>ULVI01097538.1_pt1 | contig 10899 bp, 7 predicted proteins | sample 1959331 | NCBI WGS metagenome assembly ULVI01 (sample SAMEA4835782, study PRJEB28245) | human gut metagenome | biome: gut microbiome; material: fecal sample | place: Denmark | collected 2008 | reverse complement strand
AGGGATCTTCCAAAGTTGTCGTAAATGGTGCCGGTTCTGCCGGAGTTGCTATTACCAAACTGCTCCTGACCTACGGCTTTAAACATGTCACCATGTGCGACATAAATGGAATTCTCGGAAAAGATTCCAAAGACCTCAACTGGATGCAGGAGAAGATGGTTGAAGTAACCAACCTGGAACAGAAAACCGGTAAACTCGCCGATGCATTAAAAGGCGCTGATATTTTTGTCGGCGTATCGGCTCCGAATATTGTTACACCGGAAATGGTTGCTTCTATGAACAAAGATGCCATCTTATTTGCCATGGCCAATCCGGTACCTGAAATCATGCCGGATATTGCAAAAGCTGCGGGCGCTAAAGTAGTAGGAACCGGCCGTTCCGACTTCCCGAACCAGGTAAATAACGTGGTTGCTTTCCCTGGTATCTTCAAAGGTGCTCTCGAGGGACGTGCTACTGCCATCACCGAAGATATGAAACTGGCTACTGCAAAAGCAATCGCAGGTCTTGTTCCTGATGAAGAGCTGAATGAAAATAATATTCTTCCTGAAGCATTTGACCCACGTGTTGCAGATGTTGTAAGCCGTGCTGTAAAGGAACTGATCTGATATGACCGTACACTGGGGAGAAAAAAGATACTATTCTCTGGATTATTATCTGAAAAAGACTTATGGTGAAAAGCTCTATAAGATATCTCTCGACGGCGGCATGACATGTCCAAACAGGGATGGTACCCTCGGAACCCACGGTTGCATTTTCTGCAGCCGTGGAGGTTCCGGCGATTTTGCCGCCAGTCGTACTCTGTCTGTCACAGAGCAGATTGAAGCTGGGAAGCAGCAGTCTGCAAAAAAATATACCGGATCATCTTACATTGCTTATTTTCAGGCATATACCAACACTTATGCTTCTTTAGAATATCTGGAAACATTATATATGGAAGCAATTACACATCCTGATATCCGGATTCTTTCCATAGCTACCAGACCGGATTGTCTAAGCGAAAAGATTCTGGATCTCCTGGAAAATTTAAACCGGATCAAACCAGTCTGGGTTGAACTTGGTCTTCAGACTATTCATGAAGAAAGCGCCCGATATATCCGCAGAGGTTATGAGCTTCCGGTATTTGAAAATGCAGTATCCGAGCTTCGAAAGCGTGGAATCGATGTTATTGTCCATACAATCCTGTGTCTTCCAAATGAAACCGAACAGGATATACTCAAGACCATAGAATACCTGAACCACCAGGATATTCAGGGCATCAAACTGCAGCTTTTACATGTATTAAAAGATACCGATCTGGCCGACATCTACCTGGCCTCTCCATTCTACATTCCCACACCGGAAGAATACTATCAGCTTCTCGGGATGTGTATCAGCCACTTAAGACCGGACATCGTTATCCACCGATTAACCGGAGACGGACCAAAAAATCTTTTGATCGCCCCTTTATGGACCTGTAACAAAAGGCAAGTTCTGAATCAGTTCCAGTCTTACTTAAAAACACATGACATCTGGCAGGGAAAGGAGTGTTAACCTTGGCCAAATCTTTTACGTTATATAAATTGATCATTTTGTATATGTTGAACGAAGTTGATTTTCCTCTTACCAATTCCCAGATATCAGAATTTATTCTGGATGAAGGATATACAACCTACTTTAAATTACAGCAGGCTTTATCCGAACTTCTGGAATCAGGATTTATTCGTGAAGAATCTACTCATCACCGTACATTTTACCATCTTACGGAAGACGGAGCAGAGACCATCCATTATTTTACAAACGATATCTCTCCGGCAATCCAGCATGATATCGACGAATTTTTAAAAGAGAAACATTACGAATTAAAAAATGAGATGTCCGTAAAAGCGGACTATTTCGAGAATTCCAACATGGAATATTCTGTACGCTGTCAGGTCATCGAACAGGGACTTCCTCTGATCGACCTCACCGTAACAGCCCCGACAGAATCTGAAGCTGCAACCATTGCAAACAACTGGCAGAAACGGAACCAGGAGATTTATGCGTTAGTAATGGCGAAGTTGTTGTAGTAATTATTTTGGTGACTTACCCCGGACCTGAATAAAAGGATAGAAGCCATTTCTGTGCTGATTCAATCATGGAGAAACTCTAGAGCAACAAACCATGACCTCATATGCACAGAAATGGCTTCTATCCTTTTATTCAGTTACGTTTTTGTATGCCATAATAATTATATAATGGAACCTTAACCGTTGTGATATCTTGATTGGAACAATTTAAAATAGAAACTCGCTCATGACATAGTTGCTGACATCGATTCCTTTTTCTGTTAACCGGATGTATTCGCCGGTGTCTTCAAGCAGCTGCTTTTGGTACATATCGATCAGTACTTTTCCATATGCATTTTCAATACTTCTTCCGAAAGTCTGCCTGAAGTCAGTCTTGGATACTCCTTCGATTTTTCTGAGCCCCAGAAACATATATTCTTCCATCTGATTCTGCAAACTAAGAACTTCGATCTCACCGCCTTCTACGAATCGTTGGTTATTGATAAGAGATGCCGCACCGGTTCCGATTCCCAGATATTCTGTGCGGTTCCAGTATCCAAGGTTATGCCGGCATTCATATCCTTCTTTGGCATAATTAGATATCTCATATCTGTGATAGCCGTAACTCCACAAAATATTTTTTGTAAACTGATACATCATCCGTTCTGTATCTTCATCCGGAAGTTCTCTTCTTCTTCTCGCCTCAGCGCGTTCACCCTCTCCGTACTTTTCATAGAACGGCGTTCCTTCTTCGATGATCAGACTGTATGCGGAGATATGTTCCGGACCAAGTTCTGCCACTTTTTTTAATGTATCTTCCCATCCTCCCAATGTCTGAAATGGAATTCCCGACATCAGATCTACATTGATATTCTGAAATCCCACTTCTCTTGCAAGCGTATAGGTATCCAGGAAGTCTTTATATGTATGAATTCTTCCGAGCATCTTTAATTCCTGATCATCCGTTGACTGTAATCCGATACTCAGACGATTAATCCCGACATTCCGATATGCCATCAATTTCAACTTATCTACTGTCCCCGGGTTCACTTCTACCGTGATCTCCGCGTCCGAATCAATTGGAAATGTAGCACGTATCGCATCGAAGATACTCCTCATCTGCTGAGTTTCTAATATGGACGGTGTACCGCCTCCTATAAAAATACTGCTTACATGGTACATACCGGCAAGATCATAATAAGAACGGATCTTCTGGCACAAGCCCATGACATACTCCTGTCTCGCTTCAGGTGTTGCAGGCGCAGACAGGAAATCACAGTACCGACATTTTTTTACACAAAATGGAATATGGATATATAACTCTAATGGTCTCATTATTTATCATCCAGCTTCAATACACTCATAAATGCTTTCTGCGGAATCTCTACGTTGCCCACCTGACGCATACGTTTCTTTCCTTCTTTCTGTTTTTCCAGAAGCTTTCTCTTACGGCTGATATCTCCACCATAACATTTTGCCAGCACGTCTTTACGCATCGCACGAACTGTTTCACGCGCGATGATCTTACTTCCGATTGCTGCCTGGATTGGAATCTCGAATAACTGTCTCGGGATCTCTTCTTTTAACTTCTCGCACATCTTTCTTCCGCGTTCGTATGCAGTATCTGCATGAATGATAAATGACAATGCATCGACTTCTTCTTTATTGATCAGGATATCCAGTTTGACAAGTTCTGACTTCACATAACCGGCCATCTCATAGTCAAACGAAGCATATCCTCTTGATCTTGATTTTAATGCATCAAAGAAATCATAAATGATTTCATTAAGCGGGAGCTGGTAATGTAATACTGCACGTGTCTCTTCAATATACTCCATACCTTCATATACGCCTCGACGTTCCTGGCACAGATCCATGATCGCACCGATAAACTCCGATGTCACCATGATCTCTGCTTTTACCATTGGCTCTTCCATATATTCGATCTCTGAAGGATCCGGAAGGTTCGATGGATTCGTAAGCTCTATCACATCTCCATTTGTCTTGTGTACTTTATAGATAACCCCCGGCGCAGTTGTTACCAGATCCAGATTATATTCTCTTTCCAGACGTTCCTGAATGATCTCCAGATGCAGAAGTCCAAGGAATCCACAGCGGAATCCGAATCCCAGTGCAATTGAAGTCTCAGGTTCGAACTGCAGTGATGCATCATTTAACTGTAATTTCTCCAACGCATCCCTGAGATCCGGGTATTTTGCGCCATCTGCCGGATATAATCCACAGTAAACCATTGGATTTACTTTCTTATATCCCGGAAGCGGTTCTGCACATGGATGTGCCGCATTGGTTACCGTATCACCCACGCGGGTATCCTTTACGTTCTTAAGACTTGCCGTAATATAGCCTACCATTCCGGCACTCAGTTCCTCACACGGAATAAACTGTCCGGCCCCAAAATAACCAACTTCTACTACTTCTGCCTTAGCTCCTGTCGCCATCATAAGGATCGGTGTTCCTTTTTTTACAGTTCCTTCTTTGATTCTGCAAAATACGATAACACCTTTATACGCATCATATAAAGAATCAAAGATCAACGCCTGAAGCGGTGCTTTCGGATCTCCGGTTGGTGCCGGTATCTTTGCCACGATTTCTTCCAGCACCTGATCTACATTCAGTCCAGTCTTTGCAGAAATCTGCGGCGCATCCTCTGCCTCTATTCCGATCACATCCTCAATCTCTTCAATCACACGTTCCGGATCGGCACTTGGAAGATCGATCTTATTTAATACCGGTACTACATCCAGATCATGATCCAGCGCAAGGTATACATTGGCAAGCGTCTGTGCTTCTCCCCCCTGTGCGGCATCCACTACCAGAATTGCCCCGTCACAAGCTGCAAGGCTTCGGGATACTTCATAGTTAAAGTCTACATGCCCCGGCGTATCGATCAGGTTAAAGATATACTCTTCTCCATCCTTTGCCTTATATACCGTTCTGACTGTCTGGGCTTTGATCGTGATTCCTCGTTCTCTTTCCAGCTCCATATTGTCTAACACCTGGGACTGCATCTCACGACTGGTAAGAAGTCCCGTCATCTCAATGATACGATCCGCCAGTGTTGATTTACCATGGTCAATATGTGCTATAATACAAAAATTTCGAATTTTACTCTGATCTATTCCTGACACTAATATCTTCTCCTTAATTAAATGTTTATCTTATCAATTCTATCATGCAGCACTGTATTTTACAATGAAAAGTTCCACACTCATCACATCATTCAGGCGTCCCGTCTTTACCATCTCTTCGGTATCTACAGCCTCTTCCAGAATGTTCCTTAACTCTTTCTTTTCAAATGTGCGGCATTGCTGCATATATTTTCCCGCCACAAACGGATGAAGTCCGACTGTCTTTGCGATTGATGATTTATCGTAGCGTTTTCCCACCAGATCTTTCACTTCCAAAAGCAGCTTAAACTGTCTCGTCAGAAGGTATAAGATACGCATCGGCGGTTCTTTTAATGCCAGAAGATCATAATAGTAATCAAGCGCCTTTTTCTGGTTCTTCATTGCAACCGCTTCTACCATATCAAAAATCTTATTTGTAATCTGTGTTGTACAGATTGCTTCTATATCTGATATCTCAATCTCTTCTTTTCCCATACAGTAACAGAAGAGTTTTTCCAGTTCTTTTTCCAGATTCTCCATATCCGTTCCTGTTGTTGACAGAAGATATCTGGCCGTCTGTTCCTTGATCTTGTAGCCTTCTTTTTTTACATTACCTGCAACCCAGTATAATAACGTCTTCTCATCCTGACGCGCCATCTCAACTACGCGTCCTTTACTCTTCACCGCTTTATACATCTTTCCTCGTTTGTCCGCCTCATTTTCCACGAACAAAAAGCATGCCGTATCCGGCATCGTCTTGATATAATCGGCCAGATCCAGTGTTGCATTTTTAAAAAATCCCGAATTTTCTACCACTATCAGACGACGCTTTGCAAAAAACGGCATTGTCTCGGCAAGATCTATGAGTTCACCCGGATTTATCCCTTTGCCTTCATAATATGCATAATTTACCGTATCCCCATCCGGAAATATTGCCTTGGTTATCCGGTCTCTGTATTGCTTTTTCAGATAAGCCTCTTCCCCATACAGGAGATATACCGGCTTAAAATTTCCTGTTTTTATATCTTCATTTAAACTTTTCATCGGTGTTCTCCTATCTTTTTCACCTCTTAAAAGTATACTGAATTCTCCTTTTAAGTTCAACCGTTTCTCCCATGAATCCGCATACTTTTTTTATTTACAGTTATTCCAAACGCACCGTTTTCCTGTGTAGAATATATTTTCGCGCCACTGTTTTCAAGTCTTTCCAAAGTATCTTTATGTGGATGTCCGTAACGATTCTTCCTTCCTGCCGAAATCCATGCATATCTTGGTTTTACATTTTCCAGAAATGCTTCCGTTGTAGAATTCTTTGATCCATGATGTGCAGTCTTTAATACCTCCCATGAAATCTTCTTTTCCTGTAGATAAGAGAGCGTATCTGTCAGACTTTCTTCTCCTTCTTTTTCCACGTCTCCTGTAAAAAGCATGTCAAATCCCTCGTATTCCAGATGTAGGATCATGGATGCTTCATTTCCGGGGTTCATATTCTTTTCTTTCGGCCCCAGACAGGTGAATCTCAACTTTCCTTCTCTGATCTGCGTCCCGTTTTCCATTTCCCAGACTGTCGTTCCATTATCTTCTGCTACACTTATAAGCTCTTCTAACTTTTCATCCCGGTACGCTTCTCCTGTCACAACAAGATTCCGTATTTTTATCCCGACCTGCTGCCTTTTCAGCATTTCTTCAATTCCATTCATATGATCTATGTCTCCATGAGATACGAACACATAATCAATACTTCCTATTCCTCTGTACTTTAAAAACGGTTCTATCCGATATTTCCCGACATTTTTTATATCACTGCTGCCTCCATCGATCAGATAAGTCTTATGCTCCGGTCCCTCCACACAGATACAGTCTCCCTGTCCTACATCCAGCATCGTAACCTCTGCTCCGGTTCTTACCCAGGGACCCGATATCAATATCAAAAATCCAACCGTATAAAGCGTTATACTTATGATATATTTTTTCCCGTTTCTTTTAAATTTTAATATCAAAATCACTGTCATAAGCACCAGATAATAGATAAAGATTCTTCTCTTATCCGGCCTTCCCGCCACCCATCTTGCCATCGGAAGCTTTATTGTAAAAACGCAGCATTTATCATACACCCATAAGATACATCTGCAGATCCACAAAATCCATTTTCCGGGTATCCACCCGGCCATCTTTATAAATGACCCGATCATTCCACAGGTTAAAACTACCGACATCAGCGGAAGTATTATAAGATTCAGCAGTATACTATACACCGGAATCTCAAAAAAATTATATAAGATCACCGGCCACAATAAAACATTGATTCCCAGGCCTGCACACAGGCTCTTACACCGCATCTCATTTTCAAGCACCGGTATCACCGTACAAACTGCAAAAACAGCTCCAAACGACAACCAAAAGCCACCATCGTACAGATAAAGCGGATGGATCCCGACCGTTAGCACAGCTGAAGCCGCAAGTGCCGTCGGCATATCATAATGTCTACCGGTAATATCCGCACCTATCCGAAATACGAACATCACCCACGCCCGGATCACCGACACGGTCATTCCGATCATCATCACATACAGACACAACAGAATCCCTCCCGTGATTCCACCTGCCTTGTATGAACCTGTCATTCTCCTTGCTATCCGGTATACTCCAAGTCCCGCAAACGATAGATGAAGTCCGGAAATCGCCAGGATATGTCCAATCCCGTTTACCTGATATAATTCTTTCATTTCCTGATCCATACCGCTTTTTTCACCAAGGAGTATTGCTGCAAGTGCTGAACCATCCCGTTCTCCCATCTCGCGTTGCAGCATTTTCTGCCAGTTCATCCGGAATTTTTCAAGTCTGTCTTTTAATTTGTTTCGTTTGTAATCCGTAATCTGTATATCATCCGATCGGACTTTCCCATGGATTCCCTGTTTTTGATAATAAAATTTCTGATCAAAATTTCCCGGATTTCTGGCCTCTTCATAAAATGATACCTTTCCACACACTTTAATCTGGTTTCCTATATGTAATTTTTGGCTGGAATTTGTATAAATGATAATTTTCGATTCTTGAAATTTTTTTGAGTTTGAATAAATAGAATTTTCTTTCAGATAGATCATCCGGCAGTTCTCTTTTTGCTCTTGCCTGTATATTTTGCCGCAAATGGTAATATTATCACCTTCTGCGGCATATCGTTCAATCGGGGAAGGACGAAGTTCTTTTATGAACCGCTCTCTTCCCCACACAACCATAGAAGCAATGATGCATAGAACCATCAGACACACACTAAGAAGCGGTCTGTTTTTCACATGCTACTCTCCTTCCACAATATTGGGATTTCTGGAAAGAGGTTTTTCCAAATTTATCTTTCCCATATAAGTAATATCTGTTTTTCCGTCAATCAGGATCTGTACTCTGCTGATCGCACTTCCATCTACAATAGAATTCACAATTGCATATACCGGAACTTCCGGATTCATTACATTCGTCGTATCAAGGAATCCAGCGTCCAGATTCACGTAACAGATATGATCTTTTACCGATACACTAAGTACTTTTGTTCCTTCTGGGAGCACTGCTGATTCATTATCTGAATCCGGTCCCTTGATCAGCTGTTCGACCAGTGCTTTTTCTCTGGACACACTGCTACTGTATCTGACATTTACCTTTTCTTTTACAAGACGGGTGCCCTTTTTATTTCCATAATATAAAAGAAATGTCTCATTCTGATAAGCATGCAGACTGGATCCCGCATTCTGTACAAAATCCGATGGCTGCATATATCCTATCTCCTGGCCGTTCTGATCCTCCAGCGGCTCTCCTTCTATCGTAAACAATACAGTATCTACTCCATCTATCTGTCCAAGCGACTGTACCACCGATGCCCGCAGTACAATTTCTTCCGTTACACTCAGTTTTTGATATGCACGATTAAAATCCACTGTCAGATTTTTGGAATGAAGCGACCAGTTCTTTATCTTTACACCTTTCACAAAGGCACTGCGATAATTAATATTATCTGTATTTTTCTGGACTTTCCCTAACACATAATTAATCTGCGCTTTTTTTGTCTTTCCTTTGATTCTTGTGCCCTTCTCAACCAGTGAAACTCCATCTGAGTCTGTATAGTAAATCCTGGTGCCGCTAACCTTATCCTCTTTTTTACATCCTGATACTGCTATGATGCAAACAGCTATAAGCAGCAGGATCTTGTAAATTTTTTTCATTTTCATCTTAATCTCCTTCTGCCTAAGATACATAGTTTAACGGAATTCTTACCGTAAAAGTAGTTCCTTCCGATGGCTGACTGAATACTTTGATTGCCCCTCTGTGCATAACCACTGCACTTCTTGCGATTGCCAGACCAAGTCCTGTTCCGCCAATTTCTCTTGAATGGGACTTGTCCACCCGGTAGAATCTCTCAAATATATGTTCCTGTGCTTCAGCAGGTATACCGATTCCCGAATCCGCCACCTCAATATAGCAGTTTTTGTGATCCGCATTTAAAGATACATGCACCCATCCATTTTCCTTATTATACTTGATGGCATTCTCCACCAGATTCGATATTGCCAGAGAGATCTTCATCTCATCTACCTCTGTCGTCACCGGACGAAAACTTTCATAGACCAGTTCGATATTTCTTGTAGCCGCAATCGGACGCAGTCTCTTTAATATCTTTTCTATCAGTTCGTTCATATTTTCTGACTTTATATTCATTGTATTCGCGGTCTTGTCCATCTTGACCAGCGAAAGCAGGTCATTAATAATCTTATTTTCTCTCTCGATTTCTTCCGACATGTCCCCCATAAATTCTTTATAGAGTTCTACCGGTGCATCTTCCTGCAAAAGCAGCGAATCCGCCAGTACTTTCATGGATGTCAGCGGTGTCTTTAACTCATGTGACACATTCGATACGAATTCATTTCTCGAGTCATCCAGAGTCTTCATGCGTCCCGACATCTTATTGAACGCTTCCGATAATTCCATTGTCTCTGTGTACGTATTCTCATGAAGGTAATCATCGTCATAGCCTTCTGTAACCGCAGAAATGGATTCTGTAATGCGTTTAAAAGGTTTTAACATAGCCATTCCCGAAAGCACAGCAATCATAAGGATAACCAGGATCGATGCAAGTGCTGCCACATCTGCTTTGTTTCTTAAAATCTCCAGACTGTCCAGGACAGAATCTGTCGGTGCACTGACAAGCAATACTCCTACAATCGAATCATCTTTTCCTAAAATCGGCGCTGTCACTTCTATATATCTGTTTTTCTTATTGTACTCGCTGGTTCCTTTTTCTTTGAAACATCGGATCACATTACCCGATACGATAGTTTTTCCTTCATCCATTTCATATGTATCTTCCTGGATCTTAAAATTACCATCGATTACCATTACCCGGCCGCTGTAGATATTAGATAGCTGAACCAGTTCTGTTCTGATCGTCTCTGACGTATCTCCCGTAAGATAGCCCGAACTGCTCAGCTGATTACTGAGAATGGTACATTGATTCTGTATCTCAGCAGTTCGTACCTCCACTGCTCTTTTCTCATAGCTGGTCAGGAACACCCCTCTCATAATCAATACCGGAACAACCCCTGCCAGTGCCACCAGCAGGATGATCCGGAATTTCATGCTCCTGAATATATTCTTTTTAAAATATTTTTTAACCCCTGAAATAATAACCCACTCCCCATTTCGTATAGACATATTTTGGATCGCTTGGATTCGTTTCAATCTTTTCACGAAGTCTCCGGATA
>ULVI01084189.1_pt1 | contig 10908 bp, 8 predicted proteins | sample 1959331 | NCBI WGS metagenome assembly ULVI01 (sample SAMEA4835782, study PRJEB28245) | human gut metagenome | biome: gut microbiome; material: fecal sample | place: Denmark | collected 2008 | reverse complement strand
ACATCATTTCCTTCTTCTGCAATCTGGGAAACAAGAAGAAAAAAGATGCAAAGGCTGATGAAAAGACTGCTGCACCCGCACCCGCTCCTGTAGAAATTATCGAAGAGGACGAGAACGACGATGAGGTTATAGCTGTTATTTCAGCCGCTATCGCCGCTTACACAGCAGGCGACGGAAAGACCTATGCAATCAAGAGAATCAAACGTGCCGAAAAACAGCCTCGTTCAAGCTGGGGCAATGCGGGCGTAAACGAAAATACCCGTTCGTTTTAAAGCTCAGACTAAATAAAGGAGAACAAGATGGAAATTTTAGACGTTTTCTGGAATGCCCTTGTTGCGCTTGCACAAAAATCGGGCTTCTGTAACATAACCCCTCAGCAGGGACTTATGATAGCCGTTTCATTCTTACTTATGTATCTTGCTATAGTAAGAAAGTTTGAGCCTCTGCTGTTACTTCCTATCGCTTTTGGTATGATGCTTACCAACATTCCCGGTGCGAATATGTTCCACCCGGAAATGTTCGGTATCAGCCCGGATCCCGCAATAGCGGAAGCGTTTGCAAAAGACGGCGTTAACTACGGCGAAGTACTTCACAACGGCGGTCTGCTCGATATTCTGTATCTCGGCGTTAAGCTTCAGATATTCCCTCCGCTGATATTCTTAGGCATCGGCTGTATGACAGACTTCGGTCCTCTGATAGCGAACCCCAAGAGCTTACTGCTCGGTGCAGCGGCTCAGCTCGGTATCTTTGTAACTTTCCTCGGTGCGTGCGCACTCAGCATTACAGGTATTGACGGAGTTGCTTTCACATTCAAGGAAGCCGCATCGATCGGTATCATAGGCGGTGCCGACGGACCTACCGCAATATTCCTTACTTCAAAGCTGGCTCCGCAACTGCTCGGCTCTATAGCGGTCGCCGCATATTCCTATATGGCACTCGTTCCTGTAATTCAGCCTCCTATAATGAAGCTCCTTACAACAAAGAAAGAGCGTGCCATTGTAATGGACGGATTACGTCCCGTTTCAAAGCGAGAAAAGATCATATTCCCTATAGCCGTAACACTTATCGTTGCTTTCATCGTTCCCGATGCTACTCCTCTTGTAGGTATGCTTATGCTCGGTAACCTCTTCAGAGAGAGCGGCGTTGTAGACAGACTTGTAAAGACAGCTTCTAACGAACTGATGAACATTATCACAATCATGCTTGGCACGGTTGTAGGCGCTACCGCAACAGCGGCTAACTTCCTCACGCTCAAGACAATAATGATAGTTGTTCTCGGTCTTATCGCTTTCTGCTTCGGTACAGCAGGCGGTCTGTTACTTGCAAAGCTCATGAACAAGCTTTCAGGCGGCAAGATAAACCCTCTTATCGGTTCAGCCGGTGTATCCGCAGTTCCTATGGCTGCCCGTGTTTCGCAGACAGTCGGATCTAAGGAAAACCCCTCAAACTTCCTTCTCATGCACGCTATGGGACCGAACGTTGCAGGCGTTATCGGTTCAGCCGTTGCCGCAGGTGTTCTGCTTAACATCTTTGGCTAATCTGAATATATGATAGCTTGACCCCTTATCGTAAGATAAGGGGTTTGTTATATGCAAAATGACCTGTGTACTCAGTACACAGGTCATTTGCGTTTCTGTTAATCCAGATGCAGTATAAATCCCGTCTTTTCCTTATCGTCATACCCTGCCCGTCTGTAGAAGTTCAGAGTGCTTTAAAGCTTGGAACCTGTCATAAGTATAAGCCTGTAGCAGTTTTCAGCCTTCGCTATCTCCTTTGCCTTGTCAAGGCACGCAGTAGCTAGCCCTCTGCCACGATATTCACTGTCTGTCACTACATTCTCGACAAACGCATAAGAACGTGGTCCGTGCGTCATATTCAGCACTATTATGCAGGTACAGGTAGATACTATTTTGCCGTCCTCTTCTGCTACAATAAAGTGATAATCGGGATCACACACAAGCCTATGCCACAGTTCTTTGGTTTTGCCCGAATATTCGGGTACGTTTGTTTCATGCAGCTGACAATAAAGGCTCATCAGCTGTTCGTATTCATCTTCACGCACTTCCCGTATCATCGTTTCCTCCTATTTTTATGCTATCCATAATTATATGATCAAACGATGAATCATATCCGCCGACACGATCGACTGCGAAATAGTTTATTCCTATTTTTTCAGGCGAATCATCATCAAAATACGTCATTTCGTATTTTATCTGATACACATTCCCATTTGTACCGATAACATCATATATTATCATTTCATCAGTCATTTGCTCAATTGTTCCGTAATTTACCCTCTTTGTGGCAAATTTATTATACACTGATGAATAACCTGTGGCGCTTCCGCCGATAAATTGAAAAACATCGGATACTTTCGCTTTCAGTTCATCATTTTTCATAGAATTTCTGAACTGTCCGTACAGCCATTCGCTGTCGCCTTTTCCCAATGCACAAAGCATATTATCGGCATATGCTTCTCTGACGCTTAACGAAAACGCTTCTCTATCAGGTATTTCAGTATATTCCGAGGGTAGCTTACAAGGACTCAAGCATTCTATAAACTCACCTATTCTTACTTTGCTGTCCTCTTTTTCGTAATCAACATCACGCTGTACAACGGCAATATCCATAATACCGACATTATCTTCATTCTGCTTATACGCAAAGCATATCCGCATATCAATATCATACACCGTACCTTTATCGGTAACGACGTCTTCTATCGACCAACCGGCAGTATAGTTATTTGTATAGTCGATACTGTCGATATTGTGGAACTGCGACCACGACTTTAGATCGTTGATTTCTTCAAAAGTCCTGTCTTTATCGATCTCACCGTCTAAAAAGGCAAAAGCTTTTTCCGCTTCAGCTTTTATATCATGCTTTTCGGCAACAGGTTTTGCTATCTGCTTTTCTATAGCACTGCTGTCTTTGTGTAAAAATGCGTTGTATACTTCTCTGCAATATTCAAGTGCCGCTTTATCATATTCATGTCTGTATCTGAAGTAGCTTACCGTCTGAACAAACTGTTTACAACCGCTTGACGATACAGCAAGGAGTGCTGTCAGAAACAGCACTCCTATTGAACTTATAGCCGATTTATTTTGGGTCATGAATTACTCCTGTACAGATGCATCAGACTTAGTATCATCTGCGGGAGCATTTGTTTCTTCAGCTGTGCCGATAATATCTTCTTCCTCAACCTCAGCAGAAGCAGGCTTAGCGACTGTTTCCTTATTGAGAATACCGAAGTTCGACTTACCGTTCTTCTTGATCTTGTACATTGCGTCGTCTGCCATACCGATTATCTCGTCAACGTGCATTGAAGAATCCTTGATGATTGAAATACCGATACTTGCATTGACGCTGAGCTTGTCGCCGTTATCCGATGTAAAGCCTTCCTTAAGTCCCGACAGAATATCACGGGCAACTCTTGTGGGATCGTTTGTTTCAACATTTCTTATGCAAGCTACAAACTCATCGCCGCCGTAACGTCCGGCTGTACCGAAGCCCTTGATTACAAAGTTTATCGTATTTGCAACAAACTTCAGTACCTGGTCGCCTGTAGCGTGGCTGTATTTATCGTTGTAGATCTTGAAGTCATCAACGTCTATGAACAGAATAGCAAATTCGCTCTTGCGTACATTGATAAGCTCTATTTCGTTATCAATTGTACGCTCGATAGACTCACGGTTGTAAAGACCTGTAAGGCTGTCATAGCTTGCTCTTTCAGTGAGGAGTTTTTCACTCTTCTTTGCTCGGTCGATATCAACGATAACGCCGACTATCTTAGCAATATTTCCATCTCTGTCACGGATAGTTGCGGTACGCATAAGTATCCAGATGTAGTCACCGTAGATGTTCTTCCAACGGTACTCATTGCCTGCAAATTCTTCGCCCTTTGATAGCTTTTCAAGATCCTTGTGATAACGTTCGTTATCCTCAGGATGAACCTTAACCTTGAGCAGGAAGCTGTCGCCGAAATGATCTGACGGTGCACGGTAACTGAACTTCTTATTGAAGTTATTCGAGAAGATAACATCATTTGTCTTGAAGTTCCACTCAAAGATTATGTTATCCGACATTTCTATGATCGTGCGGTATCTGCCTTCGCTTACAACGATGTCATCTATAAGATCGTTGAATGTACGCGCTATCTGACCGTACTCGTTATTTGCGATTACGTTTATTCTTGCCTCGTGGTCACCTCTGTGCACCTTTACAAGTGTTTCTTCGATAACCTTGATAGGCTTTGTAATTATAAATATAAGAACAACAGCCGCCGCTATAAGAACAATCGATACAAATACTATTATACCGATTATGCTTCCCATAGCTTCACCGGATAAAGTATAAGCCTTATCTGTTTCGGCTATGATAGCGAGCGTCCAGTTACCCTCTTCACCCTCGTTGATGGTCGCCATTTTGGATGCAAAACCTATTGTCGTGATAGCGCCGTTGTCTGTACCCTTGAAATTATCGACCTCAACCACTGAGCCGACCTGGGCATTTTCTGTAAACTTGAGATAAGCTTTGTTTTTTGCGTCTGAAGTATTACCCATATAGTCGCCATGCATAATCGAACCGTTGGGATCTATAAGTATAAGCTTACTGTTGTTTGCAAACTGTGAAGAGGTTGCAAAAGAGTTGAGCGCTGTGTTGTTGAAAAAGGTAACAACATAGTAGTCACCAACAGCATATTTTACAACCAGACGCAGGCTGTCGCCGTTCCTGGCAGGCAAAGGATCCTTATGTTCCTTGTCGCCATCCTTAAAAGAAGTATATACGTCGGAGGTATAGAATGTTACCTCGCCGTCCTTCTTTGAACAGATGCTCTTTAACGTATTGCTGAGTGTATCGTCCTTTGAAATACCTGAAAGGTCACCTGTAGAAACAACGGGGAGATAATCGCTTTTATTGACGATCATGATACGGTCGATTCTGACATTATAATTATCGGAAGAAGCAATAGCCGAATAGATGTCAAGCGCATCTGTAGATGTTGGATTTTTCTCGCTGTTGAATTCCAGTATATCCGGGTTGTCGGCTATCTGCTTTGCGCTTGCCGATATTATACGGAAATACTCCGAAATATTATAGGTCTGATTTTCAGTCATTGACTGCGCTGTCTGTTTGTAATTCTTAAGCGCAAGCTTGTTCATCTCAACGTTTGCAACAGACGCAAATACAACAGACGGAATGATCACAAAGCAAGCGAGCACTATGATCAATAAGCTTTTGATCTTCATAAAAAAATAACCAACCTTTCCCTCGTCTTTATGGTATATTCCTATCCTTTACGGACGATGGTCATACTAATTCTCAGGATATTATATCATATTTTTGTCTGATAGTAAAGCGTTTGTAGCGATTTTATTAGATTTAACTAATATAAAGCGGTTTGTTTTGTGCAAAAAAGCGAATTTATGTAATCGTTTAACCGATAACCGTTTCAATGATTGAAAAAAATTGATGTTTAGCTTATAATTATGCGGTGCCGATGCTGAATTCTTGTCGGCAATTCACGGTTTTGATCCGACAGGCGCATAAACGAAAGGAGGCTTTTATGAACAAAAGAATTTCTTACCGCTCGACTGTGAGCGCCTGCTATATAGGATACGTTTGTCAGGCGGCGGTAAATAATCTTGCTCCGTTGCTGTTTATAATATTTCAGACACGTTACTCAATGAGCTATGACAAGATAAGTATGCTGATACTTATAAATTTCATAACTCAGCTGCTTGTCGATCTCGGCTCGGTAAAGCTGTCAAAGCATATGAGCGTAAGGTCAATGACAATACTGGCACATATCATGTGTGCCGCAGGACTGATAATGATGGGCGTTCTTCCGCTTGTCGCAGAAAACACTTTCACTGTGCTGATACTGTCCGTTATCGTATATGCTGTAGGCGGCGGTCTTACCGAAGTGCTGATAAGCCCGATAATAGAAGCAATCCCCGATACTGCAGGCAGCGCAAAAGCCGCCGCGATGAGCCTGCTCCACTCCTTCTACTGTTGGGGACAGGTTGCCGTTGTACTTCTGTCAACAGGCTTTCTTGCCGCTTTCGGTGAAAACTTATGGTTCCTGCTCCCTGTGATCTGGGCGATACTTCCGATATTCAACACAATATTCTTTACTAAAGTACCGCTTGCACCGTCACTCTCGGAAAACAACAACGTAAAACTCTCCGCTCTCTTTAAGCAAAAAGGCTTTGTGCTTATACTGATACTTATGCTCTGCGCAGGCGCAAACGAGCTTGCCATGTCGCAGTGGTCGTCGCTATTTGCCCAGAAAGGTCTTATGATAAGCAAATCTCTCGGCGATCTGCTCGGTCCGTGCCTGTTTGCCGTACTTATGGGCACAGGCAGAGCGCTTTACGCTGTATTTGCAAATAAAATCAGCCTGTACAAAATTATGACTGCAAGCGGAATTTTATGTATAGTGTGCTATATCATCGTTGCCTTTTCCGATGTCCCCGCACTTTCGCTTTCCGCTTGCGCACTATGCGGATTATCCGTTGCAGTCATGTGGCCGGGGACGTTCTCACTAGCTGCCGCAAAATACAAATCGGGCGGTACGGCAATGTACAGCCTTATGGCTCTTGCAGGCGACCTCGGCTGTGCGTCGGGTCCTTTCATTGCAGGTATGATTTGTAACTTTGTCACCGCAAACGGTGCGGACGAATCGTCAGGAATGAAAACAGGACTTGGTTTCTCTGTATTTTTCCCTGTAGTTCTCGTAATCTGCACACTTATTTTCACATTTATCTTCAGAAAACGCAAAGCCGAATAATTAAACCGTAATTTTTCTTTACAAACCCCATAAAATATGTTAAAATATGATTTTGGAATACTATTTATAATATAAACAGAATTTACAGGAAATTTGCGAATGAAAATTGACCAGATAAAAATGGGCTCACTGCTATCCTATCTGTCGCTGATACTCGGTACGGTCGTTTCGCTTGTCTACACGCCTATAATGATTGAAAGGCTCGGACAGAGCGAATACGGCGTTTACTCCATAGTTCTCCCTATGGTATCGTACTTGAACCTTTTCAGCTTCGGACTTGGCAGTGCCTACACAAGATACTATACAAGGTACAAAGAAGCCGGCGATAAGTATAATATGGCTAAGCTGAACGGTATGTTCCTTATCATATATTCGATAATCGGTATTGTCGTTCTGATAGTCGGTTTTACTATTGCTGCAAATCCCCGCCTTGCATTCGGACAGAAACTGACCGATGCGGAAATTGACCTTGCCGTAAAGCTTATGTACATCATGACCGTCACGGCGGCGGTAAGTTTCCCGCTTAGCGTTTTTGAATCGAACACTATGGTAAACGAGCGGTACATCTTTCTCAAACTGCTTGCCATAGTAAAGTCGGTGATCAATCCTCTGCTGATAATTCCTCTTCTGATGATAGGACTCCGCTCCGAGGCTATAGCGTATATGAGCCTTGCGTTCACGCTGTTTTCGGGTGTACTCAATATCATCTACTGTAAAAAGAAGCTTGCTATACGCTTCTACTTCCGCGACTTTGATTTCAAACTGCTTAAATCAATGTTCAAATTCACGAGTTGGGTATTTGTCGGAATCGTGGTCGATCAGCTCAACTGGAGCGTAGACAAGTTCCTTCTTGCCTGGATGCACGGCTCGAATGAGGTAGCAACCTACAATGTAGCATCACAGCTCAATATCTACTATATGTCGATGGCGACCACATTCTCAGGAATACTCACTCCGAGGGTTCATCAGATGGTGGCAAACAAAGTTCCGAACAAGCAGATAAGCGACCTGTTTATCCGCGTCGGACGTTTCCAGTTTATAATCCTTACAATGATCCTGTTCGGATTTGTAGCGGTAGGTTATCCTTTCGTTCTGCTGTGGGCAGGCAAAGCCAACGCCAACGCATTCGTTATAGCGCTTCTGCTGTTTATACCTACTATTCTTCCCAGTATACAGAACCTAGGTATAGAAATACAGCGAGCAAAGAATATGCATAAATTCCGCTCGTTCGTATATGTGCTTGTTGCGGTACTTAATATAGTGATCAGCATACCGCTTTGCGCCCTGTTCGGTTCTGTCGGCGTTGCTGTAGGTACGGCGATACCCGTTTTTGTCGGCAACGGGCTCATAATGAACTGGTACTACAACAAGTATATCGGACTTGACATTCCACGGTTCTGGCGGAGAATTACCGCATTGCTCCCCTCTCTTGTAGTTCCAGCAATTGCGGCGATACTTATAGCGTGTCTGGCTCACGTTTCCGGTTATCTCGGAATACTGCTCTGGGGTTTGATATACGTTGTGATTTTCGTAATATCTGTATGGACGCTCGGACTTACTCCAAGAGAAAAAGAGCTTGTTTCAACTCCGCTCAAGCGTATGATATACAAGATAGTGTCAAAGATACTGAGATTCTGATAAAGAGGTTATATAAATGACAAAATTAAAGACATTCTTCCGCAGACTGTTTGCAGGCAGCTTTAAACGTATGTTCGGCTATATCGGAACTATCCATAAAGAAACCGGCAAGAACAGATTCATAATGTTCTTTGATATGATATGGTGCATTTTCCGCTATTCTGTCGGCTATATGGATTACCGTGTGTTCGGCTTTGCAAATATTAAAGGTAAGAACAGACGCACGTTTATGACAATGAACGATAATATAACCATCTCAAAGCGTTGCAATGACAGGACATATTTTCATATATTTGATAACAAATCCGAATTTGACGAGGCTTTCAGAGAATACATCGGCAGAGATTTTCTGAACCTTGAAAAAGCAACAGCAGACGACCTGCGTGAGTTCTGCAAGGGACGTGAAACGGTATTTGCAAAGCCCGTAAACCAGTTCGGCGGAGAGGGAATAACCAAAGAAACAGTGACCCCGGATACCGATTATGAGGCACTTTACAAGCGTCTTTGCGACAACAAGCAGTATCTTGTTGAAGAAACAATAAAGCAGAACGAACAGATGGACAAGCTCAGCCCCTCGTCTATAAATACGATCCGTATGGTAACGCTCCTGCATGACGGAAAGGTACATTTTATGTATGCCCTTGTCCGTATGAGCAACGGTACTAACTGTGTTGACAATATCTGTAGCGGCGGTATGTATGTTTCGATAGGCGCAGACGGCGTGATACGCAAGAATGCATACTGCGACGCTACCGGTGTTTATTATGAAGAACACCCGTTCACGCACACAAGGTTCAACGGCTTTGAAATTCCGATGTTTGAAGAAGCGGTTGAAATGTGCAAAAAGGCGGCTCTTGTAGTACCTCAGGTCGGCTACATAGGCTGGGACGTTGCGATAACTCCCACAAGACCTGTTCTTGTAGAGGGCAACACCCTGCCGAGCTACGATATGTGCCAGAACTACGGTCATATCGATAATAAGACAGGCGTCAAGCCCAGATTTGTCGAGATACTCGGCGAGGAATATTTCAAGTGATTTTACGGCTGATATAAAAACAAGCGGCGAACGTATTATGCGTTCACCGCTTGTTTTATTACATATATTCTGCGTCACTCACAAACTTTTCAAGTGACGCCTTTACTGCCACGCTTTTTTCTGATTTCAATCTTTTCTTTGCAACCGATAGCAGAACTTCTTTATTCTCTTTATTCAACATCTCGGAAATTGTATTTACAACGGTAATTCTCATTCTGTAATCTTTATCTTCAAGATATCCGATGATCTCGCTGAGTTTGTCGGTTTCTCCAGAAAGATAAAAATTTCTGAGATACTGAAGTTTACATCTTCTGTCTTTTTCCGTCCGATAAAGCTTGTGCATAAAAGCAATAAGCCCGGCTGTATCACAGATGTTCTCCGAATACAGGTCATATAAAGAGCATATAGCATAGCTTCTTGCTGTACCGTCCTTTTCGCAGACAACAGCATTCCTGAGTATCACGTCAAAATCCTGTTTTTCAAACACCCACATATTATCGTAAGCACTTGCCCTTACGGCAGCATCATTATCGTTGCTGAGCGTTTTCAATATTTCAACAGCCTGCTTTGTTGTGTGATCAATAAGTAGATCTGCCGTATCGCATTTAAGGCACATATCATCACTATGTGCTATTTCATTCAGAAATCCATAATCATAATCACTGAGAGCTTCTTTCTCACTCATATCGGAAAGTCGTTTTTCCGCCTTTTCGTAATTCATTTTTCCTCCCCCATAAGCTCACTATAAATCCGCTCTCTTACACCCTCATCTTTAAGCTGTCCTGGCGAAACACCGTCCTTGTCGCAGATATCATAAGAAGCACCGTTATCCGAAAGCAGTTTTTCAACCTCGTCCTGCCTGTACACTACAGCATAGAACAATGCCGTTCTGCCCTCGTTATCGATCGTATTTACATCAGCAACGTGTTCAAGCAATAACTTGACGCACTCGATCTTTCCGTAACAGCTTGCGATTATAAGCGGTGTTGCGTCCTCTGTCCTGTCAGGCTCGGCATTGTTATCAAGCAGTAACCTTGCCATGTCGGCGTTACCCTCGGCACAGGCTGTATAAAGCGCCGTCATACCATCGCCGTTCAGATTATTCACATCACAGCCGCCTTCAATCAGCATTTTTGCGTTTGAAATGCGGTTTTCCTGCGCCGCCCATTCAAGCGCATTTCCGCCGTAACCGTCTTTCATATTGATATCGTAACCGTTTTCGATAAGACAGCGGATAATTCCCCTGTCACCGTATGCCGCCGCATAGAAAAGCGAATTGTCCTGTGAAAAATACGGCGATTTCTCATTCTCCGCAATAAATTTTACCATGCTGTAATTACCGCAAAGGCACGCATACTCAAGCGGAGTATTCTCAAACCTCTCATACTCCTCCTGCGCTGTGCAATTCATTACATAATGCACAAGCTCAGTGTTTCCGTGT
>ULVI01081316.1_pt1 | contig 10931 bp, 7 predicted proteins | sample 1959331 | NCBI WGS metagenome assembly ULVI01 (sample SAMEA4835782, study PRJEB28245) | human gut metagenome | biome: gut microbiome; material: fecal sample | place: Denmark | collected 2008 | reverse complement strand
TGCGCTGCATTCTGTTGGCGCTTCTCTCTCCGCTTTTGCCCATCACCATCGCCGCCGCGCTGGGGACGCTCGTGGCCAAGATAGGGTCGTCGTTCCGCCGCACGAACGGCGTGCGCATTGCGCTTTCCCTTGTGCTGGTGCTTGCGGCGATGGCGCTTTCCTTCAACATGCAGCCCATCATCGAAGGGTTTGAAGACATCGGCGTGCAGCTTGCGGAAAGCCTTTATAAGGCGTACCCGCTGGCACGCTGGTTTGCGGAGGCGGCTTTGGGTGATGGAAGCGCGTTTGTGCTGTTCACCTTGGCAAGCATCCTGCCGTTCGTACTGTTTGCGTGGCTTGCAGCACGCTATATGCGCCCGCTGCATGCGGTTCTGACGGCAGGCACAACACAAAAACGCGAAGCGGGGGCGGTTCGCGTTGCATCCATGCGCCATGCGCTGTTCCTGCGGGAGGTGCGGCGGTACCTGGCCTCAACGATCTATGTTACAAATACGGCAGTAGGGCCGCTGCTGTTGCTTGCCGCGGGCGTGGCGCTCCTGTTTGTGGATTTGGGAAGCGTTGCGCAGGAAATGGGTGTGCCCATCCCGGCGCTCGCCCCTATGGTGCCGTATCTTGCAGCGTGGATGCTTGGCATGAGCACGACGACGGCATCCTCCATCTCGCTCGAAGGGAAGGGGATTGACCAACTCAAAGTGCTGCCCGTTTCCGCAATGTCCGTTTTCCGCGCAAAGCTCTCGCTGCACCTTGCCCTTACGCTGCCTGCGCAGGCGGTCGCGGCCACGCTGTTTACCGTAGCGCTCCGGCCGGCCTTCTCCGAAGCTGTGCTGCTCTATGCTCTACCTGCCGCATTTGCTGTGCTTGCGGGCCTTGCAGGGCTTTGGATCAACCTTGCGCACCCAAAGTTTGATTGGAAAAGCGAGACGGAGGTCGTCAAGCAAGGGCTTCCAACGTTCCTTACCGTGTTTGGTTCCATGCTGTTTGCGGGCGTACCGCTCGTGCTTACGCTGACGGGTGTGGCGGACGCGGCCCTTGTGGCATATCTGTTCCTCGCGCTTTGCATCGCAGGCTCGCTTCTGCTTTGGAGAAGCCTTTGCGGTAAAGGCGCGCGCCACTTCGCCGCGCTGTAGCAATTCAGCGTCCGGCTGCCTGCTGAGGGACCTCAAAATAACGGCGGAAGGGGAGCGCGTCCGCGAATTCCCAGCGCGCTTCCATCCGCTTTCCGAGCAGGCCGATCAACGCGCCGTTGCAGAGCGCGCAAAGGATCGTTCCCCACTTCACGCCCTCAAATTTCCAAAGGCCGAAGAACACAAAGGAGAGCACAACGCCAAGCAGACAGCTCACGCAATCGTACAGGGTTTTGAATTTGTGGATGTCGATGCAGAACCGCGCGGAAACTTCTTTCACGAAAAGTTCGTAGGCCTCCGGCGCAAGATAGGTATGGAACATAAACGCTACGCCGAGGGAGCAGAGCAGTGCGCCGGCAACAAAGAAGCCGATGCGCCATGGAATCGTTGCCGGCGGGAGCAGGCCCACAAGCGCCATGCAGCCATCCAGCGCGAAGCCGTAAAGCACGGCCGTGAAAAACGAGAACAGGTAAGAAAGGCGGAAGCGCCGGAGCAGGGCGGCCATAAGGAGAAGGACGATGGCCTGCAGCGTGTATTCCATCATGCCGAACGTCACGAATTCCCAGGTTGCGGAAAGCTTCAAATAAAGCACATAGGCGGGCGCTACCACCATGGACATTCCAAAATCCGCCCGTTCCATAAAGGCGGTGCCAAGCGCGATGGCAAGGATGCCGAAGAGATAGGCGAGTTCCGTGTAAAACAGCCGTTTTTTCATCAAAATAAAACGCTCCTGAAGCAGAAAGATAGCTTTTCCCGTTTGATGCTGAAACAGGAAAAGCTGTTTTTAGTCAGTATAACATGAATTTCATAAAAGAGGAAAAGGAAATCTTGAAAGCATGCTGTGAACGCTTGCGCTGCGGTGGAAAAAAACGTATACTGTATTTCGTATTTGATGCTGCTGCATTTGCAAATTTACTATAATTTTGGGAGCGTAAAACCGATGGACTATGCAAAGGAATCCCTGCGCCTGCATGAGGAATGGGGCGGCAAAATTGAGGTGATTGCCACCGTGCCGGTCAAGACCAAAGAAGACCTTTCTCTGGCCTATACGCCCGGTGTGGCGCAGCCTTGCCTTGAAATTCAAAAGGATGTGAACAAAAGCTACGAACTGACCCGCAGGCACAATATGTGCCTCGTGGTGACGGACGGCACGGCGGTGCTGGGCCTTGGCGACATCGGCCCGGAAGCGGGCATGCCCGTAATGGAGGGCAAATGCGTGCTCTTCAAGGCGTTTGGGGATGTGGATGCGTTTCCGCTTTGTGTGAAAAGCAAGGATGTAGATGAGATCGTGAACACGATTTACATGATCTCCGGCTCCTTTGGAGGCGTGAATTTGGAGGATATCGCAGCGCCCCGCTGCTTTGAGATTGAGCGCAAGCTAAAAGAAAAGTGCGACATCCCGATTTTCCATGACGACCAGCACGGCACGGCCGTCATCACGCTGGCGGGGCTTGTGAACGCGCTGCGCCTTGTGGGAAAAAAGAAAGAAGAAGTGAAGATCGTAGTGAACGGCGCGGGCGCGGCGGCGATCTCCATCACCCGGCTGCTGCTGGACGATGGCTTTAAAAACATCACCCTGTGCGACCGGAAGGGCGCGATCTATGAAGGCCGTGCAGAAGGCATGAACCCGTTTAAAGAAGAAATGGCGTGTGTCACGAACCGTGCAAAGCAGAAAGGCACGCTCGCGGATGTGCTTTGCGGTGCAGACGTATTCATCGGCGTGAGCGCGCCGGGCGCCGTCACAACGGAAATGGTAAAAACCATGGCGAAGGATGCGGTCCTGTTTGCCTGTGCGAACCCCACGCCGGAAATTTTCCCGGAGGAAGCAAAGGCGGGCGGCGCGCGCGTGATTGCCACCGGCCGGAGCGATTTTCCGAACCAGGTGAACAACGTGCTTGCGTTCCCCGGCATCTTCCGCGGCACGTTTGATGTGCGGGCAAGCGACATCAACGATGAGATGAAGCGCGCGGCAGCCTATGCCATTGCGGGGCTGATCGGCGGGGACGAACTGAATGAGGATTACATTCTGCCTGCGGCGTTTGACCCGCGCGTGGGCAAGGCCGTAGCGGAGGCTGTGGCGGAAGCTGCGCGCAGGAGCGGCGTTGCGCGCATCTAAAACGGATTGTGAAGCAAGGTTCCCCTTCCCGTTTCGGGAAGGGGAATTTATGTTTTTGCGGCAAAATGGCCGCTTGCCATGTTTTTGCCGCAATCCGTTCTGCTTTTGATGAATTTCCATCACAAATCCCCCAAAAAATGTGGATAGAATAGCACATGTAAAAACCAGGTTAAATCCTGCAAGGAGGGGTGCCTATGGCCGAAAATTTTCGGCATGAGCTCAAATTTACCATCAATGCGGGCGACGTCCTGACGCTCTGTTCCCGCCTCAGCGCATGCATGGCGCGGGACTGCCACAACGGCGGCACGTATGCGATCCGCAGCCTGTATTTCGACAACCTGTATGATAAGGCGCTCAATGAAAAGCTTGACGGCGTGGATGGCCGCGAAAAATTCCGCATCCGATGCTACAACGGGGAGGATGCGCTGATCCGTATGGAAAAGAAAATGAAACAAAACGGGCTTTGCAGAAAGCTTCAAGCAGAGCTTTCCCGCGCGGAGGCGGAACGGATCCTCGCCGGGGATACGGCATGGATGCGGGATGCGGCGGAGCGCCCGCTTTTGCAGGAGTTTTACTGCAAGCAGCGCAGCGAGCTGCTCTGCCCGAAAACGCTCGTGGATTATCAACGGCGAGCCTTTGTTGAACCGCTTGGCAATGTGCGCGTCACGCTTGATACGGGCATCCGAAGCGGCGTTTACAACCGGGATTTCTTCGATCCGGCAGCGCCGACGCTTGCTGTGAGCCCGCTTTGCGTGCTGGAAGTCAAGTACGATGCGTTCCTGCCCGCACATGTGGCGGCGGCGGTTCAGCTTTCAGGGCGCATGGCAGGGGCGTTTTCCAAATACGCAGCATGCCGTATCTACGGCTGACGGTACAAAACAAACAGGAAAGGAATGAAACCATGACCTTCAACGACATCTTCAAATCCAGCTTTTTGGAGGAAATCGCTTCCTTCAGCATCCTCGATATGGTAATTGCGCTTGCGCTTGCATTTGCGATGGGCCTGTTCATCAATTTTATTTATCGAAAAACTTTCCGCGGCGTAATGTTCAGCAAAACCTTTGGCGTGGCGCTTATGGCGCTCACGATGATTACAACGCTTGTGATCCTCGCCGTTACGAGCAACGTTGTGCTTTCCCTTGGCATGGTGGGCGCGCTGTCCATCGTGCGCTTCCGCACGGCAATCAAGGAACCGCTCGACATCGCGTTTCTCTTTTGGAGCATTGCGGTGGGCATCGTGCTTGGCGCGGGGCTGATCCCGCTTGCCGTATTCGGTTCCATTGTGATAGGCGGTATGCTGCTGCTTTTTGCAAAGCGCAGGGGGGCGGATGCGCCGTATCTTCTTGTGCTGCGCTGCCGGAATGAGGCGGCCGAGCAGGCTGCTGCCGCAGCTTTGGCGGGGCAGGTAAAACGCAGCGCGGTGAAATCCAAAACCGTAACGGACGCGGGCATTGAACTTACGCTTGAAGTCGCCCTGAGCAGCGAGGCAACTTCGTTCGTGAATGCGCTCAATTCCATTGAAGGCGTTGAAAGCGCTTCGCTTGTCAGCTATAACGGGGATTACACTGCATGAAATCATCAAAGGCATTCAATGCAGCGGTTGCGGCGGCGCTTGTAGCCGCCGTGGCGCTCACCGCGTGCCTGATGGCGTTTCCGCAGCTGCTCGGCGGCCAAAGCAGCGCCGTCGCGGAAACGTATGAAGAAAAGGTATTTGGCACGGGAGGCGTGCTTTCAGTTGAAATCTCCGTGAAAGAAAGCGATTGGGAAACCATGCTTGCCAACGCCACTGCGGAGGAGTATATCGTCTGTGATGTTACTGTGGATGGTTACACCGTTTCCACGGCGGGAATCCGCTGCAAGGGGAATTCCAGCCTTTCTTCCGTGTTTTCCAGCGATTCGGAGCGTTACAGCTTCAAGGTGGAATTTGATCACTACGATTCCTCGCGCTCGCTGTATGGCCTTGATAAACTCGCTCTGAACGATTGCTATGCGGATGCAACCTACATGAAGGAATACCTTTCTTACGAAATGTTCCGCTCCCTCGGCATTGCAACGCCGCTTTGTGCATTCGCAAATATCATCGTAAACGGCGAGCCCTGGGGGCTGTACCTTGCGGTGGAGTGCATTGAAGAAAGCTTTGTGCTGCGCAATTATGGCGTGACGAATGCGAATTTATATAAGCCCGAGGGCGATGATATGGGCCGCGGCGGTAACTTTGGGGGCGGTATGGGCGGCTTTGACTTCAGCAGTGCTGCGGAGCGGTTAGACGGAAATGCGGAGCTGCCGGAAGGAATGGAGCTGCCGGAAGGAATGGAGGTGCCGGATGGTGCGGAAACGCAGGGGGGAGGCCCGGACGGCATGCAGGCCCCCGGCAACTTTGGAGCTTCCGGGACAGAGAGCGGCGGTGCGGCCGAACGGCCCGAGAAACCCGGCGGTATGCAGCAGGCACCGGGCGCAGGCGCGGGAGAGATCCCGGGCGGCATGAGCACAACGGGTGGTGGAAGCGACCTTGTTTATACGGATGATGCGCTCGAAAGCTATCCGGACATCTTTGACGCACAGGTGTTTGGGGATGAAAGCAACGCAGCGCACAGGCGTGTTGTAGCGGCGCTGAAAAACCTTCAGGAAGGCAAGCTGGAGGAAGCCATTGACATGGACGAAGTCGCCCGGTATTTTGCGGTCAACACTGTGCTGGTGAACCTTGACCATTACACGGGTTCCTTTAAACACAACTACTATCTGTTGGAGAAGGATGGCATCCTTTCCATGCTTCCATGGGATTACAACCTGGCCTTCGGCGGGTTTGGGCCAAACGATGCACAAAGCGCTGTGAATTTCCCGATTGACACACCGGTTTCCGGCACTGCGCTTGAAGACCGGCCGATGATCGGCGCGCTCCTTGCAGATGACGAAGGCCTTGCGCTCTACCACAGCTACATTGCGCAGATCGTGGAAGAATGGTTTGAGTCGGGCATTCTCATGAAGACCATTGAGGATGTCGCTGCTTTGATTGCACCTTATGTGCAGGAAGACGCCACCGCATTCTATACCTTTGACGAATTTACAGCAGCAGTTGAAGCGCTCGAAACCTTTGTTGCGCTGCGCGGCGAGAGCCTGCGCGGCCAGCTTGGCGGCAGCATTCCCACAACGGAGGAGGGGCAGGCGGCGCAGCCTGATGCGCTCGTCGGTGCAGAAAGCCTTTCCATGAGCGACATGGGCAGCCAAGGGGGTGGGCAGAATGGCGGCGGACGCGGACAGGGCGGCTTAGCCGAAAACGGCGAAGTCCCCGGCGCGGAAGCGCAGGAGCGCCCGGCACAGCAAGCCCCCGCAACATAACATTGGTTGATTTCTCAGATTTGAATGCAGAAAAGGTGAAAGGCTCGGAATATTCCGGGCCTTTCACATGCAAACTTGAAAAAACTATGCGGATTTAAAGTAAGAAAAAAATTCCAATGATGTAACGAATACGTAAATAAACAAAAGGAATTGACGCAAAAACCGGAGCTTGTGCTATAATGCCGAAAACGCTTGAAAGGAGAAACACGAATGAAACGAACAAAACGCGCTTTGGCGCTTCTGTGTCTTGCACTTGCGTTGACCCTGCTTATGGGTACGGCATATGCTGCATCACCGCTTCTCCGGCGCGGCAGCCGCGGCGCGGATGTGAAACAATTGCAGGGCAACCTGATTTACCTTGGTTATTTAAACGATGTGGCGGACGGCATCTTCGGCGCGAAAACGGAGGCCGCGGTACGCCGTTACCAGAGCCGGAACGGCCTTGCTGCGGATGGCATCGTAGGCGCCCAAACGCGGGCGAAACTCACAAAGGAAGTGCTGCTGCTCAATCAAATTCTGGATACGGCAAGGTCGTATTTGGGGCTTGCCTACCAATCGGGCGGAACCTCTCCGCAAACGGGGTTTGACTGTTCGGGGTTTACGCAATATGTATTCGCCCGAGCGGGGATCAGCATTCCGCGCGTGAGCCGCGACCAGGCCAGTGCGGGTGTGGCAGTTCCGTATAGCCAGTTGCGGCCCGGCGACCTCGTATGCTTCAATTCACCGGTAAGCCATGTTGGCATTTATCTGGGCGGTGGGAAATTTATCCATTCCCCCAAGCCGGGCGACCGTGTGAAAATTACGGAACTGAAATACATGGATTTAACTGCGATCCGCCGCTTTACCGGTGTGCTTGTGGGGTAACAAATGCGCGCGCCTTCCTACGCATGAAAACACAGGAGGGCGCCGTTATGCTTGCTTTTTCCGGAGTTTGGACGGGCTTTTCATGGGCACCGTGCGGAAAGAGGCCCGCTGCGTGACATCAAATTCCCGCGTGCCCCCAGCAGCCGATGGTGCCAAAAAAGTTAACAAAATGTAAACGCCATTTTTTTCAGCGAAAAAGTCTTGTAATTTATATAAACATATAATACTCTAACGATATGAAACGATATACTTGCGCATTCCTGATCTGCCTGTTGGTTTTGTCGGCATGGGCGAGCCCCGCAGCCACATTTGCCGAGTGGGGGACGCAGGCTGAGGATGGGGGAGACGATGCCGTTTATGATCCGTTTGCGCACTTGGGAGAAGATGGTGTGCGGCCGGAGGAGGCGCACCGCTATTCGGAGGATACGGCATACGCTATTTCGCCATTTTCACTGCAAAGCGGGCTGGATTATCGCTATGTCCGCGTGATGCTCACAACGGATCATTCTGCTGCCGCGGTCAATTTCCATGGGAGCTATGCCCTGTGTGATGCCGCGGACAACCCAATCTTCCGCATTGCGCCTGAAACGGACTATTTTCTGAGCGCCAACGCGGCGGAGGGTATGCTTGAGGTGCGAAGCGCCGGAGGCGAGCTGCTTTACAGCGCGGCGGCGTTCTATTTCAAAGAATATGCCCCGGCTGAGGGTGAAGACAGAAACTATTTTAAGGTTTATGACGTAAACGGAACGGATAACTGCTACCTTGGCGAACTCAACTGCTGGTATGCGGAAGCCGAGGACGGCCTTGAAACGGCTGCAACGGGCCTTTTCCTTGTAAACCGCGTCTACATTGAGGATTATCTTGTCGGCGTACTGCCCTTTGAAATCGGCGACGATGCGCCGGCGGAAGCGCTCAAAGCGCAGGCTGTCGTTGCGCGCAATTACGCTGTGCGCAGCATCCGATCCACAAATATCTTCGACGTTTACGATACGAGCCGCAGCCAGGTTTACCGCGGCATTCCCTCCAATGCGCCAAACACCCCGCAAGCGGTTCAGGCGACGGCAGGGCAGGTGCTTTTTTACAACGGTTCGCCCATTAAGGCATATTTTTCCGCCAGCAACGGCGGCTATACGGAAGCCGCCAACAACCAGTGGACGAACGAGAATGATTCCGGCCCCGACGTCGTGAAGGAAGATCCGTATGACCTTGCATACGCGAGCACGCATTCTTACAATTCCGACAGAAACCCTTATCTTGAAACGGTAACAATTCCCAAACAGCCCGCGGGGGATGAAGCGGCGGTGCAGGCGCTTGTGAACAACGCGCTGCTGCCTGCGCTTTCGGAATACCCGGCCTTAACGGCGGCGGAGCTTCGCGTTTCCGGCATCAAAATGGCTGTGAACAACAGTTGCACAAGCGACGCATGCAGGCGGCACCATGTCACGGAACCTACATGCTCCCACTTTTGCGGCATCGACGTAACCTTCACCGGCACGGTTCTTGCAAACGGGGCGGACCGTCTGACGGATGTGCCCTTTGAGGAGATAGCACACATTGCGGATACCGACCTGTACGTCAACCCGGCAAGCGGCAAGCCCTACGGCTTTTTTATGAACAGCGAGCTAGGGAAATACTGGCTGCTGGAGGATGCAGCCGGGGAAAACTACATCATCCGCCATGCGCGTTACGGCCATGGCGTTGGCCTGAGCCAGGTCGGCGCGATCGAAATGGCAGAAACCCACAAATGGACCTGCGATGCGATCCTTGGGTTTTATTTTGAAGGCTGTCAACTGATGGCGCACAGCGGCATTGCCGCGCCGGACACGTTGGCCGAGCTGCCTGCGGCGGGCGAATATCAAAAAGATTACCGCGTGCTGTCGCATGACGCTTATGTTTACGCGCGCGCAAATGAAACCTCTATCGTGCGCGGCGTACTCCGTGCAGGGGAATGCGTGGAGGCGCTTGCGGCAAACGATACGTTTACAAAGATCACCTACGGCGAAGATGCGGGCTACATTAAGAATGCAGCATGCGAAACACCTGCTTACACCAAGGTGCAGATCATCAATCTGAAAAGCTATTGTCAGGTGCGCAAAGGGCCGGGGACACAATACGATAGCCTTGGACAGGCATACCTCAACGAGGTTTACCCGCTTGTGCAGGCAAATGAAGAGACCGGTTGGCATAAAATCATGTATAACGGGAAGCCAGGCTACGTATTCTGCAAATATGCACGGCTGCTCACGCCTGCTGCCGCCGGAGAGGAAGCCGCGATACCGGCCTATCGCGTGAGCGTGCCGGTGCCGGAGGGCTATGCCGACACAACATTGTGGATCGACGGCGTGCAGCACAACGGAACGCTGCGTGATGGCATGCTGGTTGCGGAAGCATATACCGGGACGGCAACCAATGCGGTGCTCTATCGGTATGATGGAACCGTCCCCGTGGGCATGGCGGTATGGAAGCTCACGCTTGCGGAAACGGAGGACGCATATGCGGCAGAACGCGTCGGCGGCTTTGACGACCTGCTTTCCTACCATGGCTTCTCCGTGCGCATCCGCGGAAACAGCGGCATCCGCTTTAAGAGCGGCATTGCAAAGGCAACGCGCAAGGCGCTGTTGAACGAGGGCATCGCGGGATACAAGCTTGTGGAATACGGCACGCTTGTGTTTACGGATGCGGCCCGAGAACCGTACTATCCGTTTGTGCGCGGCAGCGGGCTGACCGTTTCCGGCCGCGCTTACTGGACGGAAAACGGTGTGCTGAATGACCGCGTGATTGAAATTGTGGATGAAAGGCTGCGGTTTGCCTCTGTGCTGACCGACATTCCGGATGATCGGTTGGCGGAGGATTTTCCCTTCCGCGCTTACATCCTCCTTTCAAACGGAACGGATACGCTCACACTGTACGGCCCGCCCATGCGGCGCAGCATTTACCGCGTAGCGAAGAACATTATGGGCCGGGGAGACTATACGGCTGATTCGGAGGAGGGAATGTTCCTGAACCGCATCATCAGCCTTGTGGAAAACGGACAGGGATGAAGCATCGGAAGGATGGGGAATATGATCAGAAAACGGAAAACCTATAACCAGATTATACTTGTGATGGGAATCGTGATTGCACTTTTGATCGCTGCGCTCATTTTCGCACTGAGCACGCGCGGCGCCGGAGCGGGCAACACGCCGGCTGAGCTCACGGTGTACGACGATCCAAACGATGCACTGCCGCCCGTGCGTTTCAACGCGGGCATGGTGGAATATGAGGCGGAAGGCGGCGCATGGCTGCCGCTCACTTCGCTGGAGGCGCTGTTCGCCGCGCTGCCCGAGCCCACGCCGGAACTTACGCCCACAGCGGCGCCCGCGCCGACTGAGACCCCTGCGGCTTCCGGAACGCCTGCGCCTTCGGAAACCCCGCAGCCGGAGGAGACGCCGACGCCAACGGAAAAACCGAAGGAAACGGCGAAACCAACAGCCAAACCCACTGCAAAGCCA
>ULVI01041945.1_pt1 | contig 10952 bp, 10 predicted proteins | sample 1959331 | NCBI WGS metagenome assembly ULVI01 (sample SAMEA4835782, study PRJEB28245) | human gut metagenome | biome: gut microbiome; material: fecal sample | place: Denmark | collected 2008 | reverse complement strand
TCATTATTTTTCTTGCGATTGCCCGCTTTGTACGCCAATGGCCTCAACAGAGGCAGTTGCGGCAAATAGATACGATCACTCCTTTCTCAGCGGAACCGTATTACACGCCCTCCGTGTCTACTTCATATACATCGCAGACCTCATCAGGCTTGAGTTTTAGTCTGGCAGACAAAAATGCTTCAATATCAAAGGTATTTCGCTTGTCTGCATCAGCTGTGTATTTGAAATTAGGGTGTCTGGTAATGTCATACTTGTCTGAAAGAAACGGACGCACACCGCGCAACTGCAAGATGCACTTGCCGCCATCCATAACTGCCAGCTCGTCCTGGCTCATCAGCTCTTTGCCCAATGTCAAGTGGTAAATTCAAAAAAGGACAAGCACTATCAAAGAAAGCAGTCTTTCATAGTGCTTGTCCTTTTCTTATTCATGTTTTCTGCCTTGCATTGTTCGAAACGCAGAACTATAATATACTCGATGGAGGTGCGAAATGGATTATATGACATTGAAAGAGGCCGCTGAGAAATGGAGCGTGTCACCTCGTAGGGTAAATTATTATTGCGCTGGTGGTCGTATCCCCAGCGCTGTAAAGATGGCCGGTGTTTGGCTGATTCCCAAAACTGCGGAAAAGCCGATTGATGGCCGGACGAAACAGGGAAAGGAACAGAAGCATGAGTAAGATATTACTTTTGGAAGATGATTTGAGCCTGATCAACGGGCTTTCCTTTGCGTTCAAGAAGCAGGGATTTGAATTGAATATTGCCAGAACGTTGAAAGAAGCGGATGCGCTGTGGGCGGATGGCAGGTATGATTTGTTGGTACTGGATGTATCCCTGCCGGACGGCACCGGCTTTGAATTTTGCAAACGGGTGCGGCAGGTTTCCAAGGTGCCGATCATCTTTCTGACCGCTTCGGACGAAGAAACGAGTATCATTATGGGGCTGGATATGGGCGGCGACGACTATATCACCAAGCCCTTCAAGCTTGGAGTCCTGGTTTCACGGGTCAATGCCCTGCTTCGCCGTGCAAAGGATTTCAGCGCAACGGACACAGAACTGCAATCGAACGGAATCAAGGTTCTTTTGCTGCAGGGTCAGGCTTTCAAAATGGGGGAGCTGTTGGATTTGACCGCTGCTGAATACAAGCTGCTGTGCCTGTTTATGCGAAACCCCAATACGGTGCTTACCAAGGAGCAGATATTAGATAAACTGTGGGACTGCGACGGAAATTATATCGACAGCAGCACCCTCACCGTGTATATGCGGCGGCTTCGCATGAAGATTGAGGATAACCCCAGTGACCCGCAGATGCTCCTGACCGTCCGTCGCATGGGCTATAAATGGAATGTAGTAGGATGAGGCAGCCTATGAAAATACTTGCAAATAAGGATATCAGAAATCTGTTTCTTGCGGTATCGGTTATCTGGGCAGCATCCCTCCTGCTGGCACAGGGCTTTTTATGGCTGCGCTATCAAAGGCTTTCTTTGTGCCTGCTGTTTATTTTTTTGTTGGCAGCGGCGGCTATATGGGTGGTTTGCTGCTCCTATTTCAAAAAGCAGAATAAGATCATGGAACAGGCGGTATCCCAGATCAATGTGTATCTTGACGGGGATAGCAACGCACGTATTGAATGCGACAGTGAGGGGGAGCTATATCGGCTGTTCCATTCCGTCAATTCCCTGGCGGCGGTTTTGAACGCCCACGCAGATAACGAGCTTCGGGAAAAGGAATTTTTGAAAAATACGATCTCCGATATTTCCCACCAGCTGAAAACACCGCTGGCGGCACTGAATATTTATAATGGCCTGCTTCATGAGGAAGATATAGAAGCGTCCTCCGTGAAAGAATTTGCTGACCTGTCTGAGCAGGAGCTTGACCGCATGGAAACGCTGGTGCAGAGCCTGCTGAAGATCACAAGGCTGGACGCCGGTTCCGTCACGCTGGAAAAGGGGGCCGAGAATGTGGCGGATATGCTGCGGGATGTTGAGCTGCATTTCGCATACCGGGCCAAACAGGAGCATAAAGAACTTGTCCTGTCCGGCCCGGAGGAGGTCCTTCTTTTCTGCGACCGCGACTGGCTGACCGAGGCCATTGACAACATCGTGAAAAACGCCCTCGACCATACGGAGAGCGGCGACGCGGTTCATATTACATGGAAAGCTCTGCCCAATGCCGTTCAGATCGCCGTAAAGGACAACGGCTGCGGCATCCATCCGGAGGACCTGCACCATATTTTCAAGCGGTTCTACCGCAGCCGCTTTTCCCAGGACAAGCAGGGCATCGGGCTGGGCCTGCCGCTGGCAAAGACCATCGTGGAAGCCCATAGCGGCACGATTGAGGTGGACAGTGAACTTGGAAAAGGCACGACCTTCACCATGAATTTTTTAATTCCTACAAAATTGTAGGCTGAGTGTAGGGTTACAGTAATATTTCGGTGCTATCCTTTCCTCATAGGCAGGAAAAACAAAAGCAGCCCGCCTATTTCGCAAAACATGAAGAAAGAGGTATATGCACGATGAATTTATTAGAGGTCAAAAACATTTGTAAGACCTATGGCAGCGGAGAAACCGCAGTCAAGGCTTTGAAGGATGTCAGTTTTTCCGTTCCCAAGGGGGAATATGTGGCCGTCGTGGGGGAATCCGGTTCCGGCAAAAGTACGCTGCTGAACATGATCGGCGCGCTGGACACGCCCACGACCGGCAAGGTGCTGATCGACGGTAAGGACATTTTTGCCATGGACGAGCGCAAGCTGACGGTATTCCGCCGCAGGAACATTGGCTTTATCTTTCAGGCGTTTAACCTTGTGCCGGAGTTAACGGTGGAGCAGAACATCATCTTCCCGGTGCTGCTGGACTACCAGAAGCCGGATAAGAAATATCTGGAAGAACTTCTTGCGGTACTGAACCTGAAAGAGCGCCGGAACCATCTGCCCAGCCAGCTCTCCGGCGGACAGCAGCAGCGTGTGGCGATTGGCCGTGCGCTCATTACCCGGCCAGCCCTGATCCTGGCTGACGAGCCGACCGGCAATCTGGACACCCAGAACAGCAGCGAGGTCATTGCCCTGCTGAAAGAAGCATCCAAAAAGTATGAGCAGACGATTATTATGATTACCCACAACCGTAGTATCGCGCAAACGGCTGACCGGGTATTGCAGGTATCGGACGGTAACCTCACCGATTTTGGGAGGTGCCGGGAATGAAAAGCTATTTAAGCCTTGTGCCGATCTCTGCAAAGGTGCGGAAACGGCAGAATCGGATGACCATTCTGTGTGTCATTATTTCGATATTTCTGGTGACAGCAATTTTTAGCGTGGCGGATATGATGATTCGAACCCAAAGCGACCGAATGACCGGCAAAAACGGAAGTTGGCACATAGAGTTGGACGGCATTTCTCAAGAAACAGCCCTGAAAATTGCGGAGCGGGATGATGTGGTTTCGATTGGTGCAGTTACGATATTTAACCCGGACGGAGAACTGCCCTACCGCATGGACGGAAAAAGGGTTGTACTTTATGGTATTGATGAATCCTATCTGACAATGAATTCAACTGGTGCCGCCGAAGGACGCTTTCCGCAGGGAATGGGCGAAATCATGCTCAGCAGCAATGCAGCGCGTGTCCTTCAAGTTGCAGTTGGGGACACTGTTACACTACGTACACCGTCCGGAGACTGGGATTTTACAGTGTCCGGTTTGGGCGGTGTGGAGGAAAGCTACTATTCCGGGCAATATTCTTTGATGGATGCCTACCTGCCGCGCACAGCATTTGCAGCGCTGATGGAGCAGAACAACGTCCATAATCTTCAAACGTCATATTATGTCCAGTTTACCAGCGCGTCTAAGGCAGCTAAAGCAATCCCGGAACTGACGGCACAGCATAACCTGCCGGAAAATGCTGTCTCAGAAAACACCGGTGTGATGGCTATCGCCGGACATAGCGATAGCAGCGCCGCAAAAAATGTTTACAGCCTTGCCGCAGTTCTGTTTGTGCTGGTTCTTCTGGCAGGTGTACTGATGATCTCCGGCAGCATGAACAGCAATCTGGCACAACGAATCCAGTTCTTCGGAATGATGCGCTGTATCGGCATGAGCAAATCTCAAATTATCCGATTTGTCCGTTTAGAAGCGCTTAACTGGTGCAAAACGGCTGTGCCCGTAGGCGTTCTGCTTGGCACACTTGCCAGCTGGAGCATTTGCGCGGCGCTGCATTATGGCATCGGTGGCGAGTTTTCCACAACACCGGTTTTTCAAATCAGTCCTGTAGGTTTAGTCAGTGGCATCGTGGTCGGTATCGTGACCGTCCTGCTGGCGGCAGAGTCACCGGCGCGACGGGCGGCACGGGTCTCACCTGTGGCGGCGGTCTCCGGCACGGGAGAGAATCTTTCCGCTTCGCGTCATGCTTCAAACTATAGCTTTGGAAAAATCGAGTTGTCGTTGGGAGCCCATCACGCCATTGCCGGTAAAAAGAACCTGTTTTTAATGACATCTTCTTTTGCACTCAGTATTGTTTTGGTGCTCTGCTTTTCTGTACTGCTTAAATTTGCCGGCTTGCTTTTGCCCGGTCAAGCTCCGTGGCAGCCGGATATTCTCTTGAACGGGTACGGAAACGAACAGGTATTGTCCCGCAGTATGGCAGAACAGCTGCGTGCGATTCCGGGTGTTGGGTATGTCTGGGGCGCAACCGGTCTTACCAACACTCCTGCCAGCAGTCCGCAGAAAGAGGTAGAGCATGTGGTGCTGGGTTCCTACGATGATTTTATGATGGAAAAAAGCAGGGATCTCGTTGTAGCAGGCAGGATGGCCGATCAGGCAGCCAGCAGCAACGAAGTCATGACGATCTATAATAAAAACAACCCGTTGAAGGTTGGAGATACCGTTTATATAAGCGGAAGAGACCTTACCATTGTGGGGGCTTTTTCGGAGGGAATGTTCCCGGATGATGTTACAGTCATCTGCCCACAGGCGCTATTTGACCGTCTGGTCGGAGCGCAGAACTATACTATGATCGGCGTTTTGCTGAACGATTCAGCAACAGAGCAGACTGTAATGCAAATTGCCCACCTTGCAACAGACGAGATCATTGTATCGGATGTGCGAGAGCGTAATTCGCAGGAAGCTGCTACCTATCTGGCTTCCAGAATTGTCGTATATGGTTTTCTGGCGATTATTGGACTGATTTCTCTTTTTAATATTGTCAACAGCATTTCGATGAGCGTTTCTGCCCGTACAAAGCAGTATGGCGTCATGCGTGCAGTTGGAATGGATGGCAGTCAGCTTACTCGGATGGTTGCTGCGGAAGCCTTTACCTATGCTGTTTCCGGGCTGATTGTCGGCTGTATTGCCGGTCTGCTGCTGAGCCGTATGCTGTACGCTCGACTCATTACACGCTATTTTGGCATGACATGGCATCTGCCAGGAATGACGCTCTGCCTTATCATTCTATTCGTATTTGCTGCCGCAGCTCTTGCGGTTCATGCCCCAGCGAAGCGGATTCGAAACATGGCAATTACTGAAACAATCAATGAATTATAATTGCAATCCACTTTGGAAAATTTAATGTAACATCTGCCGGACGACGGCAAAGAAAAAATCCCCATCCCTCATTGATTGAGAGATGGGGATCACTGATTATTCTGTAATCTCCGGGATTTCTCCGACAAAGTTATAAATGATCCTGACTTCCTGCACTTTCTGTCCGTCAATCTTCTTGACTTCACCCACCAGAATCTTGCTGATGAGCCGGTTCAGCACCGCCTCGTCCAGTTCTTCAATGGCGGCGTAGCGCCGGATTTCCCGGATAAAGGTGCGGACTTCGCTTTCCTGTTCGTCAGAGTGTCGCATCATCAACATCAGGTCTTGCAGGCGCTTCTGGTTGGCTTTCTGCTCCTGTTCCAGCGCCGCCGTCAGCTTCATAAAACGCTGCTCGGTCAGTATCCCTTTAGCCTTATCGGTGTAAAGGCTCAGGAACATCCCGTCAATCTCCTGATTTCTGGCTTCCAGCCGCTGGCGTTCTTTCTGCGTCTGGGAAGCGTCTATCAGATACCGGCGCTCCATCCGGCTGCTCAGTCGCTGATAAAATGCGTCGGCATCTTTGAGAGCCTGTGCCGCCAGTTCCTGAATGTCCTTCAGAACAAGGTCATACAAATCCCTTGCCTCGATCTTATGGCTGGTGCAGGCGTTCTTGCCCAGCCGGTTGTAGGTCTGGCAGATATAATACGCCTTGTCAATCGGCTCCCGCATCTCGCCGGTAAAACGGTTTTTTCCGGTTCTGCCCACCTTTTCATACCGCACCTGCATGGACTTTCCGCAGGTAGCACAGTAAATGATACCGTGGAACAGGTTATAGAAGGGACAGGAGTTGCCTTTCATAATGGTAGGTCTGCGGTCAATGATTGACTGCACCTGCTCCCATTCTTCCGGGGAAACGATTGCTTCATGGCAATCCTCAATGATTTCCCAGTCCTCACGGGGGATAATGTCATAGGTGTTGGAACGAATCCCTTTCTGATGTGTCCGGCAGACCAGATGTGCACCCTTATAGAATGGGTTTCGCAGGATATGACTGATCCTTGCACCGCCCCACGCATAATAGTTGACGTCACATTCCGTATTGCTCTTTACCCTCGTGATAGGAACCTTGTCATCCATGAGCTGCTTTGCGATCCGCATACAGCCCCAGCCGTCCAGCGCCATGTCATAGATTTTTCGGATCACCGGCGCCGTCTCCAGGTCAAGGATCAAATGCCCCCGGTCATCCGGGTCACGCATCAATCCGAGAGGCGGCTGCCCACCACAAAACTTTCCCTGCCGGGAACGGGTCATACGCCCCGCCAGCACCTTTTTGGAAATATCCCGGCTGTACATATCATTCAGGATATTCTTAAAGGGCGTGATGTCCATTTCCTGGCGGGTCAGGCTGTCAACTCCGTCTGTAATGGCGATATATCGTACATTGTGTTTGGGGAAAAAGATTTCGATATAGCTGCCGGCCTCGATATAATTTCTGCCCAGTCTGGACAGGTCTTTTGTGATGACACAGCCAATCTTTCCCGCCTCAATATCAGCAATCATACGCTGAAAGGAAGGGCGGTTGAAGTTGCGGCCTGTATAACCGTCATCCACATAATACTCATACTGGAACATCCCGTTTTTTTCGGCAAAGTCCCGGAGCATAAGTTTCTGGTTGCTAATGCTCATGCTCTCATTATCGCTGCCATCGTCCAGAGAGATACGGCAGTAAAGCGCTGTGATTTTTTGATTGACTTGTTTTTTCCTGCTCATAGTGTTCTCCTTCTATGAACAGGGACACGATACCATTATAATACCATGTCCCCGTTCCTGATTCAACCGCTTTACGCCGCTTTTTGTGCCATTTCCCGATGTTCTAACCATTCCTCGAAGTGTTCGCAGGTCTGGCGCTCGATCAGCTGCTCAAAGGCTTCCCGCATGGTTTTGTCCCCGGAAAACTCCCGAACCACCACGAACCGGACTTTTTTATTCTGCTTCTTGTTTTTCTCCATAGGCTACCTCCATAGTGTGACAGTCCAGATAACCGTGTGCCGGCAACGAAGTCCGGCAACCAGCCTATAAAAACCTGTAAATGAATATCTGACTGTCAATCTTTGCTTGATAAGTTTTCTTGTAAAATCTCGTTGCTTTCGTTGCCGGACAGAAAATACTTGTGAAAAATCCTTTATTTATGGGCTTTTTCTATATCAAAACCATAGATTTGCAAGCAACGAACCCGGCAACCAACTGGCAACCATCCCGGCAACAGACCATCATTCTCAGGCAATCCACTCCTTCGGAAGTTCCAGCTGGCGGCATTCTTCCTCGCTCAGTTCCACAAATCCGCCTTCGTTGTCGGACAGTTCGTTGTCGAAATTGTCACATTCCCAACCCTTTTGCCTGCCGTACCCGGCGAACATCCTGGGATTGGAGAAAGGCTTCCAGCCGGTCACGACTGTGTTCATGATCTCGTTGATATTGTGCAGCTGCCACCGCTTCGGCTGGTCAAAGGTATGCCCCAGCGCCTCCTTGAACAGCTGCTTGGAACAGACCATGTTCCCAGTGTAGTGTTCCAGAAAGCCCTGTATCTGCCCGGCCTCCGTATCCTCCGGCATGAAGTCCTTCTGCACCTCCACCAGCTGACGCTGGATGCTCTTGCTGAATTTCATGGAATACTGTCCGCTGCGGTAAATGGTCATGGCTTCTGCCCACACCTGCAAAAGATAGGCTCTGGAAGCATCCTCGTCCTCCAAAATATGAACCTCCGCATTCTCCGAGTAAATCATGATTGGGAGAAAGCGCCGGTTCCCGGCCCGATCCAGCGGCAGGAAGTCCAATGTGTTGGAAGAACCGCCGAACACACACTGCCGCAGCCGGTCTTTGGGCTGGGATTCATAAGGCGTTCGGTAGGTTTCCTTCTGTCGGCTGATAAAGGAGCGAATTTCTTCAATGCTCTTTGCGCTGCTGGTGGCAAGCATTTCCGACATCTCGATGATCCAGTGGCCTTGCAGCTTCTGGAACACCCGGTCATCGTCCAGCTTTTTCAGGTCATCGGAAAACCACTCGTCCCGGATTGCCAGCAGGCGGAAGAAAGTGGACTTCCCGGCACCTTGGCCGCCTACCAGACAGAGCATTTCCTCATATTTGGAACCGGGACGGAATACCCGGCGGATAGCGCCCAGCAGGAAGTGTTTCAGCATTTCTTCCACATAGTCGCTTTCATCAGCGCCAAGAAAGTGGTGCAGGCAGGAACGGATGCGGGGTGTCCCGTCCCAGACAAGGCTGTTCAGCACATCCTGAATCGGGTGATAGCAATTTTCGTTTGCTACAATGGAAAGTGCAGCTGTGATCTTTTTCTCACTGGTCAGCTCGTAGTTCTGCTCAAAATAGAGGAGAAGATATTTCACATCGGTATCTGTTAAGGCGCTGGTGTTCCTGCGCCAGCCCAAATCCCGTACAATGTCCACCCGGTCGGTCAGGAGATTTAACCGGATAGCATCCCGCAGGAGCGGATCACAGCAGAACACGATCCGGCAGTTGTCGATGGTATTGGCGGTTTTTCCCTTATCGGTGACAGAAAGGCTCTCCCGCACATCTTGGGCGCTCTGTTCCGGCGCTATGGCCTGGGCTGCGCTCATCACAGCCTGCCGGGTGGCTGGCGGTAAATTCTGATATTCGCTGCTCAATTTTCTTCACCTCTTTTCCATACTCAGCAACCACGGAAGCACGTTCTTCTATGCTGTCAGACAGGAGAATATCCAGCAGATATTCGATATATGGCTGCCTGTGCAGAGCCTCCACAAACAGGGGATGCCAGTCATCCTCCGGCTGTTTGGGAGCATATTCTTCTTTCCAGCGTTCCAGCAGACGCAGGTAATCGCACAGCACCCGAAAACATTTCTGCTCTGCCTGCCGGTATCGCACTTCCTCGCTGATTTTTCTTTTGATGATTGTCTTTCGTGGCGGACCATGACCTTTGCTGTCAAGACTGACAGAGAAATCCTCTGCCAGCTTCAAGGCAGCTTCCTTACTGCCCAGTCCAAAGAGGCGGGAAGTGAAATCAATCACATCTCCGTCCCCCTGACAGGCAAAGCAATGGAACCGCCTGTCCACCTTCATGCTGGGATGTCTGTCATCGTGAAAAGGACAACAGGCCATCCCGTTCCGTCCTACTGGAATCCCATAAAATTCCGCAGCCTGTCTTGTCGTGACAGACTGCTTTACTGCTTCAAATACATTCGATTTCCCCACCTCCAAACAAAACAAAAGGCACCCGGTTTCCTCAGAAAATCAGATGCCTTACAACTCCATATCCTGTTTTTTTGTCGGGGCGATTCGCCCCTCACGTTCCCATCGCTCCCGGTTCTTCCGGTCAGCGTCCAATTTGCCTTTCGCCAGCTTCTCTTTGATGGATTCTCTGGCTTTTTTCTTAATCTGCTCTTTGCCAGCCTGCTTGACCTCCGGCTTCAGCAGCACAGCCTGCACCTTTTTGAGAATCTTTTCTGCGGACTGCTGTAATTTTTCCCGTGCCCTTCCCAGTAGGGTATTTGCAATCTTCACCACTTCCGGCGAATTTTTTGCATTGGGGGATACCACGCTCTTTCGGTATTTCTCGATCACTTCCAAATCCTCAAGCTGGGTCTGTTCCCGTACCTTGTCTGTCACGACCTCCACTGCCTTGTCATAGGCCACATCGGAAACATCCTCCAACAGCGTCTCCACATCCTCGATTTTGAGCGTCAGTTCTTCCAGCTTTTGCTCCTGCGCCGCCATCTGTTCTTTCTGCTTCATCAGGATATAATCCTGCTTTTCCAGATAGTCACGCCCACCATAGGACGGCTCCTGTTCCAGATGAAGTCCATGCCGTTTGGCAATGTCAAACAGGATTGTCCGGCAGACTGCATCGAAAGTCTGTTTCCGGTTATTGTGCTTTCCTTTGGGCTGCTCCGGTTTTGGGAGAGGGATACCCAGTTCCTCCAGCGCCTTTTCCTGCTGGGGACACAATTCTCCATACCGATTTTCACAGTCGAACACATGGCGCTCGTGAATATGCGGTGTTCCCTCATCCAGATGGAGCGCCCAGTCTAAAATGTGGATATGAGAACCGAAACGGCGCTCAAATTCTTCATAAAATTCACTGACGATGAGCGCCAGCGTTTCCGGTGAGACGGATTCCTCTATCGTGCCGATCTGGTAAATGCTTTCTTCCGGACAGGTCTTGTTATTTTTCAAGAGGTCATCCACAGTACGGTTGCGCTCAATATGCCGGGTTTTCTCATTCCGGGCGTTCTGGGCATTTACATGGTCGGCATAATGCTCGTAGTAATACATCCGCTCAATTTCCTCAAAGCTGAAATCCGGCTGCTCCGGGTTATCCCGAAAGTCGTGGGTGGTAAATCCCCGGTAGCAGTCCCAGTACACATTTTGTCTGGCACGCTCAGCGTCAATGT
>ULVI01013760.1_pt1 | contig 11034 bp, 7 predicted proteins | sample 1959331 | NCBI WGS metagenome assembly ULVI01 (sample SAMEA4835782, study PRJEB28245) | human gut metagenome | biome: gut microbiome; material: fecal sample | place: Denmark | collected 2008 | reverse complement strand
ATCACCCGGGTTTTCGTCCTTTTTTTCAGACAGCCCTTCTGCCGCATGAACGCCAGATTCTGCTCATTCTGGAAAAAGACGCAGCCTGCGCCGGACATTCCTGTCCGATACAGTAAAACGATCAGCTTTTGTAACGGTCCATCATGCTCCAGTGTCGTTCCAAGGCCTGTAATGTTGACCAGATAAGGTACCTTTGCAAGCCGACACGCCACACCGCCATAAATATTCGGTTTAATCGTATAGGTCAGCACCGCCGCCGGATGGATGGTCTTTAACAGCTTTCTGTAAAACAAAAGCAGCTTCCCGTCCTTCAACGGATTCATACCGCGGCGCTCCATCACCGTCTCATGACAAATACAGCCCAGTTTTTTGATTTTTTCCAAATACCCGGTATCCGGCACCGACACATGGACCTCATATCCCTCCTGCATCAGCGCCATCAGCACTTCTTTTCGGAAATCATACAGCCCGGAATCGCTGTTTCCAAGCACCAGTACGCTTTGTTTCATCCTTCCTCGTTTCTGCTGCAGCTTTTTGTCAGCGAACCATAATCTCATTGTATTTCATCATGATCTTCCCAACCGGATAATTTCCGATTTCCGGAACATTTGTCTGTCCTTCCAGATTTCTGACAATCATTTCCGGCACGCGCACGCCGCAGGCCCATGCATGGGGATAACCACCGCCAAATCTCGGATTAACCTCGGAAATATACCAGTTTCCGTCGATTTCAAACAGATCGATATCGATAATACCGCGAAAGCCCATTTTCTTTACAAAATCTGTAATCAGGGCGAACAGCTTTTCCTCCCGGAAGGATTCCGCCTTATCGGTTTCTCCTGCACGCATTTTCAACTTTTTCTTAACGAAAATAGAAACAACTTCGCCGCTGAGCATGTCGATGTAGACGTCTGCACCGTATTCCTGTCCGTTCATGAACTCCTGAATCATCAGTCCGTCCTCACGGCTACAGAGAAATTCCACTGTTTCCTGATCCTGAGCCATATGAATGTCCAGACTCGCGCTTCCGCTTTCCGGCTTGACAAAAACCGGATAGGTCAGCTCGCCGTTTTCCACCGCATGATAGAATTCCTTCCGATCCAGAAAGCAGCGTCCCGTCGCAAAGCCGAGTGCTTTGCAGGCTTCATACATCGCATATTTATGGAAGCAGATATCCACCTGCTTTGCGTCCGGCACGATGGGCACGGTTCCGACCTCCAGAAAACGCTCCTTATTGTCTGCAAGAAGAGACAGCTCCGGGTCGATCAGGGAAAGTACGCCCGTGATCTGTTTTTCCCGGCAGATCTCAAGAATTTTGTCCAGATAACCGGGCTCTGTGATCCTGGGCACCAGCACATATTCGTCCGCTTCATAAATGGCGGGTGCGTAGGGGCTGCAGTCCGTTGCGATTACCTTTCCTTTTCCGGCAAGGGCTTCTTTAAAATACTGCACGACCTTGTCTCTCGTGCCGGCGCTTAAAATCAGGATATTGATCATACGAATCCTCTTTCCGAGCAGATTATGCTCTGTCTTCTTCAGGCCTCCAGCCTTCCGGTTCTGTCAAGCCGCTCCTGCCTGATCCTGGCAAAATTGCCCTCCGCCTGGCTGGTATCCTCTGCGACGTCCGAGCGGTCGAAGACTACCTTGACGGTCAAAAATAAAACCTTCAAATCCATTTGGAAGGAAAGTCCCTTTACATACTCCACGTCCTTCGCAAGCCGTCTGTCCCAGTCCAGAAAATTTCGTCCCGACACCTGTGCAAGACCTGTCAGACCGGGACGCACTGTATGGCGCAGAGCCTCTGTTTCCGTATAATACGGCAGATACGAAACCAGGAGCGGACGCGGACCGATAAAGCTCATGTCCCCTTTTAAAATGTTGAAAAACTCCGGCAGCTCGTCCAGACTCGTTGCCCGCAGAAGCTTTCCGAATTTGGTAAGCCTGTCCTTATCCGGCAGAAGATTTCCCTCGGCGTCGCGTTTGTCCGTCATCGTGCGGAATTTATACATTGTGAAAATTTTCTCATGCAGTCCCGGGCGCTCCTGCTTAAAGAAAATCGGACTGCCCAGCTTGCTGCGCACCAGAATACACAGCACCAGAAGAAGTGGGCTCAGCACTATGAGGATCGTCAGCGACAGCAGGATATCCAGCAGCCGTTTCATATACTTTGCATACATATTCTTTTCCTATTTTTCAAATACCTTACGGATAAGGGAGATAATCAGCTCCATATCCTCCGGTGTATTTTTGATATCGCTGGGCAGGCAGACACCGCGATTGAAAATATCCTCCGAAACGCTCCTGCCTTCCTTAACCTGAATGAAATCGCAGTCTGCAAAAACAGGCTGTAAATGCATTGGCTTCCAGATGGGGCGCGTCTCGATATTGTACTCTGCCAGGACATCCATCACCTGATCGGGCGTCACGCTGCAGTCCGGTGCGATCGTCATGCAGGACAACCAGTTGTTTGCGTCTCCGTCTGGATTCATCGGATTCATCGTGATCGCTTCGATATCCGCAAATGCCTCTTTATACTGTCTGTAAATCTCATTTTTCCTTGCTTTATGCTCTTCCAGGTGTAACAGCTGTCCTCTTCCGATTCCGGCTACCACGTTAGACATCCGGTAGTTATAGCCGATGGTGGAATGCTGGTAATAGCGGGCGGGATCCCTTGCCTGGGTTGCCAGAAAACGGGCGCGCTTAATCTTTGCTTCATCGCTGCACAGCAGCATACCGCCGCCGGAGGAGGTGATGATTTTGTTGCCGTTAAAAGAAAGAATGCCATAATCCCCAAAGGTACCAAGCTTCTGACCCTGGAAGGAGCTTCCCAGCGCTTCCGCAGCATCCTCGATCAGCGGAACCTGATGCTTTTTGCAGATGTCGCGGATGCGGTCGATTTTGGAAGGTGTTCCGTACAGATGCACAGCGATGACAGCTGCCGGATGCGGATATTTTTCAAAGGCTTTTTCCAAAGCGACAGGATCCATATTCCAGGTGTCGGGTTCTGAATCAATAAAGACAGGCTTTGCCTTTTCATAGCAGGCAGGATTTACGCTTGCAGCAAACGTCAGGGACTGTGCAAACACAACATCCCCTTCTTTTACGCCCGCCAGGATCACTGCCAGATGGATCGCTGCGGTTCCTGCAGACAGAGCCGCCGCATAACCGCCGCCAATATAGTCTGCCATCTCCTTTTCAAAGGCATCCACGTTGGGACCAAGGGGCGCTACCCAGTTCGTATCAAATGCACTCTGTACAAAGGCCTGCTCTTCTCCGTGCATTGTGGGGGAGGACAGATAAATCCGTTTTCTTTCCATCTCGTTACCTCTTTCTTATTTCAAGCTTACTTTTCTTCCAAAAGCTCCAGCATACCTGCCGCCGGGTGCATGAGAAATACTACTCTGCGTCCGTCGATGGCCGGAGCAGGCGTTGGCTCGTCGATTCGGATGTAGCCGTTTCCTTCCAGCTCTGCCAGCTCTTTTTCAAAATTCTCTGCTTCGTAGCAAAGATGATAGGGTGCATTTTTGTAGGTCCTGATCAGCCCGGAAACCACGGAATCCGGCGCATACGGGCTCACCAGTTCGATCCGGTAGCCGTCCTTTTGCAAAAACAGGATGTCCACCTTGCGGATTTCGTCATGCGTCCATGCGCCCTCTGCAATATATCCAAGCGCTTCAAATGCCGCCTGTGCTTTCGGACCTTTTTTGACCAGATACCCAATATGATGTATGTTCATCGCTTCTCCTGATAATGATACGTCGGCACGACCTCATGAATCAGCGGCCGGATATCTTTATTTTCTTCTTTAGATGCCTCTTCCAGCTGCTTTAACTGCTGAAAGAACAGCCGCTCGTCCAGCTCGATCGGTCTGCCGATATGAATCAGCTTATTGTCCGTATCCTGCAGTCCTTCTTCCTTCATCAGAAGCTCTTCATAAAGCTTCTCTCCCGGGCGCAGACCGGTAAAGACGATTTTGATATCTTCACCGACACGATAACCGGACAGACGGATCAGGTTCTTTGCAAGATCCAGAATTTTGACCGGCTCGCCCATATCCAGAACGAAAATTTCTCCGCCCTTTGCATAGGCGCCCGCCTGCAGCACCAGAGACACTGCCTCCGGAATGGTCATGAAATACCGGATGATGTCGGGATGCGTAACTGTTACCGGACCTCCTGCCGCAATCTGTTTTTTAAACAGCGGAATAACGCTTCCGTTGGAGCCGAGCACATTGCCGAAACGAACTGCTACAAACTCCGTCTCATAATGGCGGTTGAACGTCTGCACGATCATCTCACAGATTCGCTTGCTCGCACCCATGATATTCGTCGGGTTCACCGCCTTGTCTGTCGAAATCATGACGAATTTTTTCGTGTGGTTCTGTGCCGCCGCCATAGCGGTTTTCCAGGTGCCGAATACATTGTTTTTGACCGCCTCGTTGGGGCTGTCCTCCATCAGCGGCACATGCTTATGCGCTGCTGCATGGTACACAATATCGGGATGATACGTTTCAAACACATAGTTGATCCGGCTCGTGTTGCGCACGCTGCCGATCAGAACCACCAGATTCAGCTCCGGATGCTTTTCCTTCAATTCCTGCTGCAGGTCGTAGGCATTATTTTCATAAATATCAAACACGATCAGCTGCGCAGGCTTGTGACCGGCAATCTGACGGCACAGCTCGCTTCCGATGGAACCGCCGCCGCCTGTAACGAGCACAACCTTATTCTGCACATATCCCAGAATGGAATCGATATCCACGCGGATCGGTTCCCTGCCCAGCAGGTCTTCGACCTCGACGTCCCGCAGCTTGCTGACGTTGACTTCGCCGTTTACGAGCTGATACAGTCCGGGAAGGCTGCGCAGCTTGCAGTTTGTCTCTTTACAGATTTCCAGGATATCCTTAATCTGCGCCGGAGACGCAGAGGGGATCGCCAGGAAAATTTCATCAATATCGTATAAATCTGCGGACTCTATGATCTTGTCGCGGCCTCCGACCACCTTGATGCCCTGAATGAAGCGTCCCCATTTATTTTTATCGTCATCGATAATACAACGGATCACCATTGTAGAGAAGTTGCTGGAAACGATTTCTTTGATGATCGTATTGCCCGCCTCGCCGGCACCGATGATCATGACAGAAATGCTGTTTTTGCGGTTCTGCAGCTTGTGCTTGCGGCTGCGGAAAAAACGGTAGGAAAAACGGCTGGCAAACAAAAAGGTCAGCAGGAAGAAGAAATACAGAAAATAATAGCTGTCCGGAACTGCTTTTCCCTCCATTCGGAACAGGTTGATCCCTGCGCCGTTGACCGCACTCGTCACAAGACATGCCATCACAAGGTTTTGAAGCTCTGTCTCGCCTGCAAATGCCCACAGGCTGTGATAGAGACGGAACAGATAAAATACGAACAGTGCGATAACAAGCCCGATGGGCAAAAAGTGGCGGATCGGCAGCAAAAACGCTGCCGGTACTGTACTCACGTCAAAATCATACCGGATCAGGATCGCCAGATAGCTGGCGGCGATTACACTGATAATATCGTATACAATTAACGCTGTCCTGCGATAAAACAGCTGATAATTAAAGGGTTTTTTCTTTTTGCCTTGCATTTCTTTCTTCCTCATTTATCGTGATATCCCGTCAGGCGGCATGTCTGCGGGGGGAAAAGCTCATCAGGGGTGCAAGCAGCGCCATCGCGGAAAATCCGAGCGGATTGCAGGGATGGAACAGCCATTCCACCAGCCCCGCGACGCAAAAACCGAGCATGACAGCCAGCGGCAGTACAGCATATGCGTCCTCCCGAATCTTTTTAATCGCATATGCAAACATCAGGCAGATGCTTCCGGCCCCGAAGCACAGGAAGTAAATGCCGACGATCAGTCCGTGATCATGGATGACCTGCAGATAGGTGTTATGGGCATGGACGCTAATGGAGCCGTCCGGCAGCAAAACGCCCATTTCCGTATGTCCCGTCGCATTCCAGTTGTCCATATACGACCGGAAAATTTCCAGACGTCCGTTGGAGAAATCCTCTGCGTCCGACATGCCTGCCTCATCCTGCGCAGACGCTACCAGCACGTCATTTTTTACAGAAGGCTTACCGGTCACTGCATTGCAGAAAAGTTCTGTCTGTTCCGTCAGCTCGGAAGCATCCGAAAGGAGCTTATTTTCTATGACATATTTGAAATAGGAAACCGACATATAGGCGTCAGAATCCTTCGGATCGTCCTTGTGAATCGCGGATGCGGAATCCTCAATCTCATACAGATACGGATCGTTATAGAGTGCCGGAAGCAGCCGGATGCCGGAATAGGTCATCGGCAGACAGATCACAAACGCTGCAATCATATAGACAAGCGCCCGGAAAATTTCCCGGATTTTCTGTCTGTATACAAACACCGGCACAAAAATCAGCAGCACTGCGGTCATTACCAGCACCGCCAGATAGCCGGTTCTCGACAGCGTTAAAAACAGCAGCGAAACTGCGATTCCGTACAGCAAAAACGTTCCCCACAAATCCGCGGGGCAGCTGTTTTTCGCATCCTTTTTGCGGAGCGGCTTATGCTTCATCCCTTTGGCATTTTTTGTGCTGTTTTGGGGCATGCCCTCCGACAGTTTGACGAACAGCCGCACCGTCAGCACGCAGAGCACCAACGTCAGATAAGTTGCTGTAATCGTTACAGTGTGAAAAACAAAATTATATCTCGAATACACCCACGCACGGAACGGTCTTCTCGCAAATGCGAACACGACTGCCAGTGCAAAGTTTAACATCACGCCATTGCAGAAGTTATTCAACAGGTGTTTCTTTTTGTTCCAGCCCAGATAAAAAACATAGTAAAGTGCAAATACGACCGCCAGATAAATCGGCCAGAGGCGCGTATTTCTGAAAATCACCAAAAGCGCCATAAATCCAAACAACACTGCCGTATAAATGCGGTTGACACTGCCCTCGACCAGCTTTTTGGCGCGGATTCGTGCTGCCAGCTCTGCCAGAATCAGAACGAAGAAAAAGACGATCAGCGCTTCCAGAAAAATCTGTTTGCCAAGCAGCGCGTTGGTCTGCAGGGCTTCCTTCTGCGTCAGCGACTGCACTACATACCAGATTCCACCGGCGATCAGGCCGATCAGTGCCCGCCGTCCGCCCTTTTTGGAAAACAGAACTGCAGGAGATACCATCGTCAGAATCAGAAATGCCGCCCACGAAAGCACTTCCCGATACGCGAGGTTCTGTTGGTTTTGGTACAGCGCGTTCATATAATGAATGCCGCCCAGCAAAACACCGGCAAACGCCGCCGCCTGCAGCCAGTCCATCCCCTGCTCTGTCAGCATTTCTTCAAACGGTGGATGGTATTTGCTGCCACGCCGCGAAAAAAGCACCCAGGCAGAAAATGCAAAAAACAGAGCGATTCCAAGTCCGTACACGATCAGGTCGTCCGGTTTGCCTCCAAATGCCCTGCGCCCATAGACCTCCCAGAGCAAAACTGCCGTGCCCACAGTAATCAAAGGTCCGGCTGTCACCCAGTGGACAAAGCGCCATGTGATTTTATTGTTGAGTTTTGGCTGTTTCGGACTCAGATATACCGCAGCAAGGATAAAAGCTGCCGCTGCAACGCACAGTATTGTCTTTAAAATCATCATCACTGCCGCGGACGGCTTGTCGGTGTAGACCAGACGCATGACAATATTCTGTGTCTCCATCTGAGTCGAAGTGCTGTCTGCGAGGACATAATAGCTGCCAAAGCAGGTCAGCCCCGTTTCCCCTGTATTTTCATAAGAAAGCTCCAGCGGCTCCGACTTAACCTGCAGCTGCCAGACATAAGCCGTCCCCCTCGTCGTATCGATTCCCAGCGGAATCCGCACAAAGCCGGGCACTTCGTCCGCTTTGAGTTCAAAATCCCGGTTAATCAGCATTTCGTTATTTTCATCGTAAACGAGCAGATGATAATACTCCCCGGGAGATTTTGGAGATGTCACATACAGCTCCAGATACCGTAAATAATCGCCCTCTGCAATCAGCACCTGCTGAACCTGCTGATCCTCCCGCACCTCCACGGTTCCGACCGGATTTTCTGCACCCGCCAGAAGCCTGTCTTTTTCCAGCAGTTTTCCCGGTCCCAGCAAAAAAAGAACCGCTGCCAGATAAAACAGAACGATATAAATAATTGCCTGATATGCTTTAATCTTTCGATTCATGAAAAGCCTTTCCGAAAAGGGAACCATCCGGCAGATTTCCGGCAGCCTGTTTATCTGCTTTTACGCAGGATTTCCCACTTTTCCCATTATCTTTAGAAGTATAACACACTCCGACACAGATTGACAAGTAAAGGGGCAGGGCGAACCAGAAAATCAGGACGTAACGTACCAGATAGGTCGGTCCTAACAACACCGTCAGAAGATTCAGGCAGACCGGTGAAAATACCGCCGCCTTCCTCCAGTTTCCGGACGCGATCAAAAACAGTGTGCCGAGCACGTAACACCAGCACAGCGCTCCCGGCGAAAAGGGAAGGGAAACGACCGGTATTTTGTGCACTGTATCCGTCCAGGAAAGGTTTTCATACCAATGCTCCAGCCACGGCAGTTTGGAATCCCGCCGTCCGGGTCCTTCCGTTTCACAGGAAAAATAAGAGCTGCTTTCGTAGCATCTTGTGCCATTGTATACATCAATATCCGCGCCCGGATACCAGAAGCCATAGGAGGTCAAAAGCCAGGCGTTTAAGTACGTTGCCGGTGCTTTTATCCCGATCCTTGTCCACAGCTTTGCATATTTTGCAGGATCCTTTTTAAAATTTTCCGTCACAAATCCCGCCTTTACCAGATCGGAAAGCTTCGGCTGATACAGCTGCAGGGATTCCTCCGGTAAAATTTCAAACAGCGTTTCCTGATCTTCCTCCAAAAACAGCTCCGGGCTGTAGTTCCACGTCCGCGCAAGCTGCTGAATCGGCACGGTCAGGCTTTCCATCGCATTCGTGCTCTCCGGCTTCAGGACAATGTTTAAGCCACTCTGTAAAAGAACATACGCCCCCAAAACAACGCCTGCCAAAAGCACTGCCTTTTTCCGGCTGCTTTTCTGTACCAGAAAAAACAGGATCGGTAGAAACAATACAAGGACGATCACTCCATTGCTGCGGAAAACTGCCATGACCAACAGGGCGAATGCGAGTGCCGGGAGGGATGCGGTGTTTAAGGGAAAATGACCGACTTTGGGCATTTCGGCGTCTGCTACAGCTTTTGACCGAGCGGCGCTGGCTGTCGATGATACCACGTCTGCGTGCGCAACAGCAACTTCAGCTTCTCCCCTCCTGCTGCATCCGCCACGCTGCATCCTGCACAGCAGCACCAGCACTGCCAGCATTCCTGCCGTATATGGCGTGTCCTTGCTCGTGCACAGCACATACATCGGGACGACCGGGAACAGTCCGTAGAACAACAGCCCGCAGACTCGTCCTGCCCTGGTTCGAAGCTGCTGTATGGTCCAGCCAAGCAGCATCGCCATTATCGCCATTTGTGCAAGAACATAAACGCCGATCCCGCTATTATAACTGCCCGTCAGCTTCTGAATGCCGCTTACCGTTTTTCCAAGCATCAGTACATGTAAAAGGGGATGTCTTGTCACATACTGTCCGGTCAGCACCTCCTGCAGCTCGTCCGTCGCATCATAGGCAAAAAAGCCTGGATAGACCGCAAGGAATACCGGCAGCCAGCATAGGAACAGGATGATGGCATAGCGGAGGATCGGACTTTGGAACAGCTTCTTCCAACCCCGCTGCAGTTGCTGCCCGGCATCCGGCGCTTTTTTGTTGCTGTGCGATACCTGCCTATCGCCTGACGCCTCTATGCCGGTCAGCTTTTCCACCACCAGATAAAACACCGGTGTCAGCACACAGGCCGTCAGAAATGGGATCAGCCAGCTGTACAAATCCGTTACTGCTACGTTTCCGTTTCGATCCAACTGACTGCCCCAGTTTGCGCCAAATCCGCAAAAAAAAGCCCCTGCTGCGCTGCAAATAAGCGTGCGATATTTAATTTCCCGCTTCCTCTTCTTCTCCACCAACGATCTCCCTTACCACAAACTGCGGTGCATGATTGAGACAGATGTACATTCTTCCGACATATTCCCCGATCAGCCCCAGCATCAGCATCAGCATTCCGCCGATAAACATGATCGACGCCATCAGCGCTGAAAATCCAACCGGAACACCCGGAAGCACCAGCTTTTTAATAATCGTATAAATTCCGTACAAAAATCCCAGTCCGGCACAGCCCACACCCGCCATCGTTGCGATCCGGAGGGGCTTTTCTGAAAACGCTGTAAATCCGTTAAACCACAGCGCCAACAGCTTTCCAAAGGTGTAGCCGGATTCGCCGACCATTCGATCCCGATGTTCTACCGTCACGTTGACAATATTTCTGGTTGCACGAAGCACCAGTCCAATGACATAAGGGAACGCATTTTCATATTTCAGCATCTCTTCCAGTACAAAGCGTCTTGCGGCAAAATAGCTGGAAATAAACAGATCCTTGGGTTTATTCAGCATAAAGCAGAGCATCCAGTCGTTGACCCTGCTTCCGAAATTCCGAAATGCGCTGTGATGCTTGTGTTCATATTTTGCATATGCAACGTCTGCGCCGTTTTCCAGCGCAGCCAGAAGCTTGCCGACTTCGTTTGCAGGCGTCTGACCGTCATCATCCAGACAAACCAGGATGTCGCCCTTTACCTGATGAAATCCCGCCATCAGTGCCGCATGCTGTCCAAAATTTCGCGCCAGATTTATCCCCTTGATCCGTTTATCCTTGCCGCACAGCTCACGGATTTTTCCAAAGGTATCGTCCGGCGAGCAATCGTTGACCAGAATGATCTCATACTCATACCGCTCCAGCTCCCCCATCGCTGCTTCGATTTCGTCCACCACACTGCCGATCGTTTCCGCTGACCGGTAGCACGGGATTACAAAGCTGACTAACTGTTTCTTCATACTTTCCTCTCATTTCTGCGCACGTTTTTTGCGCATACCGAGTTTGTGTCAAGTGCA
>ULVI01024255.1_pt1 | contig 11160 bp, 10 predicted proteins | sample 1959331 | NCBI WGS metagenome assembly ULVI01 (sample SAMEA4835782, study PRJEB28245) | human gut metagenome | biome: gut microbiome; material: fecal sample | place: Denmark | collected 2008 | reverse complement strand
CCTGTGCCCGCCTGCAGGATCGCCTTTCTAAGCTGGACGCGCTGCTCCCGGTACGCATTTCATGCTATGACAGCGGCGCCGCCATGCTGCAAATTTGCGCGCAGAGCCACCATTCCCTTCAGCTTTCCATTGGGGACACGGAATTGATCTTTTACCAAGGATTGATCGATGCTGCAAAACCGCTTTCTATGGTGCCTGAAACTACGCCGGAGATACTCGCGTTTTATGAAGCGGATCAGGCAAAGCTCCGGCAGTTGGTAGAAAACGCGCGCAGTCACCCCGAAAGCCGGCTTTCTGCCACAGGGACGCTCGTTGGTTTCAACGTTTATTCCGCGCGCCGTTTTGAGGACTATATCTATACCGAATACTTCTTTGCGTATCAGGCTGATCAACCCACAGTGCTCAACGGTGACTTCCTCTTCCGGCTTGGTGAAGGCGGCAGCATCACCGAATTGTATCGTTTGGCGGGCAGATAAACAATCAAATTTCAGGAGAAAGCATGCAATGACCTTACAGTACCTGCAAGATCTTATTCACAGCATTGATGAGCTCAGAACCATCAGCGGAACATTCACGCTTCATGGAACGCTGTGCCGCGCGCTCGGCCTGATACGCCAACGGGAAACGGTGAGCCTTGTTTTTCTTCAATACAATGCCGCGTATAATGAATTGCTTGAGACCGCCCAAATCTTCGAATTGAATGACGGCATGCAGGCATGTGCAACCAACCGCGATATGCTGCGAAAAGAACAGTATGCCGCTCATTTTCCAGATGCCTTTGAAGGAAGCCATACGCTGTTTATCGGTGATGCCTCCTACACGATAAACATCACGGAAACAGGCGCCCTCCGCATGCAGGATTGGGAAAGCCTTGTTCTGATTGCTGCATTTCTGTGCGATGGCTGGCAGCCGGAGTCGTTCCTGCAATTAAGCTATGAAAACCTGTTTTTCTCCAGGCTGGAACTTACCGGCAGTTATAGTACGCTTGCGGAGATTTCGAACAACGCTCCGCTTCGTGTTGCCGTGCGCCCTGCAAACACAGTGCATCCCGTAGAAAAAACGGTTTCGCTTTCCGTCGGCGGCCGATACAGCGCAAGGCGGATTTTCCGGGACAAGAAGGGTAAAGCAGAGCATTGGTATTATATTGAGCGGGTCTCTCTTTTTGACCCATGGAAGGAATGTGAACGGATGTTTCAGGATCCGCGCATTACGAAAAATCATTCTCTTGAGGAACTTGCAAAAAGGCAGGCGGATATAGAATCACTCCTTATTTTGGAATGCCCCAAGGGGATGTGTTATCCAATTGTTGAATATGAGAGCGAAGCCGACATCTTCCTACAATTCTATTTACAGGATTTTTTAAAGTGCATTCCTGAAAACCCGGCATCTTCTCAGGCCCTCATGTTTCGGATAAGGCCGGATCAGCCTGTTGGCAAAAACGGGCTTCCGCTCAAAGCCTGCATCGTTCAAACGCCTGTTGCACCAACCACCAAGCGGCTTGCTTTGGAGCTGTTTTCCTTCTCTCAAAGCGAACCTCCGGCAGAACTCACCTTGGAATAATGCACAAACGGGCATCTTCCTTGCAGAAGCTGCCCGTTTCAGCTAGTCCTCAATCAGCGCGCTATCCTTCGCGTCATGCACACCGCTCAGCTGCGCTTATCCTTCATTTTTTCAAAAATCCCGCGTTTCACCGGTTTTGAGTCTGCAACTCTGTCCCCGAGCGCTTCGGCTAACTTGCGCATCAGCTCCCGCTGCTCCTCATTGAGCTTTCTCGGAATCTGAACGTTTGCGCGCACCAGCATATCCCCCTTGCCGGAGGCATTAAGCCTTGTAACCCCCTGCTCCCGCAGGCGGAAGGTCGTCCCGGGCTGCGTTCCTTCGGGAACCGTGTATTTAACCGTACCCGTCAGCGTAGGCACCTGGATTTCTCCGCCAAGCGCGGCGACCGTCACCGGAATGTTCATATCAAGATACAAATCATACCCTTTGCGCGTAAACAGCTTATGCGGCCGCACGTTGATTACAACATACAGGTCTCCATTGGGGCCGCCACGGTATCCCGCTTCGCCCTCGCCGCGCAAAGTAAGCGTTTGCCCGTTGTCAATGCCCGCCGGGATATTCACCACAATACGGTTTGATTTGTGAATGCGCCCTTTTCCGCGGCATTCCGCGCAAGGCTCCTTGATGATCTTTCCCGTGCCGCCGCACGCGTCACAAGTGCGCACGGTAGCAAACGAACCAAAAGGAGTGTTTTGCTGTACGCGTACCTGACCGCTGCCGCCGCAGGCAGTACACTTTGCCGGCTGCGTTCCCGGCTTGGCTCCAGTGCCGCCGCAGGTCTTGCAAACCTCTTCACGCGGGATCAGAATCTCCTTGCGCGCTCCGAACGCGGCCTCCTCAAACGTAATGGTGAGGTTATATTTCAAATCGTCGCCCGGTATGGGCCCGTTGCGGTGGGTCGCCCCTCCGAATCCGCCGAATCCGCCGAACACCGAACTGAAAATATCTGAAAAATCGCCAAAACCTGCCCCGCTGTAGCCACCACCTGCGCCACCGGCCGCAGGATCAAACGCAGCATGGCCAAACTGGTCATACTGGGCGCGCTTTGTGCTGTCCGAAAGCACCTCATATGCCTCGTTGATCTCTTTGAATTTGGCTTCAGCTTCCTTATCGCCCGGATGCAGGTCCGGATGATACTGCTTTGCCGCTTTGCGAAAGGCGCTTTTTATCTCGCTGTCGGTTGCGTCCTTGTTGACGCCAAGCACCTCGTAGTAATCTGCCTTTGCCAATTCCCCAACGCTCCTTTCATAGCCTGAGCAGACGCGGCCGGCCCCCGCCTTGCCGCATTGCCCGGCTACCCCGCAAGAGCCAAGGCATCGCTGCCCCGGCTCTTAAACAGGGTTTTCTATCCGATTGTGGGCCTGAAAAAGCCCTTTGGTTTATTTTTTGTCGTCGTCCACGACCTCATAGTCAGCATCAACAACAGTGTCATCCCCTTGCTGTGCACCGCCGTTTGCCGCATTCGGATCGAAGCCCGCTCCGCCGTTTGCCGCCGCTTCCTGCTGTGCCTGCTGGTAAATCTTGCCGAACACTTCGTAAGAAACCTCGGTCAGCTTTTCGCTTGCAGCCTTGATCGCAGCAGTATCAGTGCCCTTCAGTGCCTCCTGCACGGCCTTGACTTCAGCTTCCACCTTGGCCTTATCGTCCGCAGAAAGCTTATCGCCAAGCTCCTTCAGTGTCTTTTCGGTGGAGTACACCATGCTGTCCGCATGGTTGCGGGTTTCAACTTCTTCTTTACGCTCCTTATCTTCATTGGCAAATTGCTCCGCATCGCGCACAGCCTTCTTGATTTCATCCTCGCTGAGGTTGGTGGATGCCGTAATCGTTACCTTCTGCTCATTGCCGGTGCCAAGATCTTTTGCGGAAACATGCACGATGCCGTTTGCGTCGATATCGAAGCTAACCTCGATCTGCGGCACGCCGCGCGGTGCGGGTGCGATGCCGGCTAGCTGGAAGCGGCCGAGCGTCTTATTATACTGCGCCATCTCGCGCTCACCCTGAAGAACATGCACTTCCACGCTGGTTTGGCCGTCCGCTGCAGTGGAGAAGATTTGGCTCTTCTTGGTCGGGATCGTCGTGTTGCGGTCGATCAGGCGGGTGAACACACCGCCCACGGTTTCAATGCCGAGGGAAAGCGGGGTCACATCAAGCAGCAGGATATCCTTCACCTCGCCGCCGAGCACACCGCCCTGAATCGCCGCACCGATGGCAACACATTCATCCGGGTTAATTCCCTTGAACGGCTCTTTGCCCGTGACCGTCTTTACCATTTCCTGAACAGCGGGAATACGGGTCGAACCGCCCACAAGGATGACCTTGTCGATCTGTGCATTGGAAAGCCCTGCATCCTTCATGGCAATATGCATGCAGTCCTTCGTCTTATCCACCAAATCGTGTGTGAGCTCATTGAACTTCGCACGGGTGATCGTCATGTCAAGGTGCTTCGGGCCGGTCGCGTCCGCCGTAATAAACGGAAGGTTCACGTTGGTCTGCGCCATGCTGGAAAGCTCAATCTTCGCCTTCTCCGCGGCTTCCTTCAGGCGCTGGAGCGCCATGCGGTCAGAAGAAAGATCGATGCCGCTTTCGCTCTTGAACTGTTTGATGATGTAATCCATCACGCGCTGGTCAAAATCATCGCCGCCCAAGCGGTTATTGCCGTGGGTTGCAAGCACTTCAAACACACCGTCGCCGATTTCAAGGATGGAAACATCGAACGTGCCGCCGCCAAGGTCATACACCAGAATCTTCTGGTTGTTTTCCTTATCCATGCCATAGGCAAGCGCAGCCGCCGTCGGTTCGTTGATGATGCGCAGCACTTCAAGGCCCGCAATGCGGCCTGCATCCTTCGTAGCCTGACGCTGGCTGTCGCTGAAATATGCCGGCACGGTAATGACAGCCTGGGAAACCTTTTCACCAAGGTAGGCTTCCGCATCCTGTTTAAGCTTTTGCAGGATCATTGCGGAAATCTCCTGCGGCGTATAATCCTTGCCATCGATGTTTTTCTTGTAGGAAGAACCCATTTCGCGTTTGATGGAGCTGATGGTCCTATCCGGGTTGGTAATAGCCTGACGCTTTGCTGCATTGCCGACAATGCGCTCATTGTCCTTGAATGCGACAACGGAAGGTGTTGTACGCGCGCCCTCTGCGTTGGGGATGACGACGGGTTCGCCGCCCTCCAGCACTGCTACACAGGAATTCGTGGTACCCAAATCAATGCCGATAATCTTTGCCATAGTTTATTTCCTCCAAATCCGTTTAAATTGCGGTTTCTCTTTTATTATTTCGCAACCTTCACCATGCTGTGGCGAATAATGCGATCTTTCACTTTATATCCTTTTTGCAAAACAGAGAGGATTTCGCCGCTTTGCACACCCTCGGCTTCCTCCTGCATAACTGCCTCATGCAGATCTGCGTTGAACGCGCCTTCAGCCGGGATCTCTGTGAGGCCGTTTTTTTCGAGAATGCCCATGAACTGTTTATGGACGAGCCTCACGCCATCCACCCAACCCTGATCGGCAGCTTCACTGTTGTCAAGCGCTCTGTCGAAATTGTCGAGTACCGGCAGCAATGACCGAATAAGCTCCCGGGTGCCTTCCTCAAGGCTATCCATCCGGATTGCGGCATTGCGCTTGCGGTAATTGTCAAAATCCGCCTGCAGACGCTGTGCCATTGCGACTGTGTCATCCTTGTCTTTCTGCAACGCGTCGATCCGGTTCTTTACCTGATCGAACTCATCCCGCGTCAGCGTCACGGTTTCCGGGATTTCCGGAACCTGTTCCGCCTCTGCGGCGGTCCCATTTGTTTCGGGCGTTTGCTGCGCCTGTTCCTTTGGCGCCTGTTCCTTTTTCTTTGCCAAGTTACTTTCGCTCCTCTTCAAACATATTCGTAAGCACTTCGCTAAGGCTCTTTCCAATCTGCCCAAGCATGGCCAGCACGCGTGCATAATCCATTCGCGTAGGGCCAATCACGCCGAAAGAGCCAATCGGGTTTGAGCCAATTTTATACGTAGCCGTCACAACGCTGCAATCCTTAATGCTCTCATCTTCATTTTCCGCACCGATGCGCACGGAAAATTCCACGTTCGTGGCTTCCGTCAGCATACGGTAGAGCATATCTTTTTCCTCAATCGCAGTGAGAAGGGCACGCGCACGTTCCATATCGCTGTATTCAGGATAATTCAGGATATTCGTTGCCCCGGAAAGTTCCACGCTGCGCACGCCCGGAGACATGCTTTTGCGCACGCTGCGGAGCATTGCATCAAGAAACGCTTTTTGTTCCGCAACCTCTCCGGTAATCCCCTTAAACTGCTGCAACGTGATCTCATCCAGCCGGCAGTTGGAAAACCGCGCCGAAAGCGTTCTGCCAAGGCGCGTTAGCGCGTCTGGGGACATTCCCTGCGGGATGCGGATAATGGAATCCCGCGTCATCCCGGCATCCGTCACAACAATGGCGAGCGCTTTATCTTCCGCAATGGGCACCAAGTGGATGTACTTCAGCTTGATGGCGTGAAGCTGCGGCGCAAGCACCATAGAGGTATATTTCGTGATGCTGGAAAGCACCCATGCCGTTTGCTTTACAACCTCGTCCACTTCATCCAGCCGGTGGGAGTAATGATCCTGAATATAGTGTATCTCCGCATCGCTCAGCTTTGCACGCTGCATGATGGTGTTGACGTAAAGCCGGTATGCTTTGTCGGACGGAATCCGTCCGGCGGAGGTATGCGGCTGGTCAAGATACCCCATGTCTTCAAGGTCTGCCATCTCATTGCGGATCGTAGCGGAGGAAAAGCCGATGTCCGAACGCTTTGCAATCGTGCGGGAGCCAACCGGTGTGGCGGTCAGGATATAATCATCGATAATCGCCTGTAAAATCTGCATTTTCCGTGCATCCAGTTCCATTGTGGCTCCCTCCTTTCCCTCTTTGCCGTTTGTGGGTGTCTGTTAGCACTCACGCATATCGAGTGCTAAACCTTACAGTAAAAATATAGCTCTGCGGCGAGCCTTTGTCAACCCGTGCAGAGCTTACCATTGTGACAAAACGGTAACATTAAAATGATAATTTCGCGCTGCAACAAAGCGGTACCATCAGTCCGGCAAAAAAGCTAAAAGCGCTTCATTTTGGAAGTCCAGCCCCTCATCCGTCAGGCGGCAGGCCCCGTTATCCCGCACAAGCCAGCCGCGCGTGGCAAGCGATTTAAGGGCCTCTGGATATACGTCCTCGATGCTTTTGCCAAAGCGCAAGCGAAACGCGGCTTCTGAAATACCCTCCGTTTTGCGCAGACCGAGCATCACCGTTTCAAACATCTCTTCCGCGCGCGGAATTACCTCCGGCTCCGATGCAAGCGGCCGAATGCCCTGATTACAGCTTATGATGTAATCCGAAAGCCGCTCCGTGTTTGCAAAGCGCATCCAGCTTCCATTTATGCGCATCGCGGAATGGGAGTTGAGTCCAAGGCCAAGGTATACGCCGTTCTCCCAATAATTCAGGTTGTGCCGGGAAGCAAACCCCGGCTTTGCATAGTTGGATATCTCATAGCGCGCATACCCGAGCGTTTCAAGGAACTCCATGCCGCGCCGATGCATCAGATACACATCATCCTCCGCAGGAAGGCTCTCCGCGCCGCCGGTCACATCGGTATACAGGGGTGTGCCCTCCTCCACGATGAGCGAATACGCAGAGATATGATTGAGCCCAAGCCTGCATAGCGTCTCGATCGCGTCCAGATGATCCTTTACCGTCTGCCCCGGAAGGCCGTACATCAGGTCCGCGCTGATGTTCGTGAACCCGGCCGCCCTTGCGCACTCATAGTTTTGCACAAAATCCGCATAGCGATGTATGCGCCCAATCGTTTCCAAAAGAGCGTCGTTTGTGCTTTGCAGCCCCATGGACAGGCGGTTAATGCCGGCCGCCCGGTATTCCCTCAGTTTGGTTTCATTGAGCGTGCCGGGGTTGGCTTCAATGGTAATCTCTGCATCCGGCATAATTTCAAACGATGCGTGCAGCGCGTCCATCAGCATTGCCACCGCTCCAGCAGGCAGAATGGACGGCGTACCGCCGCCGAAAAAAACGGTATCATATGCCTGTTTCGGAAGCGCGGCGGCATCAAGCCGCATTTCCTTCAAAAGCGCGGCACAATATTCCCCCATGCTTTCGCAGTCTGCAAACGAAACAAAATCGCAGTAGCGGCATTTTGACTTACAATACGGAATGTGAAGATATAGTCCAGCCATACTTTGCCTCAGTTAATGCGCAGCACGCTCATGAAAGCCTCGCTCGGCAGTGAGACGGTCCCGATCTGGCGCATGCGCTTTTTGCCTTCCTTCTGCTTTTCGAGCAGCTTTTTCTTGCGGGTGATATCGCCGCCGTAGCACTTTGCAAGCACGTCCTTGCGCACGGCGCGCACGGTTTCGCGCGCGATGATTTTCCCGCCAATGGCTGCCTGGATGGGGATTTCGAACTGCTGGCGCGGGATGACCTCCTGTAGTTTTTCCGCCACTGCGCGGCCCTTCGCGTAGGCCTTATCCCGGTGGACGATGGTGGAAAGCGCATCGCACATATCCCCGTTAAGCAGGAAGTCGAGCTTGACCAGGTCAGACTGCACATACTCCTTGAGCTCATAATCAAAGGATGCATAGCCCCGGCTGCGGGACTTGAGCTGGTCGAAAAAGTCGTAAATGATCTCATTGAGCGGGAGCTCGTAAAGGATGTTCACGCGGTTTTCCTCGATGTATTTCATGTCGCGGAAAACGCCGCGCTTTTCCTGACAAAGTTCCATGATCGCGCCCACGTAGTCCGAAGGCGTCATGATATGCGCTTCCACCATCGGTTCTTCCATGGATAGGATCTCGGAAGGATCCGGCAGATTGCTGGGGTTATCGACCGTAAGCTCAGTACCGTCATTTTTCTTGACTTTATAAATGACGCTTGGCGCAGTCGTCACAAGGTCAAGATCAAACTCACGCTCCAGCCGTTCCTGAATGATTTCCATGTGCAGAAGCCCAAGGAAGCCGCAGCGGAAGCCAAAGCCGAGCGCCATTGAAGTTTCCGGTTCATAGGAAAGGGATGCGTCGTTCAAAACCAACTTATCCAACGCATCGCGCAGCGATTCATAATCCGCCCCATCTGCGGGATAGATGCCGCAGAACACCATCGGGTTCGCCTGTTTATAACCGGGCAGCGGTTCCGCAGCCGGATTGTCCGCATCGGTGATGGTATCTCCCACCTTGGTTTCGGATACGCTTTTGATCGAAGCGGAAATATAACCGACCTCACCGGCCGAAAGCTCATCAGTCGGCTTAAGGGCAGGGGTAAATACGCCGACCTCCGTCACCTCAAACTCCCGGCCCGTCGCCATGGAGCGGATCTGCATGCCTGCGCGAACCGTGCCTTCTTTGACGCGCACATAGCTCAAAGCGCCCTTGTAATTGTCATAAATGCTATCGAAAATCAACGCGCGCAGCGGCACGTCAGCGCGGCCTGCGGGTGGCGGCACAAGCTCTACGATCTGTGCGAGCACTTCGTTCACGTTTGTGCCAAGCTTTGCTGAAATGCGCGGCGCATCCGCCGCAGGCAGGCCGATCACATCCTCTATTTCACGGATGGCGTGTTCCGCATCGGCGCTTGGCAGGTCGATCTTATTGATGACCGGGACGATCTCAAGCCCATTATCCAGCGCAAGGTATACGTTTGCAAGCGTTTGCGCTTCAATGCCCTGCGTGGCGTCCACAACAAGCACCGCACCTTCGCATGCTGCGAGCGCGCGGGAAACTTCGTACGTAAAGTCTACGTGGCCCGGCGTGTCGATGAGGTTGAACATGTATTGCTTGCCATCGGTATGCGTGTAGAACATCCGCACAGCCGTGGCTTTGATTGTGATGCCGCGCTCACGCTCAATGTCCATTGTGTCGAGCATCTGCGCCTCCATATCACGCAAGGCGACGGTGTCCGTCAGCTCCATCATGCGGTCGGCCAGGGTGGATTTCCCGTGGTCGATGTGTGCGATGATGCAAAAGTTCCGAATCAAGTCCTGGCTGTATGCCATCGTATTCCTCCGAGCTTTATCTATTTCAAATTCGCAAAATTATCCGTATAAAATCATACTTGAAACACCTGCAAATTGCAAGCGCCGCCCGTGTTGTGCTATACTTTTTTTAATCTGATCTGGAGGTGTATACGAACATGTTCTGCGAACGGTATGATGAATTTGTGAAAGCGCTCGAAAAGCGCCGCTTCCTTGTGCATAGTGCAGCAACTGCGGCTGAAGCAAAGGAGCTGGGGATTTCACTTATCGGCGGCGGTTCCGTTGGGTTCGGCGGTTCCGTTACGGTAACGGAGCTTGGACTTTATGAAACGCTGCAGGAAAATGGAAACGCCGTATATTGGCATTGGAAATCCGACGACCCCGGTAAGGCCCAAGCGAGCGCTGCACATGCGGACTGGTTCGTCTGCTCCACGAACGCAGTCACACGCGACGGCAGGCTTGTAAACATTGACGGCACAGGCAACCGCGTCGCGGGCATGTTTGCAGGGCCGAAAAAAATAATTCTGTTTATTGGAAAAAACAAGCTTGTTGAGGGCGGTCTGGACGAAGCCATTGCCCGCATCAAACGTGTAGCCTGCCCTGCAAACGGACGCCGCCTCAATACGAACACCCCCTGCGCGCTCACAGGCGAGTGCACGGATTGCGCTTCCCCGCGCCGCATGTGCAAAATAACAAGCATTATCGAATATCCCCCGAACCTGCTTTCCGAGTTGCACCTTGTGTTAATTGACGAGGAACTGGGATACTGAACCATGTATTACGCCTACATTGTGCGCTGTGCGGATGGCACGTATTATTCCGGTTATGCCGCTGACCTTGCGGCCCGCGTCCGCACGCACAATTTGGGGCGCGGTGCAAAGTATACCCGCTCCCGCCTCCCTGTGGCGCTCGTCTATTCCGAATGCTTTGATGGAAAAAGCGAGGCGATGCGCCGTGAATGCGCTTTTAAGCGTTTGACGCATGCGGAAAAGGAGGCGCTTGTTTCAGGCGCTAAGGAGGGCATGCGTTAAGGGCGCTGCAAAAGCAAAGCATAGGCGGGTTTTATTGCCCGCCTATGCTTTGCTTTTGCCTTATTCTATTCCAGCTCTTTAAACCGCCCTTCAATCTCCGCAAGCCATCCCTCCGCATCCAGAGCACCGACGACGGGCTTTCCCACGATGTCGCCATCCTTATTCAGGAAGATTGTGGCCGGGATATACTGCAGTTCCACCGCATTCTGCATTTCATTGCGGAATTCCACGATGGGATACGCGGCTCCGGTATATTCCAGCACTGCATCCAGATCCCCTGCGTTCTCCGTATCAAGCCATACGCCCAGAATTGCTACATCAGTCTCCGCCGCTTCTGTGGAAAACCGTTCATGCAAGCTTTGGAGCTCCGGCATTTCGCCGACGCAAGGGCCGCACCATGTTGCCCAAAAATTCACGAGTGTCAGTTCATGCTCGCCGCAAATTCACGCGTGTTCACTGCGTTTCCATCCAAATCCACCGTATCGAAATCAAAGGAAACAGGAACTGGCGCAGGCGTTTCAGTCGGCAGCACCACCGTGCCCGGCGTTT
>ULVI01094519.1_pt1 | contig 11226 bp, 9 predicted proteins | sample 1959331 | NCBI WGS metagenome assembly ULVI01 (sample SAMEA4835782, study PRJEB28245) | human gut metagenome | biome: gut microbiome; material: fecal sample | place: Denmark | collected 2008 | reverse complement strand
GTTAACCGCAGGGTCGTTGGTTCGAGTCCAACAGGGGGAGCCATCTCAGAAGCCTTGAGCCTCAACGGGTTCAGGGCTTTTTCTTTTTTTAAAACATCTCGAAATCTCCGTGTGTCTAACATTTTGTCTAACGCCTGTCTAACACTTTTTAGTTCTTTAATATGAATATTCTGCACTATTTTTATATATTGACATTACCATTGATTGTGGTATAATCAATTTGTCGAATAAAAGTTGATTTTCTGAAACTTTAATACTTTTGATATTGATGTTAATTTGTACTCTTATATTGTTCTCGGGCATCCTTTGATTTCTGTGCGAGCTTTTCCTCGATATGGACAAGATAATCAAACCCTTTTAAAATAAAAAAAGCTGCCCTGTTTCCTTTTAACAAAGAAATGCATAGTATCTTGCGATTCGAAGATAAACTGGACTTTGAAATCACTGATGTATATGATACAAAATATTCGTTGCGAGTTGGAAAGAACACTAACAAAGAAGTCAAGAGTGACTCCTCAGGGCATATTATCAAGAACATTGAAAAAATCGATTGGGGCAGCTTTGACACATTGATTCTTGGTCATATCGACATGCTTATATTGCAAATGAAATCGTATGACTTCAAAAATAACCTGATTTCAGAAGCGCTACGGCATAATAAGCAGATATATTCTTTTGACGACTTAGGTCAAATCGTGAAAAACAATAAGAGAGTGCAAAGTCCAACAATACTGCCAGAACATCTCCCTCCTTTTCGATATGAAAAGCTACACGAAAATATTGTCCCCGTAGTTGGAGTTTTCGGCACAGGAGGACGCCAAGGCAAATTCACTTTACAAGTCACTTTGAGAAACTGTCTGCGGAATAAAGGCTTTAAGGTAGGTCAAATCGGCACAGAACCAAGTGCACTACTTTTTGGAATGGAGTATGTTTTCCCTATCGGATATAATAGTGTTTATTCTTTGCGCATACACGATTACGATGTTATAAGATATCTAAACGAAACTATACATAAACTGGAGGATACCCGGTGTGATATTATCTTGGTTGGATCCCAATCCGCTAGTGTGAATATCTATCCGAACCATCTCTACTATTATAATATTTTTCAAACAAATTTTTTAATGGGCACGCGCCCCGATGCTATTATTTTAAGTATTTCCATGAATGATACTTATGAATATATTGAAAAAACGATCTCATTTCTTGAATCAACCGTTGAATGTGAAGTAATTGCACTTTGCCTTTTTCCCGTGGTACAGACCTTTGACTGGGCGGGACCCGTGGGTCCAAGCAATATTATTTCAAAAGAATCATTCCAGAATGTAAAAAAAGATCTATATGATCATTTTAATTTACCTACATTTCTTTTGGGAGAAGAAGCCCAGATGATGGACTTAACAAATGAGATTATTTCATATTTTTCCCAAGAATCATAGATAACAGAAACACCGTAATATTTACACAAAACCACTTCTTAACAACAGAAAGGAGTGATTGCATAGTCTGCACAAGACCAAACGTCTCGATTAGTCTTATGCTGCTATGCAACATATATTTTATAATGAAAAAACGATTTAAAAATTTTTGGCATGGAATTCGTTTTATGCTACAATACACCAAGAAATTAAATCCCGCAGTATTTGTGCCTACATTTTTTCTTGTTATTCTTGAAATCGCGAAAACCTTTTCTTCAATCCTTCTCCCTCAATATTTTATTGATGATATTACAAACAGGTCATCAATTAGACAGACTATGTTTCATCTAGCCATATTAATAATTGCAATTTTTGGCATCCAGATTTTCAGAGCCGCTATTACCCCTTATATTTTAAAGGCGTATAACCAAGGTGATGCAAATACAGCTTTGGATTACGCATTTCATTATGTGAAAATGGAGTATAAAGACCAGGAAAATGATGAAATTCGCAATACACAAGAAAAACTGCGCCGCAATGTAACTGCAAATGGATTCGTAGCAGATGATTTGTCTGGATTTTTTATTAATCTGTTTTTAGTCATTGGCTTTTCTTTCATCATGGTAAGGCTGCATGTTCTAATCTATCTCGTCTTCTTTGTGATTGCAATATGCAATTATGAATTTGAGAAAAAAAGAGAACGATACAAATACGAATATGACCAAAATATCTCCAAGACTCAGAGAAAGCTTACCTATCTTTTTGAGATTCTCATTGATTTTCAATATGCAAAAGAAATGCGTATCAATCAAGCATCTAAATGGGCAAGCGATAAAATTGATAAAGAGGTAAAAGAATATAATCAAAAGTTAAGTGCACATACAAAAAAACTCTGCCAGCTTAACTTTTTTGAAACAGTTTTATTAGCGATAATTAATGCCGTTTCGTATGGATATGTTGTATATCTTGCATATAATGGCTCTATTTCAATTGGGCAAATGACAATGTATATTGGGACAATGCTTGCTTTTGCTCAGGCTGTTGGAGGACTGTTAGCAAGTGTAAATCGTCTGAACATGTTTTCAGTATATGTAAAAGATTACGAGACATATCTAGAAAACGTAACCTCTTCTAATAAATCGCTTCTTGCACAAACTTCATCCCAAAAAGAAGGTAGTTATGATATCGAGTTTGTAGATGTAAGTTTTAAGTATCCAAATTCAAATACCTTCGCATTGCAAAATATTAGCTTAAAAATTTGCACTGGAGAAAAGGTAGCGCTCATTGGCCTTAATGGATCGGGGAAAACCACCTTCGTAAAGCTTTTATGTAAAATTTATCAGCCGACAACTGGAAAAATACTACTAAACGGAACAGACATAAATGAAATTTCTTCCTCTGAATATGCAAAAATCATATCTGTCGTTTTTCAGGATTATAAAATTTTTTCCTTCACGTTTAAGGACAACATTATACTTTCTGGTGAAGATGATATAGCAAAGCTAGATGAGGCAACACGAGACAGCGGTCTTGAAGATAAGATATCTTTACTCCCTGACAGATATGAGACTTATATTAATAAAGATTTTAGTGAAGATGGAATTGAGCTTTCAGGTGGCGAGGGTCAGAAACTAGCACTAGCCAGAGTTCTTTATAAAAATTCACCTATTGTTATTTTGGATGAACCAACTGCAGCAGTAGATGCAATTGCAGAACAGCGTATGTATGAACAAATCAGTCAACTCACAAAAAATAAAACCACCATCTTTATCTCGCACCGAATGTCTTCAACAAAATTCTGTGATTCTATTTATGTGTTTGATGGAGGAAAGATTGACTCTGTTGGTGGACATGATAAGCTACTACAAAAACAAGGAATTTATGAAGATATGTTCATGAAGCAATCCCTGTACTATAAAACGTGATTGTCGCTGCCTTTTAATTTTCAGGAGAAAGGAATCATAGTTTTATGAGCAAGAAAAAAACTCCCATCTTATCCAATTTGTTTTTTTTGCTAAAGTTTATATGGAAAATAAATAAGAGGATTTATGCGTTGAATATCTTTAAAGTGGTGTTGGATATCGCACAAAGTCTAACTACTGTAATTTTTTTGCGATATATCGTACAGTACATTATTATAGACAAGAACTGGACTCTGACAGCTATATTTGTTGGAGCGCTTGTGGTCTCTCTTGGAATCACGCAAATTCTTTCGTCCGTGATAGAACCTATTCTAAGAAAAGATATGGATTTGCTTGAAAAACAGATTCTCACGCAAGTAGGCATGACCGCCATAAAAATGGATTATTTTGAAATGGAGAAACCGTTTGCAAAAGATTTGCTTCAACTGGCACAAGATCCGGGAAAGTTCGTTGGTGTGCTTGAAAATGTAATTGTTTCCATTTCTACATTTGTTACAATTATTGGTCTTGCTGCAACCATTCTTGCTGTAGACAAGATATTGATTGTTCCTCTGCTTGTCGCAATCGTATTGATCCTTTTATCCGAAAAAGTAAAGGCTTTAAACTGGACTAAATGGAAGAACCTTGTTATCCCACCACTCAGACGAACAAATTATGTTTTGGGGCTACTTAAAAACCCCATATACGGAAAAGAAGTCCGCATTAATGCAATTCAGGAATGGCTCTATGACAGAGCAGAAGAAAATTGTACGGAGTATCTAAAAACAAAAAAGAAATATGATCTAAGTTGCAGAAAATTCAGCATATTCTCAATTCTAATTAATTTTCTTCTATTTTCTTTTTTGACTTCGTTTGTTGTATATGTAATTTATAAAGACATTATTCAGATTGACGAAGCCGTGCTTGTTATCACCGCAGTCGTATCGTTATCAAATATATCCGAACAATTTTCGAACGCCTTTTCTGATTTAATGAAGAGTGGAACGTTTGTTACCGATTTCAGAACTTGCGTGAATCTTTCTCTAAAAAAAGAAGCTGAAAATCAAAACAAACCTTTCTTGTCAGAAAATAAATCACGCATGGAAATTGTATTTGACCATGTTTCGTTTCGATACCCTGGCAAGGAACAATATATCTTGCAAGACTTCAGTTTAAAGATTCATGCGGGGGAAAAAATTGCTATTGTTGGGTTGAATGGATCCGGAAAAACCACTCTTGTAAAATTACTTTGTCGTTTTTATATTCCAGATGAGGGACAAATTCTTCTCAACGGCAGAAATATATATGAATATAATGAGGAAGAATATAATTCATTTATTTCGGCCGTGTTTCAAGATTACAAATTATTTTCATTCTCTTTGAAAGATAATATTTTACTTGGCAAAACTGAAAATCCTGAAGACATAAATATAGCCTTGAAAAAAAGTGGATTCTCTCAAAGACTAAAAACTTTAGATAATGGCCTTGATACTTTGTATAGCAAAGAGTTTGATAAAAATGGCGTTGAATTATCGGGAGGCGAAAGCCAAAAGCTAGCTATTGCACGCGCCTGCTATAAAGATGCCCCTATTATTATTTTAGATGAACCAACCGCCTCGCTGGATGCTGTTGCGGAATATGAAATTTACGCAGGATTCGAAAAATTGGTTGAAAATAAAACTGCAATTATTATATCTCATAGGCTCTCTTCAACACATTTTTGTGATAGAATTATCGTAATAAATAATGGCACCGTTTTTGAAGACGGAACACATCAGAGCCTTATGGCAAAAGAATCAGGAATTTATAAAAAAATGTTTACCACCCAAGCTGCCCATTATTTTAGCGATCCTACTACGGTAGCTGTTGTAGACTAAAGTAAGACCATCAACTTAAATGGTGCAATATGTGGATTTGTAATTTCTGAAATCGAGGAGGGAATATTTTTCTCTTCACTACACAGTGAAGGCTCTGCTAGGCATATAGCAGTTTGATTTGAAATCAAACATACACTTGGCTTAATGATTGAAAGACCGATTAAGCGGCTTTGTCAATAAAAGTGTGTAAGTTTTTTAAGAAGTCAGATAAATGATGTTTTTGACCGCCTTTGGAGTGGAGCGTAGCGAAACGAAAACGAGTTCTTTCATAGGGAAAAGAAAATTTGGATCAAAAATAATTATTGGCACTATATTCAGATAGGATTTGATGTTGATTGTTCAAAATATCCGGGCGGAGTCTATGATTTACTTTATGCTTTGCTGTTCAATGGCGATAAAGCGCTGGTGTATAATTATCTGTCCGAGGACAATCCTATTATTTATTCATACGACAGCACTTTTGAGCAATATGACAATGTAGGCAATATTAACTTCAGCTTTGAAGTTGACAGAAATAAGATTGAGGACGTTTTCAAAACGGTTGTCGAGTTGTTAAATGCGGCAAAAGACGGTCGGTTTAACTTTGAAGCGAATCTTAATTATGAGATGTTTAATTGGGAACTGGATTTGGATAATCCGGATAATTTGAATTGGAATATGGCTTACTACAACCATATATTAAAAACGCAGCCGATAGATTATTCGGATGAATTTTACGGCAGGTTCAGAGTAACTAAGGAGCAGATAATCGACGCCGCAAAGTATATTTTCAGAAGATGCAATATGACCGTTGCCGTAAAAGGGGACAGAAAGAAAATCAATACGGAGGCCATTGAAAAAATTTTGGAGTCGCTTGATTAAATAATTGAACAGGTCTGTAAAAAAGACAAATCCCAGGGCAGCAAGACTTATTCTTGCTGCTTTGTTTAATTTATCCCCAGTTTTTTGTCCCGATTTTGACGCATTGAGTTTGGTATAATGCATCAAAGGAGGAATGTTATGAACAGAGAAACGGCGTGGATGATAAGACAGGATGGCAAGGCTTTTGCATGCACCAGTCACTATTACGCAGACAGTGAGGATGCGGAGGACACGCTCTATGCCTCAGAGTGGCTGTATAAACACACGGCACGGTGCGGGACGAAATGTTTGATATTGAATCTCATATCGGCATACGCCGAGGGTCTGAGCCGTGGAGACTCCGGACATGAGTACCCAGGTTACAACGGGGATACCGTGCACGATCTCATGATTGATATTGAGGACAAACAGTATAATTTTCTGACTGCCGATTTTGTCTTGGCGGTTGCCGATAAATTGCCGACCGGGATTAATATGAATGTCCGAGAGCTAAATTCGCTTGTTATCGAAGCCCTGAACTACGAGTTTTTGCGAGCCAGATTGGGCGGGATGTACGACACTGTTGAGGACTGCCACGATATGTTTTTTCGCGTTTCCGGCGGTGGATTTGACTGGACGGCCGTCATCAAAAGATTCGTCCGTGAGAATGCTGCGCGGATAGATAACATTACCGTGCTGTGGGATTATGAAAGCACCGGAAGAAAAGATTTCTTCAAAGATGAAAAGGGCAGAGATATCAATAAGATCCCGATAAGCGAGTTTATATGAATTAAACGGTTCGGCTTTTAATAAACCGAACCGTTTTTTCTGTGCGAGTTTTTACTGCCTGCCTTCGTGCAGATTATATTTTTTGCGCCAAATCGTATATGCCTTGTATAAATATGGGTCATACTCAAGCGGTCTGTTTGAATATCCGGAAGCTTGCACAATTGATTTGCCGTGCACCTCTATCGCGGCGACTAACTTCTCGCCTTTAGATACACATATGACAGGGTTATTATCGGCCATGTCGGAGCGATCCAGGAAAAAGCGCAGACAATTATTCAGCTTATTTGAAGCTTCAAAATAGTCGCTTTCGGAGCCGAGACGGAAAAAATGAAATCCGTATACGACGCAATCGGGTATCCCGATATCACAAGAGAAGACGGGAAGTGATACTCTTGCGGTGTCAAATTTATATATATCCTTTATTGAAATGCCGTTTTTCCATTGTTTTCTCTCAAGCGCTCTCGCTCGGTCACTCATGCCGCCGTAACAGAATGCGTACTCATTAAAATAAAATGCCGAGGACAGCATTTCGCGTTTCAGCGCTATTTCACCTTTCATAGCGGCGTAATCGCGCAAAAAGTCAAGTATGCCGCGATTTTCGTTGAGTCTGCCGAGAACCGTAAAAATATCGGGCATACACAAAACCGAGCGGAACAGATTTACGTTGACAAAGATTTCGGAGAGAGCCGCGCATTCATTTTCGTAGAATAAAAATGCCGGGTTTGAAAGAATAATTTTTCTTATGCTCTTTGCCTGCATCCACGATATGGATTTATACCGCTGTTCGATTTGTTGAGCTTGGTGCAGAGCCCTGCGCCTGCACTTAAACAATGCGGATATATTGTGCGTCCCGATTGCATACGGTATCGAATGATAGAAAATCTTCGGGTATCCTATAAACTCGGTTAAAAGCATGAACTTTGTCAGATTGAGCTCCGATGTTTTAAAAGGCAGTTTTGACTGCCATTCGCAGACAAAAAATTTTTTGACAAGGCGAACGACTCTTTTATTACACCCCAATAATCTTGCAAAAAAGCTATCCTGCAAAAGCTCCTTTCGCTCGGTGACATCGCATGTTGCAATTGCCGCCCCGTTTCTGTCCAGAAGCCGCACGAACGTGTGACCGTTTTTGAAGTTAAATGTAAGCTCCTTGTACATAGGAAAATTTACGTTCACCGTTCCCTTGAGCCATGAGACGGACAAAAGCGTTTTTGTGTCGTCGATTTGTCTGGATATTGAGAGCTTGTGGCGGCGGTAATTCAATTCGCAGCGCACAATTTTGCTGAACAAATTAGATTCACAGCGACATTCGGGGCAGGTGTATATTACATTTTCAAGCATCGGCTGTGATATGAAATTCAAGTAAATAGTATCTTTTGAATCGCTTATTTTATCTTCGCACCATTGCCTGATGACATTTTTCGGAGTCTTTGCTATTTTTGAAGAGCTCTGCGTCAGCCAACCGTTTGTATATCGCGGATAGGCGGGCATCCGGTGTCCGCAGACGGGGCAGATAATTATATGCTGCGTGAGCTCAACATTTTCGCCACGTTTTTTGGCAGATGTGAATTTCCTTTGTTTGTCCGATGTTAAAATGCGGCATGCGGTTTCGCGGTCAACAATATATGCTTTCTTTTCGATTTTATATCCATCCGGAATTTCTAAAATTGCTTTTTCAGCCATATTTTCACCCCTCTTGATTCTTATTTTAGCAAAACACATGACCCAAAAAGCAGACATAACTTTCGTTGACAAAGTTGGCTCGGGATAATATAATATAATAAAAAACATGGAGGCAAAGCGATGAGTAATAACCGCAGCGCAGAGTTGGAGAAACTGTTTGATGAGTGGCGAGAGCGCCATGAGTCGGAGAACTGCAGCAGTGAAAATATATCAAAAAGCAATTTTATTCCCGACGGAATAATCGATGAGGCTTCGTATATGCAAAGCCCCAAGAAGATTCTTTTTATTGCCAAAGAGGCGGCGTGCCTCAAAAAGACAAAGACCGCCGAGAAAAATTTCGAAACAGCTCAAAAGGATGGTTTTTGGTGCCGCAGAGTGGTGCTCGGGGAAGAGAAGAGAGGAACCAGTTTTTCTTCGGGGCTCGCACTTCTTGCCAATGCAATACTGAACGAAAACTTTGAAACGCCTGAAAAAGATATCTCCGCTCTGCGGTATGTGGCTTTCATGAATATAAACAAACGCGGCGGGGTTACGGAATGTAAAACCAAGCTTCTTCGCGATTATGCCCAAAATTATAAGGACTTGATAGACAGGGAAATCAAAATAATTTCGCCGGATATTATAGTGTGCTGCGGGTCGGGCGTGAGAGACTGTCTTTCAAATGTTGATTCCTGCAAGTCGGTCCCGGTGCTCGAGGTTTATCACCCGAGCTATTGGCTCGTAAAAGATACTGATAAGCTTAAAAAGCTTGAAGATGAATTTAAAAGCATACAGCAATAAATAAAACAGGCTGAGCAGCTTCAGTGCTTGCTCAGCCTGTTTATTATTCATATTTCTTTGCAGCGCTGCTGAGATTATCTTTGATCTTCTCACGCAGACCGGCAGGGGAAACTATTTCGGCGAAGTTGATATACTGCATCGCCCAATATTCCATGGCGTTGAGGCTCACCCGCAGGGTGACCTTGAACTTGCCGTCACCGATATCACAGATGCGTATGTCTTTTCCGAACCAGTCGATAACTTGGTCGATTATGCAAACGCTTACAATCATCTCGACGGTCTGCGGCTTGTCTGCGAACATATACGGGAGCGCGGAAGAAATCTCGCCGTAGTCAATGCCGTTCTCGTATCCCTTTATGCTCCTGAGCGGGGTCATGTGTAGGTCGGTAATCCGCATGTTTGTTATGCGATCCAGACGATAATAGATTATATTCTGCCATTGCTCGTTGAGCGCCATGAGATAATAGCGCTGGTTGTGAACTATCAGCTGATAGGGCGAGGCGGTGTGCTCGGCGGATTTGTGCAGCTGCTTGTCGGCTCCGTACTTGTTGTAGTCAAAAGTTATCTGTCGATTCTTTTCGATGGCATCGTCGATCACTTCAATATTATAGAAGAGAGACGGATTTTCCGTCTTGCAGCGGTCGGTAACGGAAAAAATATTTTTTATGTGTGAGCGAAAATATATATTCGAAAGCCCGCAAATGCGCTTTATCAGATCTTCAGAGTGCTTGGCGGTGATATATTTGCTGCACAGAATGCCGTCGATGAGCATACGAAGCTCGGAGTCCTCAAACAATCTGCTGCCAAGATAGCTCCCGCGGTGGTCGGATTCTATTTCAATGCCGGTCTCTTTGAGAAGCGATATGTTTCTGCCGATTGTTTTTCGGTCTATATTGATTCCGTAGTCGTGATCAAGGTGTTCGGCTATGTCGTTTTGTGTGAGCGGATGCTCGAAGTCGCTGTAGGTTTCAAATATCTCTTTAATGCGTGTCAGAGCCAACTTTTTGGATTCAGGACTGTACATGTTCTTTTCACCTCGGCTATATTATACCTGTAACAGTGTACCATATTTGTCCCATTGCTGCAATTGTGAGCTGTCTTTTTATGATAGTTCGCCCCGATTTTGTCCCATTGCTTTTAGTATTTTAATGATTAGAATGTGCTGCCTTCTCGGCTATGTGTGTCTTTAGAACAATATTTATATATTGAGATAACGAACAATCGTCATCCTCTGCCAAAATTCGTAATGTTTCCAAAATATCACTGTCAATAGTTATGCTTATTTTTTCTTTCAATGGTTTCAAAGCTATCACCTCTAGAATAATTATACGCTGAAATCTTATTTACTATTTACAAGTAGGATAAAGTAGGAAAAATAATACCGTTGGTTATCAACAAAAAATATTAAGAGGTGATTTGGAATGAAGTATTGTTCAAAGTGTGGAAGGGAATTATGGACAAAGCGGTGATTTGTCCCGGCTGTGGTTGTGCACAGGAAAACAATGTGCAAAATAATGTGCAGGGAAATAGTGTTCCGCAAATTAAGGAAGCTTTAAGTGACATTCAAAAGGAAGTTTGGAGTAACAGTGGATGGTCACTTTTGGGCTTTTTTATTCCTATTGTAGGACTTATTCTTTATTTAGTTTATAAAAACTCAGCAAATAATTTTTAAGTGTTAAAATGCAGGGCGTCACCATACTCAAACTGTGTGCTCTACTTTATAGATTGAAATAGTTATCATGTTTAATAAACCGAGCAGTAAGACTTAAATCTTACTGCTCGGTTGCCTTTATTTTTATATCTTTTACTTCTCGTCTCTCCAGTTCTTGACTTCGCTGAGAAGCCAGTTCGCCCATTCGTCAACACCTTCGCCGGTCTTGGCGCAGATCATGAATACCTTGGCGTTCGGGTTGCGGCGCTTTATATATTCCTTGCACT
>ULVI01085038.1_pt1 | contig 11249 bp, 5 predicted proteins | sample 1959331 | NCBI WGS metagenome assembly ULVI01 (sample SAMEA4835782, study PRJEB28245) | human gut metagenome | biome: gut microbiome; material: fecal sample | place: Denmark | collected 2008 | reverse complement strand
TACCGAACTGCAGTGTCCTGCCCTTTATGGACAGTATCCAGTAGATAAGGAAGCCGATTATCGTCATTACCATTATGATTATAAAACCGAGCGTCAGCGCACCGTTCATACCCTGGAGTGACGGGTCGGTCTTTTCACTTATCAACATCTGCGAGCTGTCCTTTATATTCTCAAGCGGGAGCATTCCGTCCTCAATGCTCTTGTAAAGGGCTTCGCTTGTTGCTCCGTCCTTCATCTTGAGCCATATCTGATACGGTTCAAGCTCGGTTCTCGCTCTTACATAGTTATAGTTCATTACCGCAAAGTCGCACTCATTGGGGTTAAGTCCCGGCCAATAGTCAACTATTGCCATTACTGTGGTATCAAGGCTGTCGTTTCCGCCCCACTTGAGCGATATTACATCACCCTGCGAAACATTAGCCTTTTCGGCAAGTCCACTTGAAATGATCACGCCCGAACGACTCTCTACAAGAGCGTTACAATAGTTCCACCAGTGAATAGGCAGAAGATCATTTCTGAACCACGCCGTCTGTGCGAATTTATCAGGCTCAATAGCCATAAGCGTAAGATCTGCAACATTCTTGTTTGCAATTCTCAGCTTTACGTTGTCATTTACCAGCACTCTTGTAGCGACATCCACGCCGTCAAGCTCCTCGTAACGTGAAAAGTCGGTTTCAACATAAGTGCTCGACCCGCCTTCATCTGATGTTGAAAGCGCATATTCGGTCAGCACCACATCAGCTCCGTTTTCATAATAGATCCTGTCGCTTATGTTGTTGTTTATAGCTCTTGCCGTATTTGCCGAGAACAGACCGAACGAGAATGTCATTACAAGGAACAGCATAAGAAAACGTTCCTTGCCGCCCTGCGAACGGCACACGGTGGTTATAGCCATATACTGTGAGGGTGTCCAGAAAGGACGCAGTACATAATATACAAGTCTTAAAAGATAGGGGTAGATACGGATAAACAGCAGACCGAAGCCCAGTATCATAAGCGTTGAGAATATGAACAGCAGCGGATCAAGCTCGCCTGTTGCCTCAAATGTTCCCTCAGCTATAGAATTTGTAATGTTGGTTGTGTAGAAGTAAAGGAATCCGAATGATACTGCAAGAAGTACGATATCAACACCGCACTTTTCCCACAGCGACATCTTTACGACCTTTGTCCTGCTCTGCTTGTACTGTACGATAGTAAGCTTTGACGCAGGAATGATCGGTATCATCGTAGTAAGGAAGAATACCACTACCGCAAGCAGTGCGTACAGCACGCTGATACCTGTTATCTTTGCGGCAATTCCCGTGCGGTTTACGAACTCTAAAAATCCGTTTGATACACCAAGGAACTGACACAGAATAAGTCCTATAAAGGGTGCAACCACAAGCGTTACAATACCGAGTATTCCCGACTCTGCGGCATACATTCCGAATATCTGCCATGAGCTTGCGCCACGGCTCTTGAACACTGCGATCTCATTACGCTCTCTGTCAACATTGAGCTGAGATACCATAAACAGATAGAACGCCAGCATTACCATAGCCGGTATCTGAAGTATCCACAGTATACGGGTAAGCTTCTCGGCACGCTCGGTATAGTTGCCGATTATATCCGCAACATTGAATTCATGCGCATAACCCGCTTCCTGATAGAATGTTGTATCCTTTTCAAGCTCCGCCGTAACAGCCGCTATCCTGTTCATATCAAGAGTATGGTAGTCGAGCGAATATCTGCGCGCGATATTTACCGCGTTAAATCTTCCCGCGGGCATAAGGTCGTTTCTGACCATATCATAGTCAACGAATATCGCGTTGAGATAGCTGTCGAGCGTTTCTGCCCAGTAGCTGTCGTTGTCGGTTTTCTGCTCATATACGCCCGTGATCTTCACATAATAAGGCTCAACGCCTGCCGCAAGCGATACGACTTTATATGTATTGCCGACATTTATTCCGAGCGTTTTCAGTGCGTCTTCCGATGCAAGTCCTTCATAAACTCCGTCAACGGCAGTCTTTGAGGGCAGTTCGCCTCTTACAAGCTTCATATGGTCAAGACTGTCAGTCATACCTATAAGTTTAAGTCTGGTCGAAAGCTCCGCACCGTTACGTTCGCCGTTTACGATATAAAGGCAGTCGTCTATAAGCGTTGTCTTTGTGTTTTCCGACGCTATTCCTATAGCGTTTATCCTCGAATCCGACTTTGACACGATATCATCGATCGTCGCCTGCTGGGTATTCGTATCGGTAGTCAGCTGGAGCGTCTTTGTTACGGAATAAAGACCGGGATACTTGTTGTTGTCAATCTGGTACTGTTCCATATCCTTTATCAGCATACGCTGTAAGGACGCGTCCATGTATATAGGTATAGTGCTCATCATACCTGCCGCAAGCAAAAAGCCGATAAACAGGCAGAGTACCATCCATTTTGTATTGCGCATCTTGCGCCACAGTAGAGTAAACATCTGTTTTATTCCTTCCTAAGGTAAATGCCGGTGAATACGCCGTTTTACTTTACAACGACCTCGTCACCCTCGGAAAGTCCCGATGTTATCTGGATCTCCGTAGCGTTGCTTATTCCGGTTTCAACGTCAACCTCAGTCTTGACGCCGTCCTTGTACACCTGCACATAGTTCTTGCCCGAAAGGGTCTTTACAAGGTATTTCGGTATGACGATTGCGTTTTCCGCCTGTTCTTTTATATAGCTTACATCCGCTACAGTACCTACCTTGGTAAAGCTAGGAACGTTGCCGCTGAACTCAACATATATCGAACCGGTGTCCTCGTCGCCCTGTTCCTTTGCCTCGGTCGGGGTCTTTACGACTTTGCCCTTGTATTCCTCTTCTTCTATCGTTATTGTTACTTCCTGACCCTTTGTAAACTTCTTGTCGTCATTTACAGCAGCTTTGACATATATCTTATCGGGATCGATTATAGTTGCAATTACCTTGTATGACTGCACCTTTGTACCTGCGTTCATACGTTCCGTGAAGCTTACAAGTCCGTCGCAAGGCGCATACAGCTTTGAAGTGTCATATTCGTTCTGCAGCTGTGCCAGTGTATTCTTTTCTATTTCAAGCTGTAAGCGGTCGTTCTCTGCACCGCTTGAGCCGTATGTATTCTGCGCCTGCTGAACTTTCAGCTCCTGCGAACGTATCTCATATTCAAGATCGCCCGTATTATACTCGGCAATAAGGTCGCCTTTCTTTACCGTGTCGCCTGCTTTGACATATATCGTCTTCAGAGTTCCGTCACGCTCCGTAAACGAACAATCCTGCTGTACTTCCGACACACAGTAGCCTGTAGCGCTCGCCTTATTTACAATAGTTTTCTTGACCGCCTTATAGGTCGAATAAGTAACATCTTCCACTTTCAGCACGGGTGGATCGAGAAGCTTTTCTTCCTCAGGGAAGAAGTAACAGCCCGATGCCGAGCCGGTGATCGCACATATCACAGCAACTGCCGCAACACGCATAAAGGTCTTTTTCATTTTTTACTTTCCTTTCCTTTAAACAAAGGGATTTGTGCATCTTTTTCCTGATATAGAAAATCAAGGATTTTATTGTCCTTTTATGGTCAAAATTTAAAAAACACTATAGGGATGCTTATTTTAATTTTAGCATTTTTCACATAAATTTTCTACACTTTTTCAAAATTAAACGATATGCACAAATACCTGAAAGGTTATTTGTTTATTTTGTACACAGCAAAGCAACTTCAAATCCGATAAAAGCACTTGAAAAAGCAAAACGGATTTAGTATAATAGTGAGTAGTGTTTATTTTTCAAATTGACATATAAAATCAATACGACGGGCGTTGAAAGCTCAGGGAAGGAACAAAATAATGGCTACAAAGTATGTATTCGTCACCGGCGGCGTTGTGTCGGGACTCGGAAAAGGTATTACAGCGGCTTCGCTCGGAAGACTGCTCAAAATGAGGGGCTACAAGGTTACAATCCAGAAGTTTGACCCATATATTAATGTCGACCCGGGCACAATGAGCCCTTATCAGCACGGTGAAGTTTTCGTTACGGACGACGGTGCGGAAACCGACCTCGACCTCGGACACTATGAGCGTTTCATCGACGAGAACCTTTCAAAGTACAGCAATGTTACAACAGGTAAGATATACTGGACGGTTCTTAATAAGGAACGTCGCGGCGATTACCTCGGCGGCACGGTTCAGGTTATCCCCCATATCACAAACGAGATCAAGTCAAGAATATACAGAGTTGCAAACTCTGCCGAAACAACAGCCGATGTTGTCATCACCGAGATCGGCGGTACGGTAGGCGATATCGAGAGCACACCCTTCCTTGAGGCTATCCGTCAGGTAGTTTCAGATGTTGGAAGAGAAAACGTTGTATATATCCACGTTACACTCCTGCCTTTCATCACCGGCAGTAACGAGATGAAGACAAAGCCCACACAGCACAGTGTAAAGGAACTCCTTTCCCTCGGTATCCAGCCCGATATTCTCGTTTGCAGAAGTGAAATGGAAATTCCTCAGGATATGACCGAGAAGATAGCAAGCTTCTGTAATGTCCGTAAGCAGGACGTTATACAGAACCTCACAGCTCCTTCTCTTTACGAAGTACCGCTTATGCTTGAAAAGGAAGGTCTTGCAAAGGTTGTATGCGAGCATCTCGGACTTGATCCCCGTGTTCCCGATTTAAAGGAATGGGAAGATATGGTTCAGCGTCAGTACAATGCCACAAAGAACACCGTTATCGGTCTTGTCGGAAAGTATGTTGCCCTTCCCGACGCATACCTTTCCGTTATGGAATCTCTGCGTCATGCCGGTTTTGAAAACGAATCTCACGTTGAAATAAAACTCATCAACTCCGAAGAAGTAACTCCCGAAACGGCAGACGAGCTTCTGCACGACTGCGACGGTATATTGGTTCCCGGCGGTTTCGGCGACAGAGGTATCGAGGGTAAGATAGAGGCTGTCCGCTACGCAAGAGAACACAAGAAGCCATATCTCGGACTTTGTCTCGGTATGCACATGGCTACAATCGAATTTGCACGTCACGTTGCAGGTCTTACAGAAGCAAATTCAAGCGAATTCAAGGACGGCGACCAGAACGTCATCGACCTTATGCCCGACCAGAAGGACGTTGATATGGGCGGTACAATGCGTCTTGGCCTATATCCCTGCAAGCTTGAAGCCGGCACGATCTCACGCGAGGTTTACGGCGATGAGCTTATTTACGAAAGACACCGCCACCGCTATGAGTTCAACAACGTATTCCGTAAACAGCTTACCGAAAGCGGTCTTGTTATCGCAGGTCAGTCGCCCGACGGAAAGCTCGTTGAAATAGTTGAGCTTTCAAGAGATGTTCACCCCTGGTTCGTGGCAGTTCAGTTCCACCCCGAGTTCAAGTCACGTCCAAACAGAGCACACCCCTTATTCAAGGACTTTATAAGAGCGTCGCTTGAGCAGGCAAACAAGTAAAGAAACGTAAAATAACTGCCCGTGAAAGCGGGCGGTTATATTCATATTACGGGATATTTTACACTCCCTTTACATCCTAAAACAAAGAGGTAATTATGACAGACACCAACGTATACGACAACCGAGAATTATCCTGGCTGAAGTTTAATCAGCGTGTACTTGAAGAAGCGCAGGACGTAAATGTTCCGCTCTTTGAGCGAATGAGATTCATATCCATATTCACAAGCAACCTTGACGAATTTTTCATGGTGCGTGTCGGCTCGCTTTACGACCAGGATCTGGTCGAGCCTAAAAAGTGCGAGAACAAGACAGGTATGACTGCCGCAATACAGCTTAAAGAAATCGCACGCAGAGTCAGAGATCTGCTGTATGTCAAGGACTGCGCCTTTTCTGAAGTCACAGCAAAGCTCAGCGAGTACGCCGAGCTTAAAAAGCCTGCCGACCTTAAGGGTGACGATAAGCTGTTCTTAAGGCTGTATTTCGAAAGAGAAATTCTCCCCTTGCTTTCTCCGAGCATTATAGACAAGAATCACCCGTTCCCGTTTTTGAAGAACAGAGCGATCTATATCGGCACTCTGCTCAGAAGCAAAAACGAGGAAAAGAAAAAACAGCTTGTCGGCATAATGAGCGCAGATTGTGACAAGGACTTTCCCCGTGTCATTTTCCTGCCGGGCGAAAAGCTCCGCTATGTGCTTGCGGAAGATGTTATCCTGCACTATATAGATATGCTGTTCCCGAATTTTTACGTTGAAAACCGCTGTATAATGCGTGTTACAAGAAATGCCGACATTGACGCAAACGAGGCGCTTTACGACCACGATATGGATTTCAGAAACGTAATGGAAGAGCTTTGCCGCAAGAGAAAAAAGCTCATGCCCGTAAGAGCCGAATTCTCATACGACGCTTCCCCCGAGCTTGTAAAACGTATGCTCGAATATCTTGAGTTGTCCGACAGCTTTTCGTATATGCAGAGCTGTCCGCTTGATTTCGGATTTATGTCGGCTCTTGAAGAAAAGCTTGAAAACAGAAAAGAGTTGTTCTACTGCCACGTTTCACCTCAGAACTCCATAATGGTAAACCCCTACGAAAGTATGTTCACACAGCTTTCCCAACACGATATACTTCTGTCGTACCCCTACAACAAGTTCAAGAACTTCCTGCGACTGCTTGATGAAGCGGCAGACGATCCTTATGTTTCTTCCATCAAGATAACGCTTTACCGTGTTGCAAGAAACAGCGAAATAGTAAGCGCACTCATAAGAGCCGCAGAGAACGGTAAGCAGGTAATGGCACTTGTAGAACTGCGTGCAAGGTTTGATGAGGAGAACAACATCGGCTGGAGCAAAAAGATGGAAGAAGCAGGCGTAAAGATCATTTACGGTCTTGACGCTCTCAAGGTACACTCAAAGCTCCTGCTGATAACCCGCAAGCAGGGAAGCAACATCAGATATTATACCCAGATAGGCACAGGCAACTACAACGAGAAAACATCCCGCCTTTATACCGACCTTACACTTATGACATCGGATAAAGACATCGGAGCGGACGCAAGCACCGTGTTCAATGCACTGTCACTCGGCGCAACAGTTGAAAGCAGTACTACGCTTCTGGTTGCCCCAAAGTGCCTTAAATCACGCATAGTAGAGATGATAGACAACGAGATAACCTACGGAAACAACGGTTATATCGGTCTTAAGATGAACTCACTCACCGACAAGGATATTATAGACAAGCTGATAGAAGCAAGCTGTCACGGCGTAAAGATCGAGCTTGTTATCAGAGGTATCTGCTGTCTTATCGCAGGCGTTCCGGGATATACCGAAAATATATCGGTAATTTCGATAGTAGGACGTTTTCTTGAGCACAGCCGTATCTATATATTCGGCAAGGGCGAGCGCAGAAAGGTATATATTTCATCTGCCGACTTTATGACAAGAAACACCGAGCGCCGTGTAGAGGTTGCCGTACCGCTAAGGGACAAGGTTATTTCCGATAAGGTTGTTGATATATTCGACACAATGCTTAAGGATAATGTCAAGGCTCGTGTTCAGGGCAGTGACGGAATATACCGTCATAAAAAACCTATGCCCGGCGATGAACGCATCGAGGTGCATAAGCTGTTCTACGACCGTGCCTACGATGAAGCCGAACAGGCTCAGAAGCTTTATAAAGAGCCTCGAAAATCACTCTTTGCAAGAATCCGTGCAAGACTGCAAAGTAAATAACCGATAACAAAAGCGGAGCAGGATCAACATCTGCTCCGCTTATATTTTATCTTTTTATCCTGCTTACTGCACAAGATCTCCGTAAACAACACCAAGACCGACAGTACTCATATAAACTCTGCCGTATGTGTTCATATCTCCCGCAACGAAATATCCGTTACCCGGACCGCCGAACTGGTGCTCATCGTCATTTACTCTGCTCCATGTCTTGCCCTCGTCCTCAGACCAGTAAAGACCCATCGGATCGTCATTTGTAGGCTTGCCCCATACGAATATGGTGTAAGGATCGCTGTCTGTCTTGCCCTTGCCAAGACCAACCGCCATACAAGCGGCTAAAGTATCCATTCTTGTGAATGTCTTACCATAGTCGGTTGATACCTGAAGTCCCATTGAAGGATAGTACACAACGCCTTCCTTGCCGGGTGCAACCACAGGTCTTGCCGCAGTGAATACAGAAAGCGTCATATTCTGAGTAAATGTCTTTCCGCCGTCCTCGCTGTAGAAGAACGCACCGCCGCTTGCGGCATATACATAGTCGGGGTTTACGGGGTCACAGATTATCTTCTTTGCGCCTACTCCACCCTCGCTCTTTGTCCATGTCTTGCCGAGATCATCGGAGTAATAGATACTGCTGTCATTGCCGGGTGCCCAGAAGAATCTCTTTCCGTCAGCCGAAACACCTACATAACCGCCGTATGCGATCTTGTTGTTTTCAAGAGGCGAGTACTTCACATTGTTCCATGTCTTGCCTGCGTCAAGGGTATACCAGAAGCCGGGCTTTTCTTCATCGCCGCCGCACTTTACCCATGTGTCTGTAGCTTTTGCCGCTACCGCAAGACCCGTCATAGAGCCTGCCACACTGCTGTGCACCACTCCGTACTCCTCTGCATTATCCTGAGCAAAACCGTCATAGTCGCCTATAACGCTTACCAGCTTACCGCCGGGAATGCTGATTATATCATAAGGTACTGTTTCTTCGATGCCCTTTGAGAAGAAGTAGAATTCGGGGTTTTCATCCCATATATTATCGCAGGTGAACACGCCGTTACCCGATACCACCATTACCTTGTTTGTGTTATTGGGGTCGATAGCCATTGAACTGCACCAGTGCATTGACGCAGTCGAGATCCATTCTACTCCGCCATCACTCATCTTCATTTTTTCGTTGAGAAGCGTCCAGTTCTTGCCGCCGTCCGTAGTAACATAGAATTCATCGCCGAACTGACCGTTTGGCTGCGGAACGTATATGTTCTCCGTGCAGGCAACCATTCTGTCGGGATTTGCAGGATCGATAACTATATCACCGTATGACTTCTTTACAGGTGTGATATCTGTAAATGTATCATTCGACATATCAAGCAGTCTTATGCCGCCGCTCGTTCTGTTGTTGTTCCACGGACCTTCCGCACTCGCATAGGTAATAGCTATCTTGCCATCGCCGTTATACTTCATTCTCTGCGTAAAAAAACCTTTTGGCGCGTCTGCTACAGGATTCCATGTAGCGCCGCCGTCGGTAGACTTGTAAAGGTTATCCTCCTGAGTTCTGGATATAGCCGCATATATCGTAGTGCAGGCACTGTCATCGCCCGACTTCGGATCGATTATGATACTGCATATGCCGTTGCCGTTTGATGTAGATGTATTTGTGCCCATATCAAGCGCTGTGAACGTCTTACCGCCGTCAGTGGACTTTACCATACCGCCTGTCCTGCCGCCGACATAAACAATGTCACTGTTCTTGGGATCAACTGCGATACGCTCACCGTTACCTCTGCCCATGCCGTTGCCGTGAGCCTTTATCATTTCTGTAAGATCGGTACGGTTCCATGTCTTTCCGTAATCATCTGAGTATAACAGACAGGTAAGTCCGTTGCTGAAATATTCCGTTCCCGCAAGCATATATACCTTGTTAGGATCTTTTTCTCCAAATGCCAGACCGTCTATACCGAGCAGACCTCTGTCTTCCTCGCTGATATCATACGACATTGCTTCCCACTTCTGCGTATCCTTGTTGTAGCGATATGAGCCGCCTACATCTGTACGGGCATAATACAAGCCCTCCTCGCTTGTTGCAAATACGCCGCTTACAAATCCGCCGCCGCCCATAGCGACCTGGCTGAATGTAAACTGCGCCTGCGGTGTTCCCGAATTGCCGCCCGATGTTGTATTATCGCTTGTTATACTGCTGTCACCACTGCCCGATGAGGTCACGTCACCGCTTGACGATGTTCCCGAATTATCGTTTCCGTTACAGCCTGCGGCACATATCGCCGTTGCGACTGCAAGTATGACCGCTGTTATTTTTCTGTACTTCATTCCTTGTTCCTTTCTTATTAAAGCATGCTTGCTTAATTTTCATGTAAACCTTTACACAAGTATTATGCACCATTTAAGTTAATTTTGCAAGACTTGTTCTGCTATTTTGTGAATATGTGATAAATTGCGACCGTTCCAATTGTTCATAATCACGGAATGCAAAATAAGAAAAATTTGGGCGTGACTTTTGCGTATTTGTATAGTATAATCTTAGCGTAATCGAATACAAGTCCTGTCTTATCACATTTACGGCAGGCAAACGGAAATGGAAAAGGAAAAGAAAAATGAAAAAACGTATCATCTCCCTTATACTGTGTGCGGCACTTATCATATCCGCCTGCGGTTGCAGCGCCGATAACGGCACATTGTCAGCCGACAGTTCATCGACAGCTTCGGCAGTGTCTTCCGCAGAAACCGTATCGCAGGATACTGCCTCCTCAGGCAGCGGTTCGTCTTCGGATACCTCGTCAGACGCTTCTGATAAAACAAGCTCCGATAAGCAGAACAGTTCGTCATCGGACAGTTCAGACAAGCAAAACAGTTCATCGGCTGACAGTTCAGACAAACAAAACAACTCGTCCGATGCTTCTTCTGAAACGTCAAAGCCTTCGACAAACAAGCAGGAAAGCAGTTCTTCTGCCGCTACATCAAGCAAGCCTGCAAACAGCACAGGCGCTACATCAAGCAAGCCTGCAAACAGCACAGGCGCTGCAACAAACAAGCCCGCAAACAGCACAGGTTCAGCAACAAACAAGCCTGCGTCTGCAACCGCCGCCGATACCACCAAAAAGCCCGCCGCAACGACTACAACGAAAAAGCCTACCACAACAACTACTTCAAAAAAGCCTACCACAACAACTACCACAACCGTAAATCAGACAAGTGACAAGCCGCTGAGCTTTTCGCAAACCTATGAAGCGGAAAACGGAAAGCTGTCAAACGATATGTCCGTCATATCCGACAGCAACGCATCCGGCGGAAAGTCGGTAGGTAAATTTGAAAGTGACAGCTCATACTGTCAGATCAGCATAACCGTTCCTGCCGATGCGGTTTATGATATAGTGATACGCTCAATGGCTATCGGTCCATACAAAGAGAATGACCTTTACGCAGACGGTAAAAAAGCAGGCACTTTCGTAAGCAAACCGGATAATTTCTCCGACTATACAGTATGCGCCGTAACTCTCAAAAAAGGAAGTCACACTCTTACCGTCAAAAAGTCATGGGGCTGGATAGAGCTTGATAAAATAACAGTAAAGA
>ULVI01045295.1_pt1 | contig 11373 bp, 5 predicted proteins | sample 1959331 | NCBI WGS metagenome assembly ULVI01 (sample SAMEA4835782, study PRJEB28245) | human gut metagenome | biome: gut microbiome; material: fecal sample | place: Denmark | collected 2008 | reverse complement strand
CCGCCGTGTCGTTCGGCGCAATGCCGAAAAGGATAAACCGCACGCCGAACGCGGCGAGCAGCACGCCGAGCACGGCAAAACGCGCCCGAGAGGTTTTTACAAGACCTTCGGTATACAGCAGAAGATAGCTCAGCCCGGCCAGGGCGAGCAGGATCACGAATCGTTCCATTGGCAGCTCCGGAAATGCGTTGTTTCTGTGTATTTTACGGCAAAGCGCGGCGCGCGGCAACACAGAAATTATAAAAAAATCGCCCTTGACACTGCAAGGACGGCTTGGTATAATAAATTGCTATATGTTGCTATGGATAGCCGCATACAGCCCCTTTTACTATCGTTAGTATATCAGCCGCTCTGCGAAAAATCAACCCGAATGGTGATGTTTTAACAACGCAGCCGGGCGTTTCAGCAAAGCGGCACCGCAAACCATATTCCCCCCGGAACGGGTATTCTGCGCCGGAGTTAAGCTCCTCCGGCGGAAAAAGGGAGATTCGCCGATGCCTAAGGACGTACAGTACGGAAGAACAATCAGAAAGAGCTATGCCCGCGCGGAAGAGATCCAGGACATGCCGCACCTGCTCGAGATCCAGAAGAATTCCTATAAATGGTTTCTGGACGAGGGCCTGCGGGAGGTCTTCAAGGGCGTAGCTGCCATTACGGACTACTCCGGCAACCTGGAGCTCTCCTTCGTGGATTATTCCATGAACGAGCCGCCCAAGTATTCGGAGGAGGAGTGCAAGGCGCGTGACGCCACATACGCTGCCCCGCTGAAGGTCAGCGTGCGTCTGCGCAACCGTGAGACCGAGGAGATCAAGGAACAGGAGATCTTCATGGGCGATTTCCCGCTCATGACCGCGAGCGGCACGTTCATCATCAACGGCGCCGAGCGCGTTATCGTCTCTCAGATCGTCCGTTCGCCCGGTGTTTACTTTGACAAGAAGACGGACAAGACCAACAGCTCCGTGTACGGCACGACCATCATCCCGTACCACGGCGCGTGGCTTGAGTATGAGACGGACCTGAACGACGTGTTCTATGTCCGCATCGACAAGAACCGCAAGCTGCCCGCCACGCTTCTGCTCAAGGCTCTCGGCGCTTACAAGGCGGACAAGCCGCACACCTGGCTCAGCTGCATCGACAATCCCGTGGGCGGCGCCGTCACAGGCGACGCGCTCCGCGAGATCTTCGGCGATGACAAGCGCATCGTCACCACGCTCGAGCGCGACACCTGCATCTCCCGCGATGACTGCCTGCTCGAGATCTACAAGAAGCTCCGTCCCGGCGATCCCCCGACGGTGGAGAGCAGCGAGACTTTGCTCGAAAACCTCTTCTTTGACCACCGCCGGTACGACATTTCCAACGTCGGCCGCTACAAGTTCAACAAGAAGCTCGCGCTCTACCCGCGCGTTGCGGGCTACGCTCTGGCCGAGCCCGTTGCCGACCCGATGACCGGCGAGATCATCGCCGACGCCGGCGAAACGCTTACCCGCGAGCGCGTCCGCGAGCTGGAGAAGAAGGGCGTTAACGCCGTGCGTATCACCGTCGGCGAGAACGAGACCGTCCGCGTGTTCTCCAACGGCATGGTCGATGCCGCCGATTTCGTCCGCTTCTCGGACGACGATGCGGAGAACCGCCGCATCATCAAGGAAGAGCTCGGTCTGCGCGAGCGCGTCCGCTTCATCCTCCTGCGCCAGTACATGGAGCAGTATGAGGGCGAAGAGCTTAAGGAAGTGCTCAAGGAGAACGTGGATCTTCTCATGCCGAAGCACGTCATCTGCGACGATATCTTCTCCGCGGCGAACTATCTCTGCTGCCTCGCGCACGGCATCGGCGAGCCGGACGATATCGACCATCTCGGCAACCGCCGCGTCCGCAGCGTGGGTGAGCTGCTGCAGAACCAGTTCCGCATCGGCTTCTCCCGCATGGAGCGCGTGATCCGCGAGCGCATGACGCTGCAGGATCTCGACATTGTCACGCCCCAGAGCCTCATCAACATCCGTCCCGTCACGGCGGCGATCAAGGAGTTCTTCGGCTCCAGCCCGCTGAGCCAGTTCATGGATCAGACGAACCCGCTGGCCGAGCTTACGCACAAACGCCGTATCTCCGCGCTCGGCCCCGGCGGCCTGACCCGTGAGCGCGCCAACTTCGACGTGCGAGACGTTCACTACAGCCACTATGCGCGCCTCTGCCCGATCGAGACGCCCGAAGGTCCGAACATCGGCCTTATCAACTACCTGTCGTCTTATGCCCGTGTGAACGAGTACGGCTTCCTCATTACGCCGTACCGCCGCATCGACAAGGAGACCGGCGTCGTCACCAAGGAAGTCGTCTACATGACGGCGGACGTGGAAGACCAGTATATCATGGCCATGGCGACCGAGCCGCTCGACGAGCAGGGAAGACTCATCAATAAACGTGTCACCTGCCGCCACCGCGATGAGATCATCGACGTGGACCGCGAGAAGGTCGACTTCATGGACGTGTCCCCGCGCATGATGATCTCCATCGCCACCGCGATGATCCCGTTCCTCGAAAACGACGACGCGAACCGTGCTCTGATGGGCGCGAACATGCAGCGCCAGGCCGTTCCTCTGATGACGACCCAGCAGCCCATCGTTGCCACCGGCATCGAGCACCGCTGCGCGGTCGACTCCGGCGTCGTTGTCCTCGCCGAGGGCGAAGGCACCGTCACCCGCGTGAGCGCGGACAGCATCACCGTCCGCTATGACAGCGGCGAGAGCAAGGACTACAAGCTCATCAAGTTCTCCCGCAGCAACCAGGGCACCTGCTTCAACCAGCGCCCGATCGTCAAGGTCGGCGAGCGCGTGAAGGAAGGCGACGTCATTGCCGACGGCCCCTCCACTTCGCAGGGCGAGATCAGCCTCGGCAAGAACGTGCTCGTAGGCTTCACCACCTGGGAAGGCTACAACTACGAGGACGCCGTTCTCCTCAACGAGCGCCTTGTCATGGACGACGTTTACACCTCCATCCATGTGGAAGAGTATGAGTGCGACGCCCGCGATACCAAGCTCGGGCCCGAGGAGATCACCCGCGATATCCCCGGCGTCGGCGACGACGCTCTCAAATACCTCGACGAGCGCGGCATCATCTGCGTCGGCGCCGAGGTACGCAGCGGCGATATTCTCGTCGGCAAGGTCACGCCCAAGGGCGAGACCGACCTCACTGCCGAGGAGCGCCTGCTCCGCGCCATTTTCGGCGAGAAGGCCCGCGAAGTGCGCGACACCTCGCTGAAGGTCCCGCACGGCGAGAGCGGCATCATCGTCGATGTCAAAGTGTTCACCCGCGAAAACGGCGACGAAATGTCCCCCGGCGTCAATCAGGTCGTCCGCGTGTATATTGCGCAGAAGCGCAAGATCTCCGTCGGCGACAAGATGGCCGGCCGCCACGGCAACAAGGGCGTCGTTTCCCGCATCCTGCCGCGTGAGGATATGCCGTACCTGCCGGACGGCACCCCGCTCGACATCGTGCTGAACCCGCTGGGCGTCCCGTCCCGTATGAACATCGGACAGGTCCTCGAAGTCCACCTGGGCTACGCCGCGCAGGCGCTCGGCTGGAAGGTCGCCACGCCGATCTTCAACGGCGCGAATGAGACCGCCATCCGCGAAACGCTCCGCGAGGCCGGACTCCGCGAGGACGGCAAGAGCGTGCTGTACGACGGCCGCACCGGTGAAAAGTTCGACAACGACGTCACCGTCGGCTGGGTGTACTTCCTCAAGCTGCACCACCTCGTTGACGATAAGATCCACGCCCGCTCCACCGGCCCGTACAGCCTCGTTACGCAGCAGCCGCTCGGCGGCAAGGCGCAGTTCGGCGGCCAGCGCTTCGGCGAAATGGAAGTCTGGGCGCTCGAAGCCTACGGCGCGGCGCACACCCTGCAGGAGATTCTGACCGTCAAGTCCGACGACGTTACCGGCCGTGTCCGCACGTACGAGAGCATCGTCAAGGGTCACAACATCCCGCAGCCCGGCGTGCCGGAATCGTTCAAGGTCCTGGTCAAGGAACTCCAGTCCCTGTGTCTGGACATCAAGGTTCTCGACAAGGACGGACAGGAGATCGAACTCAAGGAAGACGACGAGGACGATTACATCCCCGGCATGCGCGACGATTACCGCGCGAGCGAGGAAGACTTCAGCGACGCCGGATTCAGCATTGACCGCAGTCAGTCGGTGTTCGGCGACGAGCCGGAGAACGAAAAGTCCTTCGGCGACGACGATACGGATGAAGTGGAGGAGAGAGAATAATGAGCTACACCCCGTTTGACGCCATTCAGATCGGCATTGCTTCTCCCGAAATGATCCTTTCCTGGTCCCACGGCGAAGTCAAGAAGCCGGAGACCATCAACTACCGCACGCTCAAGCCCGAGCGCGACGGCCTTTTCTGCGAGCGCATTTTCGGGCCCACGAAGGACTGGGAATGCCACTGCGGAAAGTATAAGAAGATCCGCTACAAGGGCAAAATCTGCGACCGCTGCGGCGTCGAGATCACCAAGAGCAAGGTTCGCCGCGAGCGCATGGGCCATATCGAACTGGCCGCGCCTGTGAGCCACATCTGGTATTTCAAGGGCATCCCGTCCCGCATGGGCCTGCTGCTCGACATGACGCCGCACACCCTTGAGAAAGTCCTGTACTTTGCCTCTTATATTGTCACCGATCCCGGCTCCACGCCGCTCAAGCGCTGCGATCTTCTCTCCGAGAAGGAATACCGCGACATGCGCGAGAAGTACGAGGACGATTTCCAGGCGGGCATGGGCGCCGAGGCGATCAAGAAGCTGCTTGAGGAGATCGACTGCGAGCAGCTCTCCCACGACCTCCGCGAGGAACTGAAGTCCGCTTCCGGCCAGAAAAAAGCGAAGATCGTCAAGCGTCTTGAAGTCGTTGAGGCGTTCCGCCAGTCCGGCAACAAGCCCTCGTGGATGATCATCGACATTCTCCCGGTCATTCCGCCGGAGATCCGCCCGATGGTCCAGCTCGACGGCGGTCGCTTCGCGACGAGCGACCTGAACGACCTGTACCGCCGCGTCATCAACCGCAACAACCGTCTCAAGCGCCTCATCCAGCTCAGCGCCCCCGACATCATCGTGCGCAACGAAAAGCGCATGCTGCAGGAGGCGGTGGACTCCCTCATCGATAACGGCCGCCGCGGCCGCGCCGTCACCGGCGCGAACTCCCGCGCGCTCAAGTCTCTGAGCGACATGCTCAAGGGCAAGCAGGGCCGCTTCCGCCAGAACCTGCTCGGCAAGCGTGTTGACTACTCCGGCCGAAGCGTTATCGTCGTCGGACCGGAACTCAAGATGTACCAGTGCGGCGTGCCGAAGGAAATGGCCATCGAGCTCTTCCGCCCGTTCGTGATGAAGAAGCTCGTCGAGGACGGCGTTGCCAACAACATCAAATCCGCCAAGAAGATGGTGGACCGTCAGAAGCCTGAGGTCTGGGACGCTCTCGATGTTGTCATCAAGGAGCACCCGGTTCTACTCAACCGCGCGCCGACGCTGCACCGTCTGGGCATTCAGGCGTTCGAGCCGGTGCTCGTTGAGGGCCGCGCTCTCAAGCTGCACCCGCTGGCCTGCACCGCCTACAACGCTGACTTTGACGGCGACCAGATGGCGATCCACGTTCCTCTGAGCGCTGAGGCGCAGGCGGAAGCCCGCATTCTCATGCTCTCGGTCAACAACCTCCTGCGCCCGCAGGACGGCCACCCGCACTCCATCCCGACGCAGGACATGGTCCTCGGCTCCTACTACCTCACCTATGTGCGCGAGGAAGAGGGCACCGGCATGGCGTTCAGCACCCCCGAGGAAGCGCTCATGGCGTATCAGGCGGGCGCCGTCACGCTCCACAGCCCCATCAAGGTCCGCGTGACCAAGACCATCGACGGCGTGGAAAAGTACAAGACCGTCGAAACGACCGTCGGCCGCATCATCTTCAACGAGCCCATCCCGCAGGATCTCGGCTTTGTGGATCGTACCGATCCTGAGCATGCGTTCGATTACGAGGTCGGCTTCCGCGTCGATAAGAAAAAGCTCGGCGAAATCATCGACCGCTGCATCCAGAAGCACGGCTTCACCATTTCCGCCGAAGTGCTCGACAGCATCAAGGCGCAGGGCTACAAGTTCTCCACCCGCAGCGGCATGACCATCTCCATCGCGGACATGGTCGTCCCCGAGGCGAAAAAGGAAAAGATCGCCGAGACCGAGAAAAAGGTCCTCGCGATCGAAAAGCAGTACAGGCGCGGTCTTATCACCAACGACGAACGCTACCGCATGGTCGTCGCCGAGTGGGAAAGAACGACCGGCGAAGTCGCTAAGGCCCTGATGGACAACCTCGACGAGTTCAACCCCATCAACATCATGGCGACGTCCGGCGCCCGAGGCAGCGCCAACCAGATCCGTCAGCTCGCCGGTATGCGCGGCCTGATGGCGAACACCGCCGGTAAGACCATCGAGATCCCCATCAAGGCGAACTTCCGTGAAGGTCTGAGCGTTCTCGAGTACTTCATCTCCACCCGCGGCGCCCGAAAGGGCATGGCCGATACGGCGCTTCGTACCGCTGACTCCGGTTATCTGACCCGCCGAATGGTCGATGTCAGCCAGGATGTCATCATCCGCGAGCCGGACTGCGGCACGACCGAGGGCGTGCCCGCCACGGCGATCGACAGCCGCGGCTACGCCGTGTTTACGCTCGATCCCGAGGATCCGAAGTACGACGAGTATATCCACTCCTTCGGTGAGAACATCCACGGCCGCTTCCCGGCCAAGCCCGTCGTCGATCCCAAGACCGGCGAGGTGCTGTTCGATACCGATCACCTGCTCATGTCCGGCGATGCAAAATTCCTCGCCGCTCACGGCGTTGCGAGCGTTGAGGTTCGCAGCGTTCTCTCCTGCGAATCGCGCTGCGGCGTATGCGCCCGCTGCTACGGCATGAACCTTGCCACCGGCAAGCCGGTCAATTCCGGCGAAGCCGTCGGCGTCATCGCCGCGCAGTCCATCGGCGAGCCCGGCACGCAGCTGACCATGCGTACGTTCCACAGCGGCGGCGTCGCCGGTGACGACATCACGCAGGGTCTGCCGCGAGTCGAAGAGCTTTTCGAGGCGCGCAAGCCCAAGAAGATGGCCGTGCTCAGCGAGATCAGTGGCACGCTCACGATCGAGGAAGCCCGCAAGAACATGATGGCGCTCACCGTCACCAATGCCGAGCAGGGCGAGACCCGTGTGTATCAGGTCCCCGTTGGAGCCGGCATCATCGTGCAGAACGGCGACCATATCGAACAGGGACAGGAGCTGACCCGCGGCGCGCTCAGCCCGCACGATGTGCTCCGCATCCGCGGCGTGAACGACGACGAGTTCGGCCGCCCGGGCGTGCGCAACTATCTGGTGCAGGAAGTTCAGAAGGTGTACCGTCAGCAGGGCGTCGATATCAACAACAAGCACATCGAAGTCATTGTCCGCCAGATGATGCGCAAGGTTCGCATCGAGGATGCCGGCAGCACCGATCTGCTCTCCGGCTCCACTGTCGACGTCAACGAGCTCAAGGACGCCAACAAGGCGATCCAGGCGCGCATCGACGCTGGGGAAGAGGGACTCACTCTCGCCGTCGGCACGCCGATCCTGCTCGGCATCACAAAGGCGTCGCTCGCAACCGACAGCTGGATGTCCGCCGCGTCCTTCCAGGAGACGACCAAGGTACTCACCGAGGCCGCCATCAAGGGCAAGGTCGACCACCTGGTCGGTCTGAAAGAAAACGTCATCATCGGCAAGCTCATCCCGGCCGGCTCCGGTCTGGACATGTACCGCAACTTTGAAATGAAGACGGACGAGTCCATCGAGGATGAAGCCGACTACGTCGACCTCTCCGAGCTCAAAAAGCTCACCAACGCGCTTTAATCCGAATAAATTCCGGAGTGATCCTTCACTCCGGAATTTTTCTGATCTTTGATGACTGCGGAGTGAAATTTTTTGCTCGGAAAAATTACAGAATTTTCTTGACTATTCTTGTGCAATCTGTTAGAATCAAAAAACGTGTGGGCGCACGCCCGCACGAGAGCATTTTTTTGAGGAAAGGAGGAAAATCATGCCCACATTTAACCAGCTTGTCCGTAAGGGAAGAGAGCAGGTGACCTACAAGTCCACCTCTCCTGCCATGCAGAAAGGCCTGAACACTCTGAAGAACCGCGAGACCGACCAGTCTTCTCCCCAGAAGCGCGGCGTCTGCACCGCTGTGCGTACCTCGACTCCTAAGAAGCCGAACTCCGCTCTGCGTAAGATCGCCCGTGTCCGTCTCACCAACGGTTACGAAGTGACCGCCTACATTCCCGGTGTCGGCCACAATCTGCAGGAGCACTCCGTCGTTATGATTCGCGGCGGCCGTGTCAAGGACCTGCCCGGTGTCCGTTACCACATCATCCGCGGCACTCTCGATTCCCAGGGCGTCAATGGCCGCTGCCAGTCCCGCTCCAAGTACGGCGCCAAGAGACCCAAGGCGGGTAAGAAGTAAGCGAAACCCCCAACAGTGTCCTGTTGGTTATTGATATATTTTATTTATATGATAACCTTTTGGACACAGCGGCGGCAGAGCGCTGCCGTCGAGTACCTTTGAGATCATTTCATAATGAAGGAGGGAAGCAAAGTGCCCAGAAGAGGTAACGTTCCCAAAAGAGAAATCTTGCCGGATCCCGTATACAACAGCGTTCTGGTGACCAAGCTCATCAACGGTGTTATGCTGGACGGCAAAAAAGGCGTGGCCCAGAAGGTGGTTTACGACGCCTTTGACCTGATCCAGAAGAAGCTGGATCGCAATCCGCTTGAGGTGTTTACCGAAGCTCTCAACAACATCATGCCGGCTCTGGAAGTCAAGGCCCGCCGTGTCGGCGGCGCCACCTACCAGGTGCCTATCGAGGTTCGTCCGGAGCGTCGTCAGACCCTCGGTCTCCGCTGGCTGGTCGGCTACTCCCGCAAGCGCAGCGAAAAGACCATGAAGGAGCGTCTCGCCAACGAGATCATGGACGCCGTGAACAACACCGGCGCCTCCGTCAAGAAGCGCGAGGATACGCACAAGATGGCCGAGTCCAACAAGGCCTTCGCCCACTATCGTTGGTAATTTCAGCAAAGGTAGAGATTTATGCCCAGATCATATTCACTTGAAAAAACCAGAAACATCGGCATCATGGCGCACATTGATGCGGGTAAGACGACGACTACCGAGCGTATTCTCTTCTATACCGGCGTCAACTACAAAATCGGCGAGACCCATGAAGGCAACGCCACGATGGACTGGATGGTGCAGGAGCAGGAGCGCGGTATCACCATCACCAGCGCTGCTACCACCTGCTTCTGGAAGGATACGCGCATCAACATCATCGATACGCCGGGCCATGTCGACTTCACCGCCGAGGTGGAGCGCTGCCTGCGCGTGCTGGACGGCTGCGTGACCGTCCTCTGCGCCAAGGGCGGTGTCGAGCCCCAGACGGAAACGGTGTGGCGTCAGGCGGACCATTACAATGTTCCGCGCATGATCTACGTCAATAAGATGGATATCACCGGCGCCGACTTCTACAACGTCATGGACATGATCCATGACCGTCTGAAGGCGAATGCCGTGCCCATCCAGCTGCCCATCGGAAAGGAATCCGACTTCCGTGGGATCATCGATCTCATCGACATGGATTCCGTCGTGTTCTACGACGATCTGGGTAAGGATATGCGCGTGGAGCCCATCCCCGAGGACATGGCGGATCTTGCCGCCGAGTACAGGGAAAAGCTCATCGATGCCGTATCTCTCTTTGACGATGAGATCGCGGAGATGTATCTGGAAGGCGAGGAGATCCCCGCCGACCGTCTGCGCTCGGTCATCCGCAAGGCGACCGTCAGCGGCAGCATGGTTCCCGTCCTCTGCGGTACGTCGTACAAGAACAAAGGCGTGCAGAAGCTGCTCGATGCCGTTGTCGATTTCCTGCCCTCTCCGCTGGATGTTCCGCCCGTTGTCGGCGTGAACCCCAAGACGGACGAAGAGGTCACTCTCCCCGCGGACGTGAACGGCCCCTTTGCCGGTCTCGTCTTCAAGGTGATGACGGACCCGTTCGTCGGACGTCTGGCGTTCATCCGTGTCTACTCCGGCTCCATTAAGGCCGGCGAAACGGCGATGAACACCGTCCGCGGCCAGCGCGAGCGTCTCGGCCGTCTGCTGCACATGCACGCGAACCATCGTGAGGACATCGACGCTGTGTACGCCGGTGAGATCGCCGCTGTTGTGGGTTTGAAAAACACCCGCACGGGCGATACTCTCTGCGACGACAAGCATCCCATCGTTCTCGAATCGATGGAATTCCCCGAACCCGTTATCCGCGTTGCCATCGAGCCCAAGACCAAAGCCGGTCAGGAAAAGATGGCGATCGCGCTCTCCAAGCTGAGCGAGGAAGACCCCACCTTCAAGACCTATACGGACGAGGAGACGGGCCAGACCATTATCGCCGGCATGGGCGAGCTCCATCTCGAGATTATCGTGGATCGTCTGCTCCGCGAGTTCAAGGTCGAGGCAAACGTCGGCAAGCCGCAGGTTTCCTACAAGGAGACCATCCGCGGCACCGCTACGGTCGACATGCGCTATGCGCGTCAGTCCGGCGGCAAGGGCCAGTTTGCGCAGGCCAAGATCCAGATCGAGCCGAACCCGGGCAAGGGTTACGAGTTCATCAACGCCGTCACCGGCGGCGCCATCCCGAAGGAGTATATCCCCAGCGTCGATCAGGGCATCCAGGGCGCCATGGCGTCCGGTGTTCTCGCCGGTTATCCGGTCGTCGACGTGAAGGTCACCCTTCTCGACGGCAGCTACCATGAGGTCGACTCGAGCGAAATGGCGTTCAAGATCTGCGGCAGCATGGCCTTTAAGGAGGCCGCGCAGAAAGCCGGTCCGACGCTGCTTGAGCCCATCATGAAGGTCGTTGTCACGACGCCCGATCAGTATATGGGCGACGTTATCGGCGATCTCAACTCGCGCCGCGGTCAGGTCGTCGGAACGGACATCCGCAACGGCGCCGCGATCGTCACGGCGGAGGTGCCGCTCGCTTCCATGTTTGGCTATTCGACTGATCTGCGTTCCAAAACGCAGGGCCGTGCCAACTACAGCATGGAGCCGCACACCTATGTCGAGCTTCCGAAGAGCCTCCAGGAGAGCATCATCGGCAAGCGCGGCAACAACGCCTGATTTTAGGTGTTGCAAAATAAGCAAAGTTCCTGTAGAATAAATCCAAACCAAAATTTAAATTTTTGCTATTAGGAGGATGTTTCCATGGCTAAGCAAATGTTCAACCGCAGCAAGCCCCATGTGAATATCGGTACCATCGGCCACATCGACCATGGTAAGACCA
>ULVI01016015.1_pt1 | contig 11407 bp, 10 predicted proteins | sample 1959331 | NCBI WGS metagenome assembly ULVI01 (sample SAMEA4835782, study PRJEB28245) | human gut metagenome | biome: gut microbiome; material: fecal sample | place: Denmark | collected 2008 | reverse complement strand
TGGAATCTGTGATCAGCTCGATTCCATCATACCCTCTTACTTTGCATGCGAGTTTCACCATATCCGGTATGATATGCTTTCCATCACAGATTAGCTCTGCGTGTACCCCTTCTGCCAACATACCATATCCTGTCACACCAGGCTCTCTGTGATTCAGTCCTCTCTGTGCATTGTAAAGATGAGTCACATGTGTTGCTCCGCTTGCATTCAATTCCTCGTATAATGCATTCGAATGTCCTGCACTTAAGACAACTCCATTTTCCTTGCACCATGTCTCAAATGATGGATCTGCCTCTTCCGGCGCATAAGTAACAATACGCAGGAGACCGCCGCTGATCTCATTCCATTTTGCCAGTGTTTTTTCATCTGGCTTCTTAATATAAGAAGGATCTTGTGCCCCCTTGAACACCGTTGAAATAAATGGTCCCTCTAAGTGAATCCCTTTGATCACCGGGTTCTTCTGTGCCGCATCATGAATATTCTGCATTGCTTTCTCGATGTTCTCATAGGTCTGAGTCATAGTTGTACAGAAATAAGTTGTGATTCCCTCCTGCTTTGTCATCTGCTTAACCATCTCATCAATCTCATCCGGTGTAGCATCCATATTATCTTTCCCATAACCACCATGACTATGAATGTCAATAAATCCAGGAACAACCATTGTTCCTGCACAACTCACCTCAAGATCTCCTTCTTTCGGCTCGAACCCCGCCATATCACCGACTTCTTCAATCTTCTCATCAAAGCGGATATAGCCATTTTCGATTACACCGTCCCCAGTATAAATCTTCTTCTCCTTGATCAGTTTCATGTTGTTCTACCTCGTTTTCTACTTTTTAGAATACTGGTATCTGTGAAGATACTGAACAGATACAGATATATTACTGTTCGCAGTTACCTGCGAGCAGCAATAGAACTCTTACTTTTCTATTATCTCACAATACAAGGTGAGATTCCATCAATATTTCATAATTTATGAAAAAATCTCTGTCCTTTTCTACTAACCGCAGAACTATAAGAAACACCTGAAACAATAGTAGTTTCCCCCAAACTATTGACAATATCCGCCTAATTGCGGTAAATTAAATGTTATTGTGGGTTAAAAATGCCTTCAATTATGATTTTGATACCTATGGATTGTACAAATGCTATGCCTTCTTACAATCCTGCCCGATATCATCATATAAAATAATATAAGGAAAGGATAAAAGAATATGAATTGGGAAATCATTACTTTTATTGCGTATTTCGTCATTTTGCTTGGCGTAGCGTTAGTATTTTACTTTAACGGTACCAATAAGAACTCCGAGGACTTCTTCCTTGGTGGAAGATCTATGGGACCATGGGTAACAGCACTGTCCGCACAGGCGTCCGATATGTCTGCGTGGCTGCTGATGGGACTTCCGGGATCGATCTTAGCTTTCGGTTTCGGACAGATGTGGATCGGTATCGGTCTTGCATTAGGAACAGCTGCTAACTGGATTCTGTGCGCAAAACGTCTGCGTACATTCTCTAAAGCTGCAGATGATGCAATCACATTACCACAGTATCTGACAAATCGTTTTGCAACAGACTCCAGATCACTGCAGTTGACATGTGCACTGATCTTCCTGTTTGCTTATACAATTTATGTAGCATCTGCACTGGTAGCCGGTACTTCTGTATTCACAACGCTGTTCCCGACAGTTTCTCCTAAGATTGCTATGTTCGCATTCTTGCTGATCATTGTTGCCTACACATTCTTTGGTGGCTTTGCGGCAGTTTGCTGGACAGACTTTTTCCAGGGATTACTGATGATGCTTGCACTGATGCTTGTACCTCTCGTAGTCTGCATCGGTCACAGTGATCTGTTGGATCCTACTGCTCTTACTACAGTATATGAGTATACTGATGCTGCTACAGGCGCTGTAACACAGTGTGCTTTCGGAGGCGGTATCTTTGATGCCAGCTGGCAGGATATCGTCAGCGGACTTGGCTGGGGATTAGGATACTTCGGTATGCCACATATCCTGGTGCGTTTTATGTCTATTGAGAAACCATCCATGATCAAGAAATCTTCTATCGTAGCAATTGTATGGGTAATCATCTCACTGTTCTCTGCTGTCCTGATTGCTTACTTAGGCAGAATGGTTATGGGCGCTGAACTGCTCACTCAGGGAAATCAGAAACTTGTATTCATTGCTATGGCGCGAAGATTCTTCCCGGCAGGCATCTGTGGACTTCTGCTTGCAGCGATCATCGCCGCTTCGATTTCCACTGCAGACTCTCAGCTGTTGGTAGCATCCAGCTCCTTCACAGCAGATCTGTACAAGCCTTTCTTCAGAAAAAATGCTTCTGAAAAAGAGACGCTGATGGTTGGACGTATCCTCGTACTGATCCTCTCCCTGATTGCTTTTGGTATCGCAAACTCCAAGGGAAGCGGTGCTCAGGCTATCATGGATATGGTTGAAAATGCATGGGGCGCTTTCGGTGCTTCTTTCGGACCTACAATCCTGCTATCTCTGTTCTGGAAACGCTTTAACTACCAGGGCGCTGTAGCAGGTGTAATCTCCGGATTCGTTGTAGATCTCGGATGGCTGCTCACAGGAATGACAGATGCCACAGGTATCTTCGAGATTGTCCCTGGATTCTTTGCAAGTCTTCTGATTGCTGTTATTGTAGCAAAGCTTACTGCTGAGCCAAATAAAAAAGCTGTTGAAATCTTCGACCAGGGAATCAAAGCGGAAACTGAATAAATTACAAATGTATTATAAAGTCAAAAAATCAGTCGTAAATATTTACGGCTGATTTTTTGTGCGTTTATGATTCATATTTATCTTATTTATATACAAAAAGAAGGGGCTTACATAAGCCCCTTCGACATTTGACACCTGACTCACATCAGTGTTCAAATCATCCTTCAATTGCGATTGTTTTCTTTGTCTCAACTGGTTTTGCCTCTTTCTTCGGCACTGACAGTCTCAGAATACCATTCTCGTATTTTGCTTTGATATCTTCCTGTGTAAGGTTCTCACCTACATAGAAGCTTCTCTGCATTGCTCCGGCATAACGCTCCTTACGGATGTATTTACCTTTCTTGTCTTCCTCATCCTTATCAAGACCCTTAGCAGCTGATACAGTCAAATAACCATTCTCAAGCTCAATGCTGATCTCATCTTTCTTGAATCCAGGAAGATCGATATCTACTTCATATCCTGCGTCATGCTCACGGATATCTGTCTTCATCAAGTTCTTAGCGTGTTTACCGTATAACGGATTCTTCTTTCCCCAGAAATCCTGCTCAAATGGGAAGTTCATCCAATCATCATCAAATAAATTTTCTCCAAAAATACTAGGCATCATCATAAGTCATTTCTCCTTTCAATGCTAACTAACTTTGTTGCCTTTTGTGAGAAGATCTCACAATTTATATAAGCTGCTTTCGCAGTTGTTGTCAGAACATTCGGAGGATCCAGAAGTTCATTTCTTTTCTTTTTTCTCTGTCTTCCTTTGTTCTACTTATTATATAGCACGCAGTTTTTAGCCAAGTCAAGAGGTGAGTGCTAATTTTTTAAGATTTTTTTTGCAAACCTTGATTTTACGGTTTGCAACACTTTTTCTTCCTTATAATCATCACTTTTTATTCAGGAAGACCTGTGGGGACACCGAAACATCTTATCACGTTGTAAAACCGGCGATTTCTTTGGAGAGCCTTACGCGGCTAAGCCTGGTTCTTTATTAAATATCAGTGTCGTTGCCGAAAAAGATTGTGAGATTCTCATGCTTAACGTCAAGCGTCTGCTTGTCACCTGCCCTACAGCCTGTGATCATCATCAGAAATTAGTCCGAAATCTGGTAAGTGTTCTGGCCAATAAAATCCTGATCTTCAATGACAAAATCACTCACATAAGTAAACGCACTACAAGAGAGAAACTGCTTTCCTACTTATCGTCAGAGTCCATTAAGCACTCATCTCTGTCTTTTGATATTCCTTTTGATCGCCAGCAATTGGCAGACTTTCTCTGTGTAGAACGCGCTGCAATGTCTGTTGAATTATCAAAACTACAAAAGGAAGGATTGTTAAAAACAAACAGGAACCATTTTGAACTCCTGACTTTATAATATATAATTCGATTCGGAATATCAGTATGCCGGAAGATACCAATTTATCAGAACATAGTGAAGTATTTTTCCCATCGCAAGCAAGAAAAAAGATGAAATACCACCTTGGCATCTCATCTTTTTCTTTTACCTTTTTACCCTTTTATATTATCGGTCAAATTTTAACTTATCTTTCTATCGTTACTCCATAGATTCTTTGTTTTTGAGTTTACAGATTCCTTGCGTCATCGTACCCATAGGGCAAAAACTGCACCATGCTCTCGGTTTATATAACGCCATCACAATTAGCCCGATCAGCGTGGATGTAAGCATCAGACTATAAAATCCGAAACTGATTTTTGCTATCCAATCCGGAACCATTCCCACCGTATACGTCCACCCCCATGGGATTCGAATTGTCCAAAATAGTTTGATTACTTCTTTCAGGCTCTCTGCTCCACTTGCTACAAGCCATGTCTGAAATATCATATTACCAAACATAGTCAGGAAGAATACGAGAAAGCCATATCGAAACCACTTTGTTGCCAGAAAACGAGGAGCCTTTTTATTTCTGGAGCACCCGACATTCTTTCCCAACACATTAAAGAGCTGTCCTCTTCCACAATATCTATTACAAAAGCCTTTATTTCCTGCTGCTATGGCAAATATAAGCGGGACAATAAAGTCAATCATTCCAAGCCAGGCAAATAGAATATTGAAAAATCCCAGAGAGAAGTAAACAATAGACCAGATCCACAGATAATCATACCAGTGTTTTTTCTTATTCATATCTTTCCTCCCTCATTCGGATTTCTATACTGTCTGCAGGACATACACCTGCACATTTTCCGCATCCTACACAAGACACCGTATCTATTTTTGCAAAACAACCTTTCCATATGTTAATTGCCTGTCTGGGACACTCCTGAACGCAGGCCCCACAGGCAACACATCTATCTTTATCTGCTACAGCATATTTCTTCGATTTCAAAGCTTTAGAACTCCTCTCTCATTATTTCCACATTTTCTCTAACTTCTCTTTTGATGCAAAACCAATACTCTGCTTAACAGGTTTTCCATCTTTAAAAAGAATTACGGTAGGGATACTCTGAATCCCAAATGCCTGTGCAAGTCTCATTTCCCCATCCATATCTTTAAGATTGCTACGATTTCACGCTTCATCATTACCGGCGTATAGTTGTTTGGAAAATATCTGTGAAGCTGTTCATTTGTAAATATGACTCGGGATATTTCCCTTTTTTTATCTCACTCAAAACATCCTGCATCTTTTCCAAAGATAGTTTTCCTTCTTTACTCAGTTTCTTCATCCTTTGTGCCTGAGAGAGAAGGGACAGACTGGGCATAATCCATTGCCTCGATCAATTCTTTTAAAGCTGCCAGTTCGACAGCCGGATTGAAGGAAATAAGTTCATCATCTAACTGTTGTAAAAGCTCCGGGATCAAGTTTGTAAGAGTAATATATCTTTGCACCTGCTTTGGACTTTCACCAGTTTCTTCTGTGATAATTTCCACTGTTCTCTTTCCTTTTAAATTGTGGTCGATTTGGCTACGCGGTCTTCCAGCAGTCCTTTTCATAGCATCATTCTTCATTTTGTAACAAGATTTAATGATTATTTCCCATATCACAAGCCTGATACTAAAGATAACTATTCCTGAAGCATCTCCAAAAATGAGATCCATGAGATCGCAAAACTAAAAAAATACTTCAGAATTAAAGAATCCCCCTCGGACTTAATCCAAGGGGGATAGTTTTGTGTTTTTTACCAATTCTCTTTTAATGATTTCTTATCGTATTTCTTGGCTGCGGTGAGGATTGAGTAGCTGTTGTTTACGCAGCCTCCGTCTACCAGAACATCAGCTCCCATGAAGTAGCCGCAGCGTTCGTCTGCGAGGCTTGTCATTAAGAATGCGATTTCTTCTGGCTCCGCGCCTCGGAAAAGGCCTGTGTATGAAAGGAGGTTTTCTGTTCCTTCTCCTTCTTCTTTTTCAGTCATTGGTGTTTTTACATATCCAGGACTTACTGAGAATACGCGGATTCCTTTTGTCACCATGTATTTGAAGGTGCAGTTTGCCGAATACCATCTTGCGAAGTTCTTACTCATCATGTAAGCGAACTGTACGTTCGCGCTTTCATCTTTGAGAAGTTTTGCTTTCTTTGCCATTTTCTTTACAAACTGTTCTTCATCACTAATTGCCAGGCTAAAGATCTTTTTCGATGGCATCATAATTTTTGGCAAAATATAACCAGAATTTGATGCTGTGTCACAGATAACTCCACCGTTCATGACTTTATAGAATTCCTGATTGACATACACTGTACCAAGTGCGTTGATTCGCATAATGGTTTCGCGGTCTGCCATGGTTCCTGATACGCCTGCGCAGTGGAATACTTTCTTCACTTCTCCGAGAGAGGCTGCATATTCTGCGAGCTTTTTGACATCTGATCTTTTGGATACGTCGCAAGTGGTTGCTACCACGTGAGCCCCGCTTTCGTTGATAGATGCTGCTGTTTTCTCAAGCTTTGCCAAGGTTCTTCCTGTGATGATAACAGTATCTTCTTTTGGAAGCATGGTAGCGATGGCTTTACCAATACCACTGCCTCCGCCTGTTACTACATGTGCATTTCCCATTTTCATCTCTCCTTATAAGCAGAGCTTCTCTTTTAATTCGTTCCAGATTTTGAATGGGCTGAATTCCATAGGAATCACATAGTCATCTTCATCGCCGTGAAGAGGTGTCCATACCTGTGCGTAGAATGGATTCTTTTTAGCGATATCTGCGTAATGCCATGTGCTTTCGTAGCATTCTGGACACCAGTGGCCACCCTGAAGGACTGCATTTACTGATAATTTAAATACGTGACCATCTGCACATTCCCATGTAATTGGTGTGTAGATATCTGCTGGCACTGCCTCTGCAAGGCATTTACCTCCACGATATGCTGCTGCCTTCTGAAGGTCTTCTAACGTGAGATTTTCAAGTCCCTTGCTTTCGTCATAACCATGATTCAGATATGTCTCGTTCTCTTCGCTTGCGTGGAACAATTCTACATCATCCCATGTTCCGATGGCTGCACGTTTCTCAGCTGATCCGTAGAATGCTTTGATCCAGTTCTCATCACCATGCTCTAATGCGTAATATAATCCGCCCTTCTTCGCACCGATTTCCTTGTTATGGAGATACATCTGTTCCTTAGTTGGGAACATTGCGCGAATCATAGGATTGTTAGCCATACGTGTCATCTCATCCTTCACGCCGCCCCAGTACATTGCTCCAGGAATACAACGGAAATGCAGATAATCATCCAAAACTTTACTATCTGTGTAGTACTGTCCATGGAAATTGTAAAGTGGCAGTGCGTCTGCATCGTAAAGATCCTTGATTGAGATTCCGAATGGTTCCATCATCATATCTGTAAGTTCCCAGCATGATAATCTGTACTCTGGTCCTGAACTTAAGTTGTAACCTTTTCTCCAGAAACTTTCTGGTACCCAATCCTCACATACATTGGCCATACAGATACCTGATTCGATGGATGTACTCCACTCAAGTACGTTGTTAGCTGGCTGATGGAAGATGATTGGTTCTTCTCCAGCGCCTTCTGCACTTGGGTGCTGTCCTGTTTGACGGATAGATACCCAATGTTTGAGTCCTGAATCAAAGACTGCCATTTCTGAGAATACTTTTGACAATGCATAGTAGTCAAAAATTGATGGGTTCAATGGATCACCGACACGTCCCCAGTGAATTGGATATGTACGAGCGCCTGTCTCAGCTACTGTACCGATATATACGAAATGTACTTTATCTGGATCTGGCTGTTCTTTGATTGCCTTGATAATGTTCAATGTAGATCCGATATTGGTATACAATGTCTGTTCTGGATATTTATCAGCAGCTGGTGATACCATTGCTCCGATATGGAGAACATAATCTGCATCGTCTACTAATCTCTTAATATCGTCGTAATTAGCCAAATCTCCCCATACTACTTCCAGGTTAGGATCTCTGTATTTCTTCATTTTTTCTTTATTTACTGCGGATGGTCTTGCAAATGCTTTCACTCTGAAGCGATTGCCACGGCTAAGGAGATTCTTCAGTGTTTCCTGACCCATGGTTCCTGTTACACCTGTAACAGCGATGACTTTCTGTGGTTTAGCGAGATATCCGTGGATCTGTGGATCGTCAAATGTTCTTGCTGCGTCGTATGCTTCTTTGACTGCGTTGAGGGCTCTTCTTGCCATTCCTGCATCTCCGATCTTAATGTAGCCTGCGCCAATCTTACGTGCTGCAGCTTCAATCATACTGCCATCACGAGATTTCGAACCGATAGCCATAACGGCGTAATCACATGGATATTCCACTGTTTCGCCAGCTTTCTCCCCGATAACTTTGCCTTCTGCGATTTCTTTTACTGTGACTTCTGTCTGCTGTACGACACCTGACATGTAGAGGCTTTCCTGTACACAGATTTTACGAGCCATACCAAGGTCAGCGCCGCATTCTTTCATCATTTCAAGGACTGTGACTTTGCATCCTTTTTCTACCAGATATTCGCATACTTCAAGACCTACAAGGCCACCACCGATTACTACTACATTGCCTTCTGGTGTTGCAAGTCCATTCAGAACGTCATGAGAATTTACTACGAATTTCTGATCTTTTCCTAGAATATTTGGAATGATTGGAGTTGCACCAATTGCGTTAAATACAGTATGTGGTTTGATTTCTTCGATTAATTCTGCTGTTACTGGTGTGTTGAGACGAATGTCTGCACCAAGACGAGCTGCCTTTTTGCCCATGGCGATTACCGCTGCCTTCATTTCTCCCTTACGTGGAGCTTCACCAGCTGTTAAGAACTGTCCACCTACTTTATCGCTTGCTTCACATACGATTGCCTGATGTCCGCGCTGCTGTAATACGATGGCAGCTTCCAGACCTGCGATACCAGCTCCTGCCACCAGTACTGTTTCTGGTTTCTCAGCTTTCACGATCTTGCACTCTAACTCACGGCCTACTGCTGGGTTTCTAAGACATGTGATCTGTGGACAATTCTCATCTGCGAATCCGTCGAGACATCCCTGGTCACAACCTACACAGTAATCGATGTCATCTAACTGTCCTGCTTTTGCTTTATTTAAGAAGTCTGGATCTGCAAGCTGTGCACGACCCATAACTACCATATCTACTTTATCTTCAGCGAGATATTTCTCTGCTAACTGAGCTGTATTGATACGACCTACACCGATGGTGAGCATGCCTGTTTCTTTACGAATACGAGCTGCGTTCTCGATGTTAAATCCGTGTGGAATGTCTACTGGAGGAACTTCGTATTTCTGTCCGGCAGAGATAACATTTCCACGAGATACATCAAGTACATCTACACCTGCTTCTTTGGCTTCCTTACAGAAGACAATCATATCTTCGATGGTATTGCCACCTTCCAAATAATCATCCATTGCACAGATACGCATGAATAATGGCATATCTTCTGGAATGTTAGCACGGATGGCACGGATACACTCTAATGGGAATTTCATACGATTTCCCAATGGACCGCCGTATTCATCTGTTCTATGGTTGATTCCTCCTGAAAGGAATGAATGTGGCAGATAGTTGTGTGCGCAGTGGAACTCGATACAGTCAAATCCTGCTGTAACTGCACGGGCTGCTGCCTTACCGTAGCAATCTACGATTTCTTTAATCTGCTCTACAGTAATCCCAGGAATGGTAACGCCTGGTGCTACTTCCATATCACTTGCCATAAGAATCTGTGCTGTCTGGTCCATACCTACACAGAGAGAACCCTGCCAGAGCTGAAGACCTGCTTTACCGCCTTCTTCATGGATGGCATCTGTTAACTGTTTCAATCCAGGAATGTACATGTCATCACTGATAGAAAGGAAATGTCTTGGTGCACTTGGTGTATGTACGCTACATACTTCTACGATGTTCAATGGGCTACCGCCGCGAACACGAGCTTTGTGATATTCAATCAAAGTAGGTGTTACGAAGCTTGCATTTCCAGAAAACTTTGTACCCATAGCTGGCATGATTGCACGAGATTTTAATTCCATGCTTTTAATCTTAATAGGTGAAAATAAATGTTCAAACATATGCGGCCCTCCTTTTCCGTCCATTTTTTTGTCCAATGTTTGATATTCGTAAGATTGTTTGATAAATAATCTGCAATCTTTGTTTGTTTTATTATATAATGTACAGTAGGTGCTCGTTCAAACCGTAAAATACACCATAATTTCCGTCTGAATTCGATGTTTTCAGATAAGAAATTGGATAATATGCAATAAATTCATTTAAATTTCGAAAAATACAAATGATTTTCTGTACAGTCAAGTGTATGGTTTAGTTTGTAAAATCTGGAATGTGAGAATTTGTTGAAATTTAAGATATCTGTTGTGATATAAGAAATTTGTCAAAATATAAGAAAAGGAGGGAAGCCTCATGAAAATGAAAGGCATCTGCGAACGCACGGGTATTTCCAAAAGAAATATTCACTTCTATATCAAAGAAGGTCTTTTAACTCCTGCCGCCAACCCGGAAAATGGTTATTATGATTTCTCTGAGGAGGATTGCCAGAAGATTCTGTTCATCAAACAAATGAGAAATGCTGGCATGTCGATTCAGACTATTCTTTCCATCCTTACGTATCCGGTAACCGCGGATTTCTACCTGAATCAGCATATTAGAAAGCTGAAAAAAGAGCAGAGACATCTGGAGCAGACTCTCATTTCCTTACAGTATATTCAGGATGATCTGCCGTTCTATCCAGATTTCACAAGCTTATACCGACTGGTATCCACCGCCGGAATTCCAGAGGTAGATACCCGCGAAGAAGATGCTGACATCGATAGTTATAACACCGCCATCATCAATCGATTTCTGTGGGGCGGCTTTCTACCCAAAACAAAATGGACGGATTATCAGGAGTTCTTGTGGATGAAGATCAATCGTCTTACCGCCGAAGATCCTACAGAGGATTATATCAAATTCGCGCGGGCCCTCTACTCCATGAGTTCAGAGCAGATCAATACGCTCTATAATGTAAATGTGGACCGCTATCATACGGTAGCTTCCTGCACTCCGGACACCCTGGAGAATCTGAAAAAGGATATGATTTTTCAGTTGGAACACATTGTGAAGACACCAAAATATATTCGCCTGTGGAAAGATATCTACGCAGACTTCTTCGAGCCTAATACCAATATTCAGGCATCCGATCTCAGTGCCCTTGTTATGGAACTGAGCCCGTTTTACAAGGACTATGTAGACAATATCGTAAATCTAT
>ULVI01008279.1_pt1 | contig 11536 bp, 8 predicted proteins | sample 1959331 | NCBI WGS metagenome assembly ULVI01 (sample SAMEA4835782, study PRJEB28245) | human gut metagenome | biome: gut microbiome; material: fecal sample | place: Denmark | collected 2008 | reverse complement strand
CCGTCGGCTCGTTGATGATACGCTTGACCTCAAGTCCCGCGATCTTGCCGGCGTCCTTGGTGGCCTGACGCTGGGCGTCATTGAAGTATGCGGGGACGGTGATGACGGCCTCGGAGACGGTGCCGCCCAGATATGCCTCGGCGTCCGCCTTCAGCTTCTGAAGGATCATGGCCGAGATCTCCTGCGGGGTGTACTTCTTGCCGTCGATATCGACTCTGTAATCGGTGCCCATGTGGCGCTTGATCGAAGAGATCGTGCGGTCATGGTTGGTGACAGCCTGACGCTTTGCGACCTGGCCGACCATACGCTCGCCGGTCTTCGAGAACGCTACAACGGACGGGGTGGTGCGATTGCCTTCGGCATTCGCAATGACAACGGGCTCGCCGCCTTCCATGACGGCAACGCAGCTATTCGTAGTACCAAGGTCAATACCAATAATTTTACTCATGATCAATTCCTCCAATTTATATATCAAGCAGTGTTTTTACAAATTTATGTTCTTCCCGCATTTGCGGGGAGCTTTCTTTTAATTTGCGACCTTGACCATCGCAAAGCGGATGATCTTGTCGCCCACGCGGAAGCCCTTCTGGAAGACCTCCACGATCGTGTTTTCTCCGGCGCTCTCGTCCTCGCAGTGCATCACAGCATTGTGCTCGGCGGGGTCGAAGCTGTCGCCCGCTTCGCCGTAGACCGTGACGCCCAGCTTTTCAAAAACGCCTGTCAACTGGGTCATGGTCATTTCCACGCCTTTTTTGAACGCCTCGTCCACAGTCTCCTGCTTCAGCGCACGCTCGAGATTGTCATACACCGGCAGGAACTTTTCAACGGTCTCCGCGCGGGCATCGGTGTAAAGACTGTCCTTTTCACGCTGGCTGCGCTTGCGGAAGTTGTCGTACTCCGCCGCGAGTCTCAGGTAGCTGTCGTGCTCCTTGGCAAGTGCCTGCTGGGCTTTTTCAAACTCGGAAAGCTCCTGCTTCTGCGCGTCCTCGCCCTTGACCTCCGGCGCCGTGTCCTCGGCCGCTTCGGTCTCGGGGACGTTTGCCGTTTCTTCCGCCTTGATTTCTTCCGTTTCTTCGGCGGCCTGCGCCGCCTTCTTTTCTTCGCTCATATCTTATTCTGCCTCCGGGGTGATTTCTTTTTTGGGATCCGGCCCGTCGATCGCCGGGGTCTGGGGCTTGCCGAACATCCGGCTGAGATTTTCTGCAAAGTAGCTCAGCCGCGCGGTGATCTGCGCATAATCCATGCGCGTCGGCCCGACAACGCCGATCATGCCCTGCATGCCGTCGCCGATGTCAAACTTCGTGACGACCACGCTGGTGTCCTTGAGCTCCTTGGCGACGTTTTCCGGCCCGACAAGGATCTGTGTCTTGCTGCCGGAGCCGAGTGTCGCGGGAAGATTGGAGATGATCTCCTCGTCCAGTGTGGACAAAACCTCCTGTGCTTTCTCGGGGTCGCGGTATTCCGGCTGTCCGAGGAGCTTTGCCTGTCCGGTCATATAGACCTCGCTGTGCTGCTCATGCAAAAGCTGCATCGTGAAGTCCAGCACCACCGGCACAAGGCTCGCGGCACTGCCCGCCGAGCGCGTGACGCGCGCCAGAACATCCGGCGTGATCTGTTCTGCCGTCAGCTCTGTAAGGCTCGCGTTGAGCACCGCCGACAGAAGCCGCAGATCCTGCTCGGTCACATTGACCGGAAGCTGGATCAGCTTGTTTTTGACCTGATTGCTGCTGGTCATCACGACCAGAATGAAGCTGTTTGCCTCCGCAAGGATCAGGTCAAAGCGTTTGACGCTCACCGCGCCCTGCGCCGCAGCCACGGCGTAGGCCGGGAGGTTGGTCATCTTGGAAACGAGCTTGCCGACCTGTGAGATCGCCTTGTCGAATTCCCGGAGCTTGAGCTCCATTGCCTGATTGATGGACCTTGTCTCGTCCGTTGTCAGGCGGTAATCCTGCATCAGCTCGTCCACATACAGCCGGTAGCCCGCGGGGCTTGGCACACGGCCCGCCGACGTGTGCGGCTGCTCGAGCAGCCCCATCGTGGTCAGCTCCGCCATCTCGTTTCGGATGGTGGCCGGTGAAAAATCCATGCCCGGCATGGCGGCGATGGTCTTGGAGCCGACCGGCTCGGCCGTCCGGACGTAATTGTCCACAATGGCACGCAGGATCTTTTTCCTGCGGTCTGTCAGTTCCATGGCGCACGCCTCCGTTTCGCTTTCATTTTAGCACTCTTTATCCCCGAGTGCTAAACGCAGTTTAACACCGTCCCGCGCCGTTGTCAATACCCTGTTTTTGAATAAAGTGTAAATATCGCATTTTCGCGCACGCGATACTATATAAATTGTCGCCTTCCGGGGCGCGGCTCCGGCGGGCGTATCTGTGCGGCGCTCCACACGCGCAGCACGCACCATAAAAACCCAACTTTTTGTGCAGCATTACAGTAGGATTCAGGCAACATTCACAAAAAACAGGTGGCAAATTTGACATAGACGCACAGGAAAAGCGGAAGTTCGTTCTGGTATTTTTGCATTTTATACGCTATAATATACGAAATAGCCGCTCTTTTAGCGGATCAAAGGAGTGATGAACTTGGCGGAACCGCAGTATGTCATTGAAATGCTGAACATTACCAAGGAGTTCCCCGGCATCAAGGCCAATGACAATATTACGCTTCAGCTCCGGCGCGGTGAGATCCACGCGCTGCTCGGTGAAAACGGCGCGGGCAAGTCGACGCTGATGAGCGTCCTGTTCGGTCTTTACCAGCCGGAGTCCGGTACGATCAAGAAAAATGGTGAGGTCGTCAGAATATCCGACCCGAACGATGCAAACGAGCTTCACATCGGTATGGTGCACCAGCACTTCAAGCTGGTCGAGTGCTTTACCGTTCTGGATAATATCATCCTCGGCGTTGAGCCGAACAAGATGGGCTTCCTCCAGAAAAGGCAGGCGCGCGAAAAGGTGCTTGCGCTGAGTGAAAAGTATGGTCTGCACGTCGATCCCGATGCGCTGATCGAGGATATCTCCGTCGGTATGCAGCAGAGAACCGAAATTCTCAAAATGCTCTACCGCGAAAACGAGATCCTGATCTTCGACGAGCCCACCGCCGTTTTGACCCCGCAGGAGATCGACGAGCTGATGCAGATCATGCGCAGTCTCGCGGCAGAGGGAAAATCCATCCTCTTTATCTCCCACAAGCTCGCAGAGATCATGGCGGTCGCCGACCGCTGCACCGTCCTGAGAAAGGGCCGCTGCATCGGCACTGTCAACACGCGCGAGACCACGATGGAGCAGCTTTCGGCGATGATGGTCGGCCGCGAGGTCAACTTCAAGGTCGATAAGAAGCCCGTCACCCCCGGTGAGACCGTTCTTGAGGTCAAGGATATGGTCGTTGCCTCCAAGGTCCACAAGAACAACGCCGTCCGCGACGTTTCCTTCAGCGTCCGCCGCGGCGAGATCGTCTGCATCGCCGGCATCGACGGCAACGGCCAGTCCGAGCTTGTCTACGGTCTGACAGGTCTGGAGCCGCTGGTGGGCGGCAGCGTCAAGCTGCTCGGCAAGGACATCTCCCACATGCCCATCCGTCAGCGCAGCATCATGGGCATGAGCCACATTCCCGAGGACCGGCACAAGCATGGTCTGGTGCTGGACTACACGCTGGAAAACAACATGATCCTCCAGCGCTACTTTGAGCCGGAGTTTACCGACAAGGCGGGCTTCCTCCGCCGCGGCAACATCCGCTCCTATGCCGAGCGTCTGATTGAGCAGTATGACGTCCGCTCCGGACAGGGCCCGATCACCATCACGCGCAGCATGTCCGGCGGCAACCAGCAGAAGGCCATCGTGGCGCGCGAGATCGACAAGGACCCCGAGCTGCTGATCGCCGTGCAGCCCACGCGCGGTCTGGACGTCGGCGCCATCGAGTACATCCACAAGCAGCTCGTCGCCCAGCGTGACGAGGGCAAGGCCGTCCTGCTCGTGTCTCTGGAGCTTGACGAGGTCATGGACGTGCCCGACCGCATTCTGGTCATGTATGAGGGCGAGATCGTCGGCGAGCTGGATCCCAAGACCACCTCGCAGGAGGAGCTCGGCCTGTATATGGCGGGTGCAAAGAGAGATGAGGTGCGGAAATGAATAAGAAAAAGAACCCTCTGGAGTCCAATCTCCTGCAATCGCTGATCGCATCGCTGATCTGCATCCTGCTCGGCCTGCTCATTGGCTACATCGTTCTTCTGGCGATCAACCCCAAGGGCGCGGGCGGTGCCATTCTCGCAGTCGTCAAGAACTTCCTGACCTATAACAAGGCTTCCTCGCGGCTGAAATACTTCGGCAACACTCTGGTCAAAACGGCGCCGCTGCTGTTGTGCGCGCTGAGCGTCCAGTTCGCCTACACCGTCGGTCTGTTCAACATCGGCGCCGCCGGTCAGTACGTCGCCGGTACCTGCGCCTGCATCTACGCGGCGCTGGCATGGCAGTGGAGCTGGCTGCCCTGCCTGCTGTTTGCCATTGCAGCCGGTGCGCTTTTCGGCGCGGCCGTCGGTCTGCTCAAGGCATACTGCAACGTCAACGAGGTCATCTCGGGCATCATGCTCAACTGGATCGGCCTTTACGCAACAAATATGATCCTGACAAATGTCAAGGAGGAGGCCAGCCCCTACACGCTTCAGATGCACACCTTCGGCACGAAGGCGCTGCTGCCCTCGCTTGGGCTTGAGAAGCTGCTGGGCGGCAACAAGTACATTACCCTCGCCATTCCGCTCGCCGTCATCATCGCCATCGTGATCTGGATCGTGCAGGAGCGCACCCGCTTCGGCTACGAGCTGAAGGCGACCGGCTTTAACAAAAACGCCGCGAAATACTGCGGCATGGCGGAAAAGCGCAACATTATCCTCACGCTCGTCATCGCGGGCGCGCTCGCCGGCCTCGGCGGCTCGCTGCTGTACCAGACGGGCTATGAGCAGTGGCAGTGCACGCACACGTCCGTCCCCGCGATGGGCTTCAACGGCATCGCCGCAACGTTCCTTGGCGGTCTGAACCCCGTCGGAACGGTCTTCTCCTCGTTCTTCATCCAGCACATCACCGCCGGCGGCGCTTACGTCGACAAGTCGATGTACTGCTCGCAGATCTCCGACCTGATCTCGTCGCTGATCATCTATCTCTGCGCGTTCGTGCTCTTCCTCAAGAAGGTCATGAACGGCATGATCACCCGCAGCAAGGAGCGCTCCGCATCGGCTGCGCGCAACGGTAAGGGAGGTGTCGCATAATGCTGCTGCTTGTTCAGTATACTCTGATTTTTGCCTCCGTCCTCGTTCTGGTCGCGCTCGGCGGCTGCTTCTCCGAGCATTCCGGCGTCATCAACCTCGGTCTTGAGGGCATCATGGTCATCGGCGCATTGGGCGGCGCACTCGTCATGCGCGCACTGGAGGGTCATACCTCCGGCGTTCTGCTCGTTCTGGCCGTTCTTCTCGGTGCGATCGTGTTCGGCGTTGCATATTCGGCGCTTCTCGGCGTCGCCAGCATCAATTTCCAGGCCGATCAGACGCTGGTCGGCACGGCGATGAACCTGCTTGGCACCGCGGGCGCGACCGTCTTTGTAAAGGCGCTCAACACCGCCGCGAACCCCGATGACGTCTCCTCCACCGTTCAGTATGTCGAGGCCAAGAAGTCCTTCCTTCTGAACATCAACAGCTTCGAGTTCAACTGGTTCATGCTGATCGCTGTGCTGGCCGTCGTGGTCGCGTACATCACGCTCTATAAGACGCGCTTCGGCCTGCGGCTGATGGCGTGCGGCGAGCATCCGCAGGCTGCCGCCTCCGTCGGCATCAGCGTCTGCAAGATGCGCTGGGCGGGCGTTCTGATCTCCGGCGTGCTCGGCGGTCTGGGCGGTATCTGCTACATCCTCGCCGGCGTTTCCGAATGGAAATTCGAAAACGGCGTTGCCGGCTTCGGCTTCCTCGCGCTCGCGGTCATGATCTTCGGTCAGTGGAAGCCCACGCGCATCGCGCTTGCGGCGCTGCTGTTCGGTCTGTTCCGCGCGCTGTCGAACGTCTACGCCGGTTTCAACTTCCTCGCGGCGCTGAACATCCCCGGCGCAGTCTACAACATGATGCCTTACATCATTTCCCTTCTCGTTCTGGCCTTCACCTCCAAGAATTCCAGAGCGCCGAAGGCGGAGGGCATCCCCTACGATGTAAGCCAGCGCTGATCCATCCAGCATTTCACGTCAGGCGGACCGCAACCGGTTCGCCTGCGTGGATTTTTACGAAGAAGCCTGAATTACTGTGCCGGGAGCCGCCGGGACAGCCGTATAAAGGAGAGAAAGATGGGTAACACGGACATCATTGTCATTGGCGTCGCCGGAGGCACCGGCAGCGGAAAAACAACGCTTGTCAAGGCGCTGCAAAACCGCTTCGGTGACAACATCACCGTTCTGAGCCATGACAACTACTACAAGCGTCATGACGAGCTGAGCTATGAGGAGCGCACGCACCTGAACTATGACCACCCGGACGCATTCGACACGGATATGATGATCGGGCATCTGCGCCTGCTCAAGCAGGGGCTTGCCATCGAATGCCCGACCTATGACTATACCATTCACAACCGCGCCGAGGAGATCCTGCTCATCGAGCCGAAAAAGGTCATCGTGGTCGAGGGCATTCTGATCTTCCAGAGCAGAGCGCTCTGCGATGAGATGGACATCAAGATCTTCGTTGACGCCGATGCGGACGTGCGCCTCTGCCGCCGCATCCGCCGGGATGTGAAAAAGCGCGGGCGCACCATCGATTCGGTCATCGAGCAGTATCTCACCACGGTCAAGCCCATGCATGAGCAGTTCGTGGAGCCCAGCAAGAAAAACGCAAACCTCATTGTCCCCGAGGGCGGCAAAAACCTCATTGCGCTGGAAATGATCATCAACCGCATACAGCGCCACATTGACGGGCTCGTCGTCTGACCCATCCGACACAGATTCTCACATATCAAATTCGGCGCTTTCAAACAATCGAAAGCGCCGAATTTTTTGTACTTTTCGTCCAAAAATGCAGTTGACTTTTTATGCAGGAGTTCTATAATGAATCCTGCAAAAAGAAGTATACGAAAAAGCTGGGAACATTATGAACATCTTATTATCACTATCCGTTGCAATCCTTGCAGGTCTGCTGATGACCCGCGTGTTTAAGCCGCTCCGTCTGCCGTCCGTGACCGCCTATCTGGTCGCCGGTATTCTGGTCGGCTCGTACTGCCTCGGCAAGCTTGGGCTTGACGGCCTCGGCTTTGTCACGATGGACGCGGTCAACAAGCTCTCCATCGTCTCCGACGTTGCCCTCGGCTTCATCGCGTTCTCCATCGGCAACGAATTCCGCCTTTCCTCCCTCAAAAAAACCGGCCGTCAGGCAACCATCGTCGGCATCGCGCAGGCACTTGTCGCCACGGTGCTGGTCGATGCCGCGCTGCTGGTCTTCCACCTTTGCTTCCCTGAGATCGTCAGCGTTGATCAGGCCATCGTCCTCGGCGCCATCGCCACCGCCACGGCGCCCGCAGCCACACTGATGGTCGTGCGCCAGTACAAGGCCAAGGGCGAGCTTGTCGATCTGCTTCTGCCGATCGTCGCGCTCGACGATGCGGTGGGCCTTATCGTCTTCTCCGTCTCTTTCGGCATCGCAGACGCCATGCATTCCGGCGCGGTCGACATGATCTCCATCCTCGTAAACCCACTGCTGGAGATCGTCCTTTCGCTCGGCCTCGGCGCTGTGATGGGCTTCGTGCTCACGAAGCTCGAAACGCTGTTCAACTCCAACACGAACCGTCTGAACATGACCATCGCGGTCGTCTTCCTGACGTGTGCGCTGACCGGCCTCAGCTTCCCGCTCGGCCCCGTCACGATCAGCTTCTCCTCCCTGCTCACCTGCATGATGCTCGGCACGGTGTTCTGCAACATCTGCCCGCTGTCCGAGGATCTGATGGAGAAGGCCGATCGCTGGACCTCGCCGCTGTTTGCCCTTTTCTTTGTCATTAGCGGCGCGCAGCTGGAGCTCGGCTTCTTCCGTGACGGCATGGTCGTGCTGCTCGGCGTGATCTACATCGTCTTCCGCAGCCTCGGCAAGTACTCCGGCGCGTTCTACAGTGCGAAGCTTACAGGCTGCCCGAAGAAGGTCTACCGTCACCTTGGCTCGGCGCTGCTGCCGCAGGCTGGCGTGGCGCTCGGCATGTGCGTCACGGCGCGCAAGCTCGGCGAGAGCAGCAACCTGATCTGCAACATCACGCTGTTTGCGATCCTTGTCTATGAGCTGTTCGGCCCTGTCATCACCAAGCAGGCGCTCATCCACGCGGGCGACATCCAGCCCATGAGCGACGAAGTCAAAAACCGCCGCCAGACCAAGCTTGCAAACGCGCAGAACAAGTAATTCCCTATCACAAAAAAGCTCGTAGAGTTTCGCCGCGCACGGCGAAAGAAAATGTGAATCCATTTTGTCCGGCGGCGTGTACGTCGGACAAAATTCTCTCCGTGATGCAAGTGTGGAATTTGTGCGCAAACTGCGCACAAATTATGCGCGCCGCATCACGCAGCCTTTTCAAACGCGAACCCAGCTCCGCGGTTCGCGTTTGAGAGCTTGTCAAAAGACTTTTTGACAAGCTCAAAAAATCTCCGGCAGAAGCGCTCTGCCGGAGATTTTTTACTTGTCACGCGGCGGCTCATGTGGTATTTTCATGGTAGAGTCCGCAGCCCACACCCATCCGCCCGCGCAGGAGGTATCCCTATGACCAAAAGAAACATCTGCCTGATGAACGATTCCTTTCCCCCGGTCATCGACGGCGTTGCAAACGCCGTGACAAATTACGCAAGGAATATACAGAAAGACTACGGCACAGCCACAGTCGTGACCCCCTATTATCCGAACGCCGACGACTCCGATTTTCCCTTTGAGGTCATCCGCTATCCAAGTCTCGACCTGACAAAGCTCGTCGGCTACCGCGCGGGCAACCCCATCTCGGCGGAGACCATGCAGACGCTCGAGGAAAAGCATTTTGACCTCATCCACAGCCACTGCCCCGTCGCCTCCACCGTTCTGGCGCGTCTGGTGCGCGACCGCATCCACGTTCCCTTGATCTTCACCTACCACACAAAATTCGACATCGACATCGCTCACGCCATCCGTGCCAAGTGGCTTCAGGAGGCCGCCGTCCGCACGCTGGTCGAGAACATTTCCGCCTGCGATGAGGTCTGGACGGTCAGCCGCGGCGCAGGAGAAAATCTGCGTTCGCTCGGCTACGCCGGCGACTGCATCGTCATGCCGAACGGCGTTGATTTTGACGCAGGGCGCGTGCCGGATGCGGCGGCGCACGCCGTCGGCGCAGACCTCGACCTGCCGGAGGGTGTGCCGGTCTTTCTGTTTGTCGGGCGGCTGATGTGGTACAAGGGCCTTCGCATCATCCTCGACGCCATGAAGCTGCTCAAGGACGGCGGATACGATTTCCGCATGGTCTTTGTCGGCAAGGGCACCGACGGTGACGAGATCAAAGCCTACGCAAAGGAGCTTTCGCTCGGTGACAAGGTCTTTTTTGCCGCGCCCGCCTATGACCGCGACGTTGTCCGCGCATGGTACTGCCGCGCGGATCTGTTCCTCTTTCCCTCGACCTTCGACACAAACGGCCTTGTCGTCCGCGAGGCGGCGGCCTGCGGCCTTGCAAGCGTGCTGATCGCCGGAAGCTGCGCCGCCGAGGACATCACCGACGGGAAAAACGGCTTTTTCATCGAAGAAAATGCCTCCTCCATGGCAGCGCTGCTGAAAAAGCTCTACGGCAAGCGCACGCTTTTGCGTCAGGTCGGCGAGAATGCACAGAAGGAGATCTACATTTCATGGGAAAGCTCCGTCCGCCGTGCCTGTGCGCGCTATGAGGTCGTGCTTGAAAACTTCCGCCGCGGGCTCTATCCGCCCCATGATGCACCGTCAGACGAGTTTTACCGCCATGTCTCCGAGTATCTTGCCGCTGTCAACCGCGCCCGCAGCGGCCTGCTGGAGCTGCGAGGCGACGTGCAGAAGGGCTGTGCGCAGCTCACGGAAAAGCTTGACGATCTCTGGGATCGCTTCCTCTGAGCCTGTCAGCCGAACAACAAATATCGCCGACGGCGTGCACCGCAGAATCGACCCTTCTGCGGCGCACGCCGCGTTTTGTTTTCTTTACGCAGACGAAACACATTTTTCTGTATTCCCTATTTTTTCGGCTATTTATTGTGCATTTTGTATAGTTATACCGTTAAAATCACGTTAAGATTCAGCAATATGCCTTTACGTGTCCCATTTAATGTGCTACTGTAGTAAATGTATTAAGGGGATCCCCCGGAGAAGAAAAGGAGAGTATGTATGAAGGAGAAGAAAAAAATCAGCCTACCGATCAAGATTTTTATCGGCATGGCGCTCGGTATCATCGTAGGCCTCATTTGCACGTTTATCAAAAACACTACTTTTACTGGCTCATGGCTCAAACCAATCGGCGACATCTATATCAATCTTCTGAAGTTCCTTGTTGTTCCCGTCGTTCTGTTCTCCATCGCCGACGGTGTCATCTCCCTGAAAGATCTCAAGCGCGTTGGTTCTGTCGGAAGCAAGACCTTTGTTTATTACATTTTTACCACAGCCCTAGCCGTTGTCATCGGCCTGCTTCTCGTCAACTTTGTTAAGAATATGAGCGTGGAGATTTTCCCCGAACTTCCATCCGAAAGCATCACCGAGACTGTTGTCGAATACAACGAAGCTCAGGCCACGAAATCCGCGAAAACAACGGACGATCTCAAGGCCGCTGCAGAGGCCAAAAAAGATCCTGTAAAGATGGTCATGGATTTGATCGTCAGTCTTTTCCCGAGCAATATGCTCAAGCCGATGGCCGAAGACGATATGCTCAAAGTCATTGTGATTGCAATTTTCCTCGGTGCCGGCGTACTGGCAGCCGGGGAAAAGGGACAACGAATCGGAGAACTGATCAATTGTGGACAGGCCGTCATCATGAAAATCATGATGATGATCATTAGCTTCACGCCGATCGGCGTCTTCTGCCTGATGTCTGACGTCGTTGCAAAGAATGGCCCGGCTGTTTTGGGGAGTTTAGCATTGGTCATTTTGGTCGCCTACATCGGCTATATCCTGCATATCGTGCTCGTATACGGTCTATCCGTCCGTTTCCTGTCCAAAATGAGTCCGATCAAATTCTTCAAGGGCATCGCACCTGCCATGATGACCGCCTTTACGACGACCTCCTCCAACGCAACGCTGCCCGTCAACATTGAGTGCTGCAACAAGATGGGCGCGGAGCCGGAGATCAGTGCATTCGTCCTGCCGCTCGGCGCAACGATCAACATGGACGGAACCGCCATCTATCAGGCCGTTGCAACCGTTTTTATCGCCTGCTGCTATGGCCGTGACCTGACGCTCGGTCAGATGGCGATGATCGTTCTGACAGCAACGCTCGCCTCTATTGGCACGTCGGGAACGCCGGGTGCCGGTATGATCATGCTGGCCATGGTTCTGACATCCGTTGGTCTTCCC
>ULVI01077319.1_pt1 | contig 11545 bp, 8 predicted proteins | sample 1959331 | NCBI WGS metagenome assembly ULVI01 (sample SAMEA4835782, study PRJEB28245) | human gut metagenome | biome: gut microbiome; material: fecal sample | place: Denmark | collected 2008 | reverse complement strand
GTGGGGGCGGCGACGGACTCCCGGTGCACCGGCGCACCCAGGTCCCGGTCCAGGGCCGCAAGGCCCGCCCGGAAGGCCAGGCGGACCAGAGGCGTGTCCTTGACGGGACCGGCGATATTCATGGTGAAGGACAGCAGCGTGCCGCCGTACTGCCGGTGCAGCGCCTGCTGGCGCTGCACCCGGCGGTCACGGGCAAGGAGCACCTGCTCCAAGATGATCTCTACAGTATGCATAGGTTGTCTCCGGTACCAGAGGTTGGATATCGTCCAGGCGGCCCTGGCGCAGCAGCTGCCGGACCCGGCTGGCGCTGATGCCCTCCATCCGGGGAATTTCAGTGACGGAGATGCCCCACCGGGGCAGCAGGTCCTGCATCCGGCGGTTATACCGGGCCGTTACCGGGGAGTAGGGCTCCTGGCCCACAAAGCGCCGGGTGATGCCCAGGGCCGGGGCGATGCGCTTGCCGAACAGGGTCAGCTCCAGGTCGCAGCGGGCCTGCTCCGGGTCCCCCTGTAAAAAATAGGCAGGGAAGGTGGCCCGGGAGATGATATAGTCTCCGCCGGGGACCACGTCCACGTTGGGCAGGTCCTCCGTGCCCCGGCGCACCAGCTCCAGCCGGTCTGCCGCCGGAAAGTCACCGGTCTCCTCGCTGAGAACAAATACGTACAGATGGGGGCAGCGGGCGGCGGCGTACTCCACCAGATGCCGGTGGCCCCGGGTGAAGGGGTTGGCGTGGCACACCACAGCGCCGCTTTCGCCGTCATACGCCGGGAGGGAGGCAAGATAGCGCTCCACACCTCCCCGGCGGTGCTCCATCATCAGCATGTCCGCTGTTTCCGCCACGGAGAAGAAGCCCAGGCTGCGGAACAGGCGGGCATTTTTCGGCTTGGTGTACAGAAACGGATGGGCTGCGCCCCGCTGGGCGGACTGGCGCAGCAGGGCGGTGACGATCTGGGCACAGGCTCCGTCACCCTCGGCCTGGGGGGCCACGGCGATCTGCTTGAGGACCCGTCCGCTGAGAGACCCGCAGGCCAGTATGGCCCCGCCGCCGGAGAGCAGCAGGGCCGTACAGTCGGCGTCCCCCTCGTCCCGGAGCCCGGCGGAGGCCAGAAAGGCCTCATACGCCGGGCGCAGGGACAGCGGAAGCGCCGTTACGATGCGCAGATCATTCATCCTCGTCGATCTGACGGACCACATCGATGATGGTGTTGTCACGGTACATGACCACGCCCACGATACGGTCCTTATAGCGGATGGGGTCGGGCACACCCACGATTTTTTCGGCCCGCTGCTGGAGCTGCTGGATGGTGAACACATGCAGCCCGGCCTTTTCCAGCTTTTCCTTCACGTCGGGGCGGCGGGGATTCACGGCAATGCCCTGGTCGGTGACCACCACGTCCACCACGTCGCCGGGGGTGACCACGGTGTTGACGCGCTTGACGATGGTGGGAATGCGGCCCCGGGTCAGGGGAGCCACCACCACAGAAAGGCTGGCACCCTCCGCCGTGTCGGGATGGCCGCCGATGGCACCGCGGATCACGCCGTCGGAGCCGGTGAGGACGTTGACGTTGAAGTCGGTGTCGATCTCCAGGGCGGAGAGGATCACGAAGTCCAGCTGGTCCACGGCGGCGGCCACCAGATGGCTGGCGTAGTAGCTGGCGCCGATCTGATGGTGGAAGTGGTTGTTCTTCAGGCTCTTGGCGGCGTCCAGGTCAAAGCTCTGCACGTCCAGGATGCGGTCGATGAGGCCCTCCTCGTGCATGGCGGCGATCTGACCGGTGATGCCGCCCAGGGCGAAGCGGCAGTGGATATTCTGGTCGATCATCTTCTGGCGCAGGAAGCGGGCGGTGGCCAGGGATGCGCCGCCGGAGCCCATCTGCATGGAGAAGCCGTCGTACAGATATCCGGCGGCCTCGATGACGTTGGCGGCGGTCTTGGCGATCAGCAGCTCCTTGGGGTCCTTGGTATAGCGGGTGGCCCCGGACATGATGCCCTTGGGGTCGCCGATGTCGTCGGTCATGACCACATAGTCCACCTCGAACTCAGGGATGGCCCAGGGGGCGTTGGGATATGCCACCAGGTGGTTGGTAATGACGATGACGTTGTCGGCATAGGTGGCGTCGGTGCGGGCATAGCCCAGGGAGCCGCAGGCAATGCCGTCCTCGTCGTCCCGGCTGTAGCCGTTGGCGTTGCCGTAGGGGTCGCAGGAGGGAGCACCCAGGAAGGCCACATCGATGTGCAGATCGCCGGAGCGGATGGCGCTGGCCCGGCCGCCGTGGGACCGGAACACCACCGGGCAGTCGATGAGGCCCCGGGACACCTGCTCGGCCAGCTCGCCCCGCATGCCGGAGGTCTCGATATGGGTGATGACGCCGTTCTGGATGTGGCGGATCAGGGGGGCGTGGACCGCGGCCAGGGAGCTGGCCGCCAGGGTCAGGTTTTTATAGCCCATTTCCGCCAGCTTATCCACCACGGTGTTGATGATATGGTCGCCGTTGCGGAAGTGGTGGTGGAAGCTGATGGTCATGCCGTCCCGAAGGCCGGTGCGTCGGATGGCCTCCTCCAGGGAGGGCACCAGCTTGTTCTGCCGGGTGGACCGGGCCTGGAATGTGGCGGTGTTCTTCTGGCGGGCACCGTGATACGGCCCGTGGTTGCTGATCTCACCGATATGCGGGATTTTTTCAAGCTCGATCATGTCAAATCTCCTCCACTTCGTCGATCTTGCAGCCGGCCTCGTACAGGTCCAGCAGGCGGCGGGCCCGGGTGACCACGGGCTTGTCGATCATCTTGCCCTTGAGGCTGGCCACGCCGCTGCCCCGGGCGTTGGCCTCGGCAATGGCGTCCATAATGGCCCGGGCCTTGTTCAGGTCCTTCTCGCTGGGCATGAACACATGGTGCAGCGGCTCGATCTGGCGGGGATTGATCACGGACTTGCCGTCGAAGCCCAGCTTTTTGATGAGGGTGGCCTCAGCGATGAAGCCCTCCTCGTTGTTGACGTCGGAATACACCGTGTCCAGGGCGGCAATGCCGGCGGACCGGGCGGCGTTGAGGATCATGCAGCGGGCGAACAGCAGCTCGATGCCGTCGGAGCGGGTGGTTTTCAGGTCGGTGACATAGTCCTCGGCGCCCAGGGCGATGCCGATGAGGCGGTCGCTGGCGTGGGCAATCTCGGCGGCGTGGAGCACGCCGTTGGCGCTTTCAATGGCGGCCATCATGCCGGTGGTGCCCACGGGAATACCGGCCTGGCGCTCGATGCGCTGGATCTCCCGCTCGCAGTCGATAACGTCCTGGGCGCTGTCGGTCTTGGGCAGGCGGACCACCTGGACCCCGGCCCGGACCACGGCCTCCAGATCCTGGACGCCCAGGCCGCTGGACAGGTCGTTGATGCGCACCACGGTCTCCTTGGTGCCGAAGTGCAGGGTCTTCAGGGCGTTATACACCAGAAAACGGGCGGAGTCCTTCTCGGTATAGGCCACGGAGTCCTCCAGGTCGAACATGATGGAGTCGGCCCCGTAGATGTGGGCGTCGCGGATCATGCCGGGGTTGTTGCCGGGCACGAACATCATACTGCGGCGCAGTCTGTCTTTTACATACATGTTACTTGACCTCCCATTCATAGGCATCGGACTGGGCGGCGCGGAAGATGGCGGTGGTAACCCGGGCGCGGACGGTGCAGTCCAGAGCACCCTTGTCCACGGCGGTGACCTCGGCGTTCTCAATGCCGTAGTGAGCCAGCGTGTCACGGATGACGGCCTCGATCTGACGGCCGAACTGCTGCAGGACGTTGCTGGTGAGGCTGATCTGGATGCCGCCGGACTGGGCGGGCTCCAGGGTGATCATGATGTCGTTGGACTCCATGGTGCCGGCGGTGGCGGTGATGAGCAGGTTCATATGTCTGCCCCCTTTACAGCTTCGCGGCCAGACGGTCGTGGATGGCGGAGATGAATTCGCCGCTGGTAACGGCGGTGACGGGGGTGCCCTCGTCCACCAGGCCCACCAGGTCCTTGGTCATGATGCCTGCGCCCAAGGTCTCAAAGCAGGCGGCCTCCAGCTTGTCGGCAAAGGCGGACAGGTCCGGGGTGCCGTCCAGCTGGCCCCGCTTGCGCAGCGCGCCGGACCAGGCAAAAATGGTGGCCATGGGGTTGGTGGAGGTCTGCTCACCCTTCAGGTGCTTGTAATAGTGCTTGGTGACGGTGCCGTGGGCGGCCTCATACTCGGTGGTGCCGTCGGGAGACACCAGCACAGAGGTCATCATGGCCAGGCTGCCAAAGGCGGTGGACACCATGTCGCTCATCACGTCGCCGTCGTAGTTCTTGCAGGCCCAGATGAAGCCGCCCTGGCTGCGGATGACGCGGGCCACGGCGTCGTCGATCAGGGTATAGAAATAGGTGATGCCCAGCTCGTCGAACTTGGCCTTATAGCTCTCGAACTCCTCCTCGAACACCTTCTTGAACTCGCCGTCGTAGACCTTGGCGATGGTGTCCTTGGTGGAGAACCACAGGTCCTGGCGGGTGTCGATGGCATACTGGAAGCAGGCCCGGGCGAAGGAGCGGATGCTCTTTTCCTTGTTGTGGGCGCCCTGCCACACGGCGGGGCCGTCCACCTTCTGAACCAGCAGGGTCTTTTCCTCACCGCTCTCGCCCCGGAAGGTCATGGTGCACTCGCCGGGCTCGGTGGTGTACATGTCCACGCTCTTGTACACGTCGCCGTAGGCATGACGGGCGATGGTGATGGGCTTTTTCCAGTTCTTCACCACGGGGTGGATGCTGTCAATGAGGATGGGGGCCCGGAACACGGTGCCGTCCAGAATGGAGCGGATGGTGCCGTTGGGGCTTTTCCACATCTGGGTCAGCTGGGGATATTCCTCCATGCGCTGCTTGTTGGGGGTGATGGTGGCGCACTTCACGGCCACGCCCAGGCGGCGGGTGGCGTTGGCGGCGTCCACGGTGACCTGGTCCTGGGTCTCGTTGCGGTGCAGCAGGCCCAGGTCATAATACTCGGTTTTCAGGTCCACAAAGGGCAGGATCAGCTGGTCCTTGATCATCCCCCACAGAATGCGGGTCATTTCGTCGCCGTCCATCTCCACCAGGGGGGTAATCATCTTGATTTTTTCCATTGCCGTATTTCCTCCTTATTTTGTCCGAAAGCGCCTTACATTCTGGCGGCGTAGTAGTTCATCAGGCAGCCGTCCAGGATGATCTCCTTCTCGTCCTGGGTCAGGCCCCGGACGTGGAGCAGCAGATCGTGAACGCTGCCGTCGCGGCAGATGACCTGGGCGGGGATATCCTCCCGTCCGGCCTCGATGGCGGCGCGGATGCCGGGGACAAACACGCAGTCGCCGGGCTGATAATCGAAGGGCGTGCCCTGGTCGATGGTGAAGGGCAGGATGCCCCAGTTGATGCAGTTGCTGCGATAGCGCTTGGTGGCGTACTCATAGCAGATGTTGGCGAAGCCGCCCAGCACCTTCTGGCAGGAGGCGGCCTGCTCACGGGCGGAGCCGTCGCCGGGCTTGTTGGCGAACACGCAGGAGCCGAACTGGGTGGTCTGGGCCAGGGCCTGGGCGTCGCCCACGCGGCCCAGGGTCTCCAGCAGGGAGGCGGGGACCTGACCGCTGCGGCGCTGGGCCTCCCGGGCGGCTACATCCTTGGCCCGGGGCACATACTCCGGCACCCGGCGGGACAGGGTGAACTCCGCCAGACGCAGGGGGTTGGAGCGATAGGAGGAGGTCTCGCCGGAGGGGATCAGCTCGTCGGTGGTGGTGACGGGATCATGGATCACGGCGGCCAGCTCCACCAGCAGGTTCTCGGTGAGATTGTACATCTTGGGCCAGTCGGTGATGTTGGGGCCCATGACCAGCTCCACGCTGGGATCGGCCTTGCCGAAGCCGTAGTACAGGCGGTTGTCATACACTTCCTTGTCGAAGTGGTACTCGTGATGAATGGGGGTGTATTCCACGTCGGTGGCGGCGGTGATGCGTCCGCCGTTGGCGGCGGTGGCGGCGATGGACCGGGCATCCATCAGGCACACGGCGGCAAACTGGCCCTCGCCGGGCTTGGAGCCCTCGCGGTTGGGGAAGTTGCGGGTGGTGTGCCGCAGGGACAGGCCGTTGTTGGCGGGCACGTCGCCTGCGCCGAAGCAGGGGCCGCAGAAGCTGGGCTTGATGATGGCGCCGGAGGCCAGCAGGTCAGCGGTGGAGCCCACCTTCATCAGCTCCAGAGACACGGGCACGGAGGTGGGGTACACGTCGAAGCTGAAGGCGCCGGAGCCGGTATAGTGGCCGCGGACGATGTCCGCCGCCTCGGTGATGTTGTCGAACAGACCGCCGGAGCAGCCGGCGATGACGCCCTGGTCGGCCCAGACGGCGCCGTCGTGGATCTTATCGGTGAGCTGGGGATTGGCCTTGGGGAAGCGGCGCTTGGCATCGGCCTCCACCTTCTGCAGCAGCTCCTCCGCGTTCTCCAGGAACTCGTGGATGGTCCAGGCGTTGGAGGGATGGAAGGGCAGGGCGATCATGGACTCCATCGTGGACAGGTCGATGGTGATCATCTTGTCGTAATATGCGTCCTGGCCGGGATGCAGGGGCTTATAATCCTCGGGCCGCTTGTGGGCCTCATAGAAGCCCCGGGTGACCTCGTCGGTCTCCCAGATGGAGGAAAGACAGGTGGTCTCGGTGGTCATCACGTCGATGCCGTTGCGGAAGTCGATGGGCAGGCTCTTGATACCGGGGCCTGCGAACTCCAGCACGCAGTTGTTGACAAAGCCGCTTTCGAAGGTGGCCTTCACCAGGGCAATGGCCACGTCGTGGGGGCCGATGCCCTGCCGGGGCGTACCGGTGAGGTATACCAGCACCACCTTGGGCATGGGGGTATCCCAGGTGTTCTTCAGCAGCTGCTTGGCCAGCTCCGGGCCGCCCTCGCCCACGGCCATGGTGCCCAGGGCGCCGTAGCGGGTGTGGGAGTCGGAGCCCAGGATCATGGAGCCGCACTTGGCCATCTGCTCCCGGGCATAGGAGTGGATGACGCTCTGGTTGGCGGGAACATAGATGCCGCCGTACTTCTTGGCGGCGGACAGGCCGAACATGTGGTCATCCTCGTTGATGGTGCCGCCCACGGCGCACAGGCTGTTGTGACAGTTGGTCAGGGCGTAGGGAATGGGGAACTCCTTCATGCCGGAGGCCCGGGCCTGCTGGATGATGCCCACATAGGTGATGTCGTGGGACACCATGGCGTCGAAGCGGATGCGCAGCTGCATGGGGTCCGGGGACACGTTGTGAGCCTGCAGGATCTGCCAGGCCATGGTCCGGCGGCGGGCTTCCTCCTGGGCCGTGGCCGCAGTTTCCTGGGGAACGCCGTTTACCAGGTACATGCCGTGGTCGGTGAGCTGGATCATAATGGATTTACCTCCTACATATTGCCTCCGCGCCGGGCGCAGAGTCCTTCTTTGTTTGGTCCAGGATAAATGTAGCACACCGGCCCGGGGTTGTGAATCGGTTTTCCGCAAAAAGCCGCCTGGGGCGGCATTTTCTCCATTAAGCCCATGAAAACACCGAATCATTTGGTAAAAATGGAGCCTGTGGGGGGCGGGCTTGCAAAATGTTTCGTCAAAATAGAACTTGCAGCCTGGTTTACAAAAATCCGGGACACACCCATGCCTGCAAGCTGCAAAAGCGGCAAGGGAAATTGCACAAATTTTCCATACGAAGGACAGATGCGCAACATTTGTCCTTCCGGCGAAAACAAATGGCGCAGATCGAATTTCTCTTGCTTTAACTTGACAAAGCCGGTGACGTATGATAGACTGATATAAGTTTACAAGCCATAAACTTTTCAAGGAGGGTCATTTTATGCGTGTTCGTGAGATGGAGATCGGTGAGGTGCAGGAGCGGTTTGCCAACCTGGTGTGGGACAACGAGCCCATTCCCTCGGGCCAGCTGGTGAAGCTGTGCGAGCAGGTTTTCCAGTGGAAAAAGCCCACCACCTATACGGTGCTGCGCAAGCTGTGTGAAAAGGGGCTGTTTCAGAATGTGAACGGGGTGGTGTCCTCGGTGATGAGCCGGGAGGAGTTTGCCTCCCGCCGCAGCGAGCAGTTTGTGGACAATGCGTTCCACGGCTCCCTGCCTGCCTTTGTGGCGGCCTTTACCGCACAGAAGCCCCTGTCCGCCCAGGAGGCGGAGGAAATCCAGGAGATGATCAGCAAATTCCGGAAGGGGGAATGACCCGTGCTCTGCCGGATATTCCTGAAGCTGGCGGGAATGAGCGTCACCGCCGGGGTGCTGGTGCTGGCGATACTGGCCGTTCGGGCCCTGACGCGGCGGCGCATGCCCAAATGGGCCCATTGCCTGCTGTGGGGCCTGGTGGCGGCATGCCTTTTGTGCCCGGTGCTGCCGGAGAGCGGACTGAGTCTCCGGCCCCAGAGCGGGGAGCTGGTCCAGTACGGCGACCAGCTGACCGGCCTGGACCGGGAGCCGGTCATCATCCTGATGGAAACCGGAGTGCAGGATGTTTACGCTTTCCGAACGGGTGAAGCGGACCGGCCCGGAGTGTCCCTGATGCCCCTGGCTTATGTCTGGCTGGCGGGAATGGCAGTGCTGCTGGGATGGGCGGCTTTCAGCTGGCTGCGGCTGCGGCGGCAGGTGGCGGCGTCCGTCTCCGTGGCCAAGGGGGTGTATATCTGTGACGATATCGCCTCACCCTTTATCCTGGGGGTCCTGCGTCCCCGCATTTACCTGCCTTCTGGTCTGACGGGCGCCACGCTGGAGAGTGTCCTGCGCCATGAGCGGGCCCATCTGAAGCGCCGTGACCACTGGTGGAAGCCCCTGGCCCATGTGCTCATCGCCGTGTACTGGTTCAACCCCCTGCTGTGGGCAGCGTATGTGCTGCTGTGCCGGGATATCGAGCTGGCCTGCGACGAGCGGGTGGTGCGGGATATGACCCGGGAGGACCGGGCCGCCTATTCCCAGGCCCTGCTGCAATGCAGCCTGAACCGGCGGCGCAGACTGGTGCTGTGCCCCCTGGCCTTTGGCGAGGTAGGCGTGCGGACCCGGGTGAAGTCGGTGCTGCGCTATCGCCGTCCGGCGGTGTGGCTGTCGGCTGCGGCGGTTCTGCTGTGCGCTGCCCTGGCGGTGACGTTCCTCACGGAGCCCAAGACCGCGGAGAACGCTCCGGCGGAAAAAGCCCGGACGCATAACAACGATTATGTGGATTATTTTCAGCGGATCCAGAAGAAGGAGGCGCAGCAGGGCCGCAGCGTGGACAATCCGGTGGTCATCATCAGCACCTCTATGGAGCCGGCCACCGGCCAGATCAGCTATCAGGTGCAGCTGCTGGACGGCATGACGGACTGGGAAAAGGAAAGAATTCTGTCCAGATACAGTATGAACATCGCCAATATGGAGGTTTTCTACCCCCAGGAGGGGGACATCCATCAGGAGATGGACGTTCCTCACCTGCGGTTCCGGGCGGTAAGTTCAACGTCTGCCCCGCCCATAGACCCGGCTTACGACGACCTGGTGGCCCTGGACAACCCGTATGAGCCCTATACGCTGGCCTCCGTGACGGTGCTCAGCGCCGACGGGAGTCAAAGCTCCACCTTCCGGCGGGTGGGCCAGTCCCTGCTGCTGGACGATACGCCGGACGACTCCGGCAGAAACGCCATATCCTGGAGCATCCGTATAGACTGAATTCATAGAGAGCGAAGGAGGGAAGGACATATGTTTGCCAGACACGGTATCAGAAACGCCCTGCGGACCCCCAAACGGTCGGTGGCATTTCTGCTGCTGATGACGCTGCTGGTGACGCTGCTGGGCACATCCCTGGGGCTGAGCTTCGCCCTGCAGCGCACCCTGCGCCAGTGCCGGGAGAATTACTCCACCATTGGGCTGGTGGAGTATCTGGGCCCGGGCTATCCCAGCACCACCAAGGTGGTGGCGGACGCCGGGGAGGTCCTGGCGGAATTTGAGGAAAAGCTGGACCGGGAGGATCCGGCCCTGGTGGCCTGGGAGCCCACCCGCATGGCCCTGGGCTATACTCCGGACCTGGGCATGCTGACCAACCGTCTCCTGCTGAAGGACCGGTTTGTGGCCATGGTGAAGGTGCGGGAGCTGGTCACACTTCACGTCCCGGCGGAGGATGGCTCCGGCTGGACCATCGATGAAAACGGGAACATCGTGGCGGAAACTCCTCGTCCCGCTTATGACCGGGTGCTTCCGCTCTATGACGCCATCATCAGCCGCATGCTGTATACCGGCCAGCGCATGGTGGACGGCTCGCCGGTACTGCTGGAGATCCCGGGGGAGACCAGCATAGATATTCCCGGCCAGGACTATGTGCCTCCGGCAGACAGCATCTGGGTCCCCGGGCACTACTATCTGCTCCACGGCTCCTATGCCGAGTCCAGCCTGATGGGTGCATCATACATGCAGCTGTCTATGGGGCAGTATGAGCTGGACGGGGTAGACACCGGCGTCACCGATGTGCTGGACGTCACCCAGCCCGACGGCACGCCGCCCAGGCTGGACGGCTCCACGGGCATCGAGAAGGTGGCCCAGACCTATCAGGTCACGACCCACTCCCTGACGGTGCAGGCCACGGACCGGCCGGCGGACCTGCTGCCCTTTCAGCAGGGGGATCTGACCCTGGCAGAGGGCGCATACTATACCGCAGGCGGCAAGGGCTGCCTGATCTCTCAGGCAGCGGCCAAGGATCTGGGCCTGTCCGTGGGGGACAGTCTGCCCCTGTCCCTGGCGGTGCGGAAGAACACCCTGATCCCCTACAGCTATTGGGCCGGGGAGGGCTTCGACGCGGAGGATACCTATACTGTCAGCGGTATTTTCTCCGCCAATGAAGAATACGAGACCACGGTCTATATCCCCGTCCGGAACGATATCGATATGCAGCAGAACCACTGCTCCTTCACGCTGGGGCAGCTGCAGCTGAAAAACGACCTGGCCCAGGAGTACATCGAGCGTCTGGAAAAGGATCTGCCGTCCTCCATCCGCGTCACCGTGTATGACCAGGGCTATGCCGCCGTGTCCCAGGCGCTGGAGGACATGCTGCGGCTGGTGCAGATCATCGCGGGCGTATGTCTGGCGGCGGGACTGGGCTTTCTGGTGCTGTTCGGATATCTGCTGGTATACCGTCAGCGGGGCATTGGCCGCACCATGATCCGGGTGGGCGCTGCCCGGCGGAACGTACATACCTATTTCCTGTTCTGCGCCGGGACCGTGGCCCTGCCGGCGGCGGGACTGGGCCTGATCCTCAGCCGCTTCGTGTGCCTGGGGGTGCTGAAGCTGCTGGAGGTGGTGCTGGACGGCGCCACGTCCCTGGACCTGTATTACAGCAACACCGCCCTGGCCATGCATCGCTCCGCCACAGAGTATCTGGCGGCCCCCGGCTGGGGAGCCCTGGCCGTCATCGCCCTGGGGACCCTGGCGCTGGCGCTTCTGTCCTGCCTGGTGTTCAGTGTGGTCAGCCTGGAGCGGCGGCACAAAAAGCGCCGCCGGGAGAGCCGCGCCGCCCAGGGTACGCCGTCCCGTCCCCTGCGGGGCGGT
>ULVI01082512.1_pt1 | contig 11565 bp, 9 predicted proteins | sample 1959331 | NCBI WGS metagenome assembly ULVI01 (sample SAMEA4835782, study PRJEB28245) | human gut metagenome | biome: gut microbiome; material: fecal sample | place: Denmark | collected 2008 | reverse complement strand
ATTGATAACCGGTTTAATCAGCTTAGCCTTACGCATTACACCGAATAAATTGCAATAATTTGCTGACCAATGCCCTACTCCACAAGTCTTTTCGACTTGACTGAGTATCAGCCTTTTTACTCTTATCTAAGCTTATAAAATACTTCAACTGCATAAACGTATATCTCGCCGTTCAGCTCATAAGCATAAGCCTCCTGCTACAACTGCTCCCGCTATTTTTCTTTCAACTCAGCAAATTTTTGAGCCATAGTAGGATTACCTTTTGTCAAACGCTTAATTGTCAAATCAGCTGCCTGACTATTTGCTTTGCCCAAATGATTGCCAGAAGTAACGAGAGCATCTCTTACTTTCTGCAGGTGCTGTATTGTCTTGTCTATTTCATCTATAGCTTCATCAAATCTCTTCTGAGCATTGGTATAATGCATCCCCCACAAACGCTTAAACTCGTCTATTCCTGCTTCAAAGTTTTCTATATCAATATTTTGGTTCTTCATTTCAGCCAACTGTTTTCTGTATTCTAATGAATTGCGAGCCGCATTACGCAATAAAGAAATTAACGGAACAAAAAACTGTGGCCTAATCACATACATTTTAGGATAACGATGAGATACATCAACAATTCCCTGATTATAATAATCATTGTCTGCTTCCAGCAAAGTTACTAAAACAGCATATTCGCATTTTTTCTCTCGTCTATCCTTGTCCAGTTCTTTAAAAAAGTCCTCGTTTTTATGTTTTTTCTCAGTTGCATCAGCTTCATTTTTCATTTCAAACATAATAGAAATGTATTCATTACCCTCATCATCAAAATCTTTAAAAATAAAATCCCCCTTACTACCACTTCTAGCATCATTATCTTTTTCAAAATATGCTGTAGGAAAACCAATATGACGCACTTTATTGAATTCATTGCTACAATGTACTTCAAGACTTTCTCCAATCATCTTAGTCGACTGTCTAGCCTTAAAATCTCTGTACTGCTCTATCTGCTCATCTTTGTTTTTTATAATGACATCATATTCTCTACGAATACTATTCTCCCTTATTTCCAGCTCCTTATTTTTAGATTCTAAATCACCATTAAGCTTAGCAATTTCTTCTTTTTTCTCAGCTAACAACTTAGTATATTTAGTTTCCACCTCACTAACAGCTAAGTTTTTGACAGTTTCATTATTGGTAATTTGAGCACTAAGTGCATCAATCTCTAATTGTTTTACACTTTTCAACTGCTCCATATCATGTTTATGATCCTTGGTAATATTACTTATCTGATTCTGAAGTTCAGCAATAATTTTGTCCTTTTCAGCTTCAGCCTCTTTGACAATGTGCTTTTGCTCGTCATCTTTAGCTTGTAGCTTAGCATTAAGCTCAGAAATCAGTCTATCCTTTTCAGCTTCAGCTTTTTCGAGTGCCGTATTTTTTTCAGATTCCGCAGCAGCAATTTGTGCATTCAAATTTGCAATTTCAAGTTTTGTTTCATTGGATTCACTATCATGCTTTTTTTGTAAATCCGCAATTTCTTTATCTTTCTTAGCTATCAGCTGATTAAGATCTTTTTCTGCTTTAGTTTTTGCAACCTCTAAAGCATCCTCTTTTGCTATTTTAAACTGCGCTTCCCGCTCTTTAAGCTCTTTATTAAACTCCTTATCGCGAACCTGTTTAACAATAGCTGCATAACCAGCTTCATCTACCTGAAATACTTCACCACATTTCGGACATTTAATTTCTTGCATTTAGAAATCACTCCTTTAATCAATGATTTTACGCCTCTACTTCAGACACTAAGCAATCATTCTGCTCGTAGTATTCATCTTCAGCACTTATCCTTTATCCCCAAAAACCTGATTTACCTTGTCTTCAAATTCCTTATAAAAAGGCGCAGCTTCCGTATCAAATTCCAAATCACTCATTGCCTTCGCTGCAGCATGATAATACAAGCTTTGGATATCCTTGCCACGTTTGAAGCGCTGCCATAAGTCCTCGCCGTATTTAGCATAATCACGCGTAATCGCACGCATATTCGCCAGCTTATCCGCCAACACAAGCTTCTGTTCACGCACATCAGCCTTCACCAAGTGCGCCAATGCTTCCTCTTTACGTTTTTCCCAAGGATCTTCCTTGTGCTTTTCGGTGTGACCTTCTACTAAAGTACCGATATCATCGCCAAATTTTGCATAAACATCTTCAATAGTAGCATCAGTATCTTCCACCACGTCATGCAGCACACCGGCAGCCATCAGATGCTTGTCGCCTGTCATTACCTCTAAAATATGCATCACCTCCAGCGGATGCACGATGTAAGGCATAGTCGTGCCCTTGCGTAAACCATTGCGATGCATGGTAGCAGCATATGCGATTGCATCGTTCAGCAATTCGTTTTCAGCCAGTTCCTGTGCAGTAAGTTCAATGTTTTCAGCCATGATAGCACTCTCCTTTGTATTACCATTCCAACCTACAATTAAATTATACTCCCAAGCTACGTCAGATTCTGTCTATCTGATGTTAGTAAATTACAACCAACAGCTCTTTTTTTCAATACTTTACCGTAAATATTTCGTCACTGAAAAATTTTATCCTGCTTTTAAAGCTTCCCATTTTTCCGCTTTTAAACTGCAGTATAACACATACTTTAGTATAATCATTAACTTCTCTAAGCCTACCTGTATTTTCATCAATATAATTATTTTTACTTCAGCTAACATATAGGTTATACTAAACGCAGAGGAATCATCTATTTCTCTACCAATCTCGTCATAGGTCAGGCCGCCTTTTGCCTGCGATGACGGGATTTTATTTTTACTAATTTTTGTAAAGCAAAGCAGGAGTTGCCATACAAATCGTACAGTAGCTCCTGCTTTTAAACACAAAAAAACTGATTGACTTCTAAAAGTACAATCAGCATTTTCATTCTATATATTGTTCCAACATAACCAAAATTTATGTTGGTGCCGCGGACCGGAATCGAACCGGTACGGGTATCACTACCCGAGGGATTTTAAGTCCCTTGCGTCTGCCAGTTCCGCCACCGCGGCAGACATAACTAATCAACACCTTTTAAGAAATAAAAATGGAGGCGACACCCAGAATCGAACTGGGGATAAAGGTTTTGCAGACCTCTGCCTTACCGCTTGGCTATGTCGCCTTAAAAGGTGGAGCGGAAAACGAGATTCGAACTCGCGACCCCCTCCTTGGCAAGGAGGTGCTCTACCACTGAGCTATTTCCGCAATATGGTGCCTCAGCACAGAATCGAACTGTGGACACAAGGATTTTCAGTCCTTTGCTCTACCAACTGAGCTACCGAGGCGTAATGGCGACCCGGATGGGACTCGAACCCACGACCTCCGCCGTGACAGGGCGGCATTCTAACCAACTGAACCACCGGGCCAATCAACTACGAGCTATATTATACAGGCTTGAGCCTATTTTGTCAACATCTTTTTATACTTTTTTTAAATCTTCCAATGCAGCCATCAATTTTTCCTCTATATGCACCTGCAAAGCCTGCAGCTTATCCTCCGCCGGCACGTTGCCAAGCACGTCAAAAGCGTCTGTGGTCAATGGCAGGTGATTCTTGCGCATTTCAGCAAACAGCTCATCACGGAAAATATTATAGGAAAAGTATATCTGATTGCCATGTTTAAAATCAGTATAATCCAAAAAGATAAAGGAACCATTGATATAAGGCAAGGGATTATCAGGCGTAATATACAGCTCGTAATCGCCTACTTGGGCAGGCAGCGTTCGCCAGTAGTCCCACTGCTCAAAGTGCAGCGCTTTCGCTTCATAAGGCAGCTTATGCACGGTTTTCTTATCCATGCTGGCCAGAATATCCGGCAAACTCTTGCGCATCATGTCGGCAAAGTGCTCGCGGTCACGGCAAAAGAAGCGCACGTCGCGAAACGTATGCAGGCCTACGGTTTTTACCGGCACATAATCAAAGGTTTCTTTTGTATAAGTCAAATCAAGACGGCAGTGTGATGCTTCGTGCACATAGGCTGCAATATTCAAAATCTGTCCGTCGATGCCGGAACCCGGCACAAGGGTATAATCACCGATTGCAGCAGGCAGATTGCGCACAAAGTCCCAATCCTTAAGACCTGCCTCTATTTCTTTGATATCAGGCTGTCCCATCTCAACCTCCGCACTTTTCCAGCAGCTTGCCGATTTTGCTGTAAATCCTTACTGCATTGTTATAAAATACATCCTCGTGATAGCATTCGGGAACAACATGGCTGATCATCCAGATATACAGGGGAATATTTACAAGCGGCCAGTCACTGCCATACATGATTTTTTCATAATTGCCAAGATAATTCAGCCAGGTATGCAGCTGACGCAAAAATCCACGCTGTCTTTCCAGCAGCATCAGCGGTTTAGGATTGCCCTCCACCAAACCTGAAAGGTCAATACATACGTTGGCGTTCTTGCAGGCCACCTCTGCCGCATCGGCGAACCATGGGCAACCACAGTGCGCTATGACAAAGGTAACATCAGGAAACGCCACTGCTGCTTCATCAACAGTCAGCGGATGCGAATATTTCAAAAGACCGCTGGGCCAGGCAGTATCGCCTGTGTGAATTGCAACAGGCACATTATAGGCACGCGCCAGTTCAAACAGCGGCCAATGCCTTTTATCGTTGACATAGACAGCATTATAACCGGGATAGAGCTTAATGCCCAGACAATGCTGGTCCTTAATAAAGCGTTCAAATTCCTGCGCTGTTTTTTCCGCATTTGCTTCGGTTATAGCCTCGCTGTTTACACCCATGCAATATCCCATGTTCTGCGGCTGATTGTAATGCTCCTCGTCAAAGGGCGCTGCAAGGTCAATCATACGCGGCGTAACACCGCCGTATTTCGAAGACGTATAATTAGTGTTGCCCATAGCTACAGAAAAGACGATATTGTTTTCTTCGCATATTTTCTGCCAGCAGACCGCTGTATTTTCATAGCCTGCATTGGCTGCGACCTGCACAAAACCATCAACATTGTAATAATGCATATGGGCATCAATAATCTTCATTTGTAACCCCTCTTTATTTTAAAACACGTATCGCTATTCTTCTTCCTCTTTAGGCAGAATGATATTTAACACCATAGCCACGATAAAAACTACGGCTACACAGTTTTCAGCAAAAACATTCTTGATTAAGTCAGGGAAAATCTTAAAAATTGCCGGTGTCTGGGTAAAACCGATGCCGATGCTGAGTGCCAGAGAAGCAATCGTTACATTACGGGAATTGTAGCCACAGTTGGCAATCATCTGCACGCCGCTGACTACGATAGAACCGAACATCATCAAGGTGCAACCGCATATTGTTTTTCGCTCATTACGCTTCCTCATGTCTGAACACTACTGTGTTGGTTTTTGCATCCATCTTATCAATGATAGCCAGGGAATGCAGGTTGTAGCCGGCTTTGCGCAGCTTGTCGCCGCCTCCCTGGAAGCCTTTTTCTACAGCAACGCCAACGCCTTCAACAGTAGCGCCGGACTGACGTACAATATCGATAAGTCCTTCCAGTGCACAACCGTTAGCCAAGAAGTCATCAATAATCAGCACATGGTCTGTTTTGGACAGGAATCTTTTGGAAACAACAACGTCGTTTGTTTTGCTATGGGTATAGGAATAAATTTGAGTGAAGTAAACATCCTTATCCATATTGCTGCCGCTGGATTTCTTGGCAAACACTACCGGAACGCCAAAATACATTGCCGCAACGCAGGCAATACCGATACCGGAGGCTTCAATAGTCAGGATTTTAGTAATATTCCTGTCTGCAAACAAGCGCTTTAATTCTTTACCAAGCTCCGCAACAAACGGCACATCAATCTGATGATTTAAAAAGCTGTCAACCTTCAGGACATTACCGCTTTTGATAACACCGTCATTAACAATTTTTTCTTCCAATAATTTCATCGTCAAGCCCTCCATAAATTGTTTTTTTAACTGCTGCTACGAACATGTCAGCAATAAATTTGTCTTTTAAGTATAAAGATTATTTTATCACACTGACAATCTATGGTAAAGTGATTTTCTGCTTCCGCAGTGATATTTTGCCTTAATCTACCATCAGTGCGACTTCGCTGCCCGTCCCCTGCAGGCCGCGTTTTTTCTTGACGAGAATTTTTTTGTCAATCATTTCCTGCAAGTCATGTACATGCGAAATTATGCCTACAAGGCGATGGCCTTCACTGAGGCCCTGCAGCGTAGCAATTGCCTGCTGCAGACTGCTGTCATCCAGCGAGCCGAAGCCTTCGTCAACAAACATTGTGTCCAGTTGAATACCGCCGGCACTAGACTGCACCTCATCTGCCAATCCCAGCGCCAACGCCAGCGATGCCATGAACGATTCGCCACCGCTTAAGGTTTTGACGCTGCGCAAATTACCGCTGTAGTAATCCTTGACCTCCAAATCGAGGCCTGTTTTGCTGTTGCCCGTCTTGCTGTCCGCATCCTGCATTTTATCACGACACAGCTCGTACTGGCCGCGGCTCATGTGCAGCAGCCTTACATTGGCGCGCTGCAGAATTTTATCGAAGTAGTGCATCTGCACATAGGTTTCCAGGTTGACACGCTTCTTGCCTGTCAAGGTTCCGTTCAACGTTGCGGAAAGGCTGTTGATCAAGCTGTATTCCGCTTCGCAGGCTGCCCTGCGCGCTTCATAGTCGCTTACCTCCTGCTTAATCCGCTGATTATTCTTGATTGCGGCATACAGCCGCTTATCCTGCAGCTCCAGCTCACGCTGCTGCACCAGCAGCTTTTCATGCTCCTGCTGCAGCTTCTGTTCATCCACATCCGTCAGCAGCTCATTCTGCTCGGCAAGCTGCTTTTTCAGCTCCTGCAGCTGTCCTTCGGCACCTGCCAGCTGCTGCCTTAAGTTTTGCGCCGCAGCCTCCGCCTGCTTGTCGGCAGCCTTCTGCTGCTCCAACGCTTTCGCCAACTTACGGTATTGCTCCACCTTTTCCTGCAAAAAGCCCATTTTCAGGCGCAGAGCCGTAATCTTATTGTTAACATCCTTCAGCTCTGCCTGCGCTCTTTCGGCAATCAGCTTCAAATCATCACAGCCAAGCAGCTCCACGCCCTTGCCTAGCAGCAAGGTTTTGTCCAGCTCCAGATGTTCCTTTAAAGCCTTGCCTTCACCTATAAGGCCGTCCCTTATCTTCTGAGCAGCCTCAGCTTTAGCGCGCGCCTGCTCAACATCATTTTCGGTAGGTGCGTCCTGCGCCAGCTGCACAGGCTGCGGATGCTCGCAGGAACCGCAAACCGGGCAGGGCTTGCCGGGTTTCAGCTTATCGTGTGCCAAAAGTCCCGCCTGCGCGCCCAAAAATCTGTCAAAACAAGCGTCGCTCAGCTCATTAAGATGATTGAAATTATCGCAGGCCTGCTTATACTCCTGACGCTTCTGCAGAAGTGCAACCTCCTGCCTTTGGTAACGCTGCTGCATTTCCTGTAATTGCTGCAGCTCTCTTTGGCGTGCAGCCAGCTGCTGCCTTTCTGTTTGCAGCTGTGCCAGCTCCACCTCGCCCTTTTGCGCTTCGCTGACCTCTGCCTCAAGCTTTTGCAGAGCCTCCTGTCTTTGCACTGCTGCAGCTGCTTCCTGCTCCAGTTGCTTTTGCATGCCTGCTATTCTCACTTCTGTCGTCTGCATATATTTTTCAAGCTGCTGCTTTTTATCAATAGCGCTCAGGCTGTCCTGCAGCGCAGTCAGATTTTTCGTCACGATAGCCGCCGCTGCCGCCACCTGCTGCTGTTCCTTTTCGTCCAGAGCAATAATTGTGTCAACCAAGGCCAGTACTTCTTCAACACAGCCTTCATAGTGACGCGCGGCAAAGCTCTGCAGCTGCTCCGTATATGCGGGATAAATGCAGCTGATGCCGTTCAGCGCCTGCTCGCTTCGGCGCTGCTGCTCGGCAAATTCGTTACGCTTGGCCACAGCATCCTGCTTCAGCTTATCCTGCAGCTGCTGGAAGAAGTATGTATGAAATAAATCACGGAAGATTTTACTGCGCTCATCCGTATTAGTATCCAAAAATTTGCGGAACTGTCCCTGAGCAATCATCGTAATCTGCGTAAACTGCTTGTGATTAAGCCCCAACAGCTCCACAATGCTCTTGTCTACATCAGACATTCTCGTTACCGGCACGCGGCCATCGGGATAGTACAGCTCTGCGCCGGCTTTTTCCTTCGTCATACCGCCGCCGCGCTTCGCCGGACGGCGATACTCAGGATTGCGTTTTACCCTGTAACACTTGCCGCGGAAGGAAAACTCCAGCTCCACAAACGTCGGCGTATCTGCATCCGCATACTGGCTGCGCAGCATGTTGGCATCACGCACGCCGCCGCTCGTCTGCCCGTATAAGGCATAGGAAACAGCATCGAAAATTACGGTTTTGCCGGCACCGGTATCGCCGGTAATCAGGTACAAGCCCTGCTCTCCGAGCTGGGAAAAATCTATAACGGTTTGCCCCGCATACGGACCAAACGCACTCATAACCAGCTTCAGCGGTCTCATAATACGTCACCTCCCATTTCCGAAAGCAAATTAGTAAGATACTGCTTCTGCTCCTCGCTCAGTTTCTGATTGTTCTGCAGACGATAAAAATCATCAATAAGCTCTAACGGTGTTTTCTCTACCAAATCTTCCGTTATTTCCAGTTCTGCATTCGCCTGCGTGCGCTTATTGTCATAATCAAGCTGCAGCAAATTCTTATATACAGTCTGCAGGCGTTGCATAGCATTAGTTACATCGTTTTCATCCGTAAGCGTCAGATAATAAAAATCCTGCAGGAAGCCATTTTCATCCATCGGAAACATGGCATAATTCGGTCTTGCCATCAAATTCTCAAAGGTATCCTTTAAATAGCGCACCTCACGCAACGGCGTCAGCGGCAGCTGCGTAACCTTCATATTGCCTTTTTCGGCAAGCTCCACCAGCGTCACGGATTTTTGCTGCTGCCATTCGCTGAAGGAATATTTCAGCGGTGTACCGCAATAGCGGATGCGCTCGTTGCCGCCGACATTCTGCGGATTATGGATATGCCCCAAAGCCACATAATCAAAAGCAGCAAAAACCTCCGCACCGATATTATCCAATCCGCCCACATTAACAGCCTCACTGCCTGCGGTAACAGCACCGGTGACAAACTGATGCGCAACAAGCACATTGCGCTCGTCCTGTGCCAACTGCAGCTGCGACACAGCATATTTCACCGCATCATGGTAGCCTGTAATCTCAGCTGCAGCCTCCTCCGGTGCCCAATGCTTTACAACAGCAGGCTTCAAAAACGGCAGCAGGAAAATATTCACCTTGCCGAATTCATCCTCCAGCACAAGCTTCTGCTCCTCACCGTTGTAGCTGCCCGCAAAATGAATGCCGCTGCCGCTCATCAGCTGCGCGCCGAACGCCAGGCGCTCCGCCGAATCATGGTTGCCGCTGATGATGCACACAGGCACCTTAAGCTCCGCCAACTGATTGAGAAAATCATCAAACAAAACGACAGCTTCTGCCGGCGGTACCGGTTTATCATAAATATCTCCGGCAAGCAGTACGCAATCAGGCTGCTTGGCGCAAATCATCTGTACAATCCGTTGTAGAATATATTTTTGATCCTCATAAAGAGAAAATTCATTGAGTTTTTTTCCTAAATGCAGATCCGACAAATGTAAAAGTTTCATGCTATCACTCCCTGTCACGAATATTTATTCACTGTTATTTAATCGTTGTATTATCTTGATTTTATCATGCTAAAGCATATGCGTCAATCTATACTTCAAACAAATGTTGCCGTTCCTCCTAAACTTTCTAGAAAAAAATTCTACTTTTTTCCAAAAAAGTACTTGACCAACTGCTATCTATCTGCTATAATCGTTATTGTTCTGATGAGCGTGCTCAAAAAGAACTGCTACTCCGGGATGGTGTAATGGTAGCACAAGTGACTCTGGATCATTCGGTCTGGGTTCGAGTCCTAGTCCCGGAGCCAAATGGCGCTATGGTCAAGCGGCTAAGACGTCGCCCTCTCAAGGCGAAATCAAGGGTTCGATTCCCTTTAGCGCTACCACGAAAGGCAAAACGCTGAGATTCAACTGAATTTCAGCGTTTTTATTATTTACAATTACTTTGACATCCAAGGAGTCAAAAAACTTCTTCAGGAAAGCGTCAGAAACCCCTACTTCAGTAATGAATGAATAAATGAAAGCCTCAAGAATATCTTTGTTGATAGCAGAATAGTCATTCTTGTTCAAATCAATAAGTTCTGCCTCCATCATATCTAAAGTTTTCTTAGCTTCTTTATAAGCGTTTAATACCATATCATCTGTTCCATCATACAAGGCAAGAAGGTTCTTAGCCTTGTTTTTTTGTACCCCAATTTTTTGATGCAGTTCATCCGCACGAACTTTCTCCTCTCTATTCTCAGACTGATTTAAAAATTCCGCAATAATAGACTGCTTGTGAGCCTTTATGTAGTCAACAATAGCAAGATAAACAACATATTCTATTTTGTCTTTGCGCACCATAGAAACGTCACAATTACCATGTTTATTTTTTTGGTTGCTACAAGCATAATAAATGTATTTATTTCCTCTGACTCCAATTCTAGTTCCAGACATAGCTGCTCCGCACTCGCAGAAAATACGGCCACTAAGCGCATATATTTCTTTCGCATTTGTTGCGCCATTACGACGTCTAGCCATAATCTTTTCTACAGTCAAAAAATCCTTTTTTTCTATAATCGCAGGAAGAGCATCTTCAAATTCCATATAGTTGTCAGCCTTCTTTCTACTATTATGCTTGGTACTCTTGCCAAGTTCCAAGACACCTATGTATTTGCGGTTACGCAATATATCATGTATAGCGCCTTTACTATAATCTCCACCACGCTTGGTTTTATAGCCATTTGCTTTTAACCAATCAACTATTTTTCCATAGCCTGCACCTTCAATCTTCATAGAAAAGATTTTTTTGACAGCTATAGCCTCATATTCATTAATAACATACGTTCCATCCGGCGCTATGTCATACCCCAAAGGAGAAATTCCACCATTATGCTTTTTCTGCAACAAATTCTCTTTTTTCCCACGTTTTATCTTGATAGATAAATCACGGGAATAAAAGGCTGCTACAGCCACTTTAACGCCCTCTGTAAGCTTTCCGTTCGGAGTTGATACATCTATACCCTCTGCACTGTATTCGTAGCGTACACCTAATTTTAGAAGCTTATTGACGCTTGCGTAATAATCCATTTCATTACGTGCTGTGCGATCAATCTGGTAAAAGACTATAACATCAAATATACCGCGTGATGCATCCTCAATCATCTGATTGAATTGTTCACGCCCTGCTACTGTTGTGCCACTTTTAGCTTCATCGTAATAGTAGTGTACAATATCATAGCCCCTTCTTCTGCAATACTCTTCGCTGCAATGAAACTGACCGGATATAGATTCATAACGCTGATTATCAGAAGAATATCTTGCATATAATACTGCTCTCATTACTCTCACCTCTCGTTTTTAATTTCTTTGGTAGATTGCAAGTGCAAATTGAACAAGATTTATCAAGCA
>ULVI01069222.1_pt1 | contig 11595 bp, 9 predicted proteins | sample 1959331 | NCBI WGS metagenome assembly ULVI01 (sample SAMEA4835782, study PRJEB28245) | human gut metagenome | biome: gut microbiome; material: fecal sample | place: Denmark | collected 2008 | reverse complement strand
TAAAAATCCCATAGAGACTGACACCAATGATCAGAAGGGTGCAGACAGCGCCTGTGACTACGAAGGCTTTCCGGGAATACATCCAGGCCGGATGAAGCGTATGCTTCAGGATCAGTCTGCAGAGATCTGTAGTTACGATTACGATCAGGATGTAAAGAAATGTTCCCTGAAAATAATTTGCCGTATTTTTCAGGAAGCGATGGAGCGCAGGGGGCTTCCGGATGAGAAAACAGGTCAGAAGAGAAGTGGACAGAAAAATATAAACACCTGCAAAGCATGCCCGGAACGCAAAGGTCTGGAAAAAATGAGTGCAGGCACCCATCCACAAAATCATCCAGCGGACGATATAAATATTAATGAGAATATATAATGGTGCGAGAAAGATGGCAAGCATGGTGTGTGATACCTCCATTCGTGGCAAGCAATAAGCGGTGAGCAGGACTGATCGCTGCAGATACTTTTTGGATTGATACATAGCATTTCCATAAATTACTGCAGCATGTTCGGAATAACTTTTTTTGATGCATTGATTCATAGAACTGCTATAGTATACAGCAAATAATAATTTTTGGCAAAAGAACATATATTAGGAAAAAGAACGCTTATGGTGTTTTTATGAAAAAATATGCGCTTCTTCGATATTGTCTGGTGTTTTTAGCAATTGTTCTTCCTTATTTTTCGGCGGCAACCATTAATGGACCGGACAGGGTCCTGGCAGAGAGGGTGCCGGATATGGAAGAATATCTCCCGGTCATTGTTTTTTCGCAGATTTCCCCGGATATGAAAAAAGAAACCATAAAAGCGCAGACTGTGATCGCACGGTCGAATATTCAAAGGTGGCTGGGCGAGGGGAAAAATCTGGCAGAGATCCTGAGGGAAAACGGAAGTATAGAGGAAGTCTGGAGATATTTTTTTGCAGAAAAAAGGCAGATCTATGAGCAGGCAGCAAAAGAGACGGATGGACAGGTACTTACATATGAAGGAAAAGTGAGACTGACTCCCTGGCATAAGAGAAGCGCAGGGAAAACCCGCAGCGGGGAAGAAGCTTTTCATGATGAGGCGTATACATATCTGAAATCGGCAGATAGCAGTGAGGACAAAAAATCTCCGGATCATATAAAAATCGTGGAAATTCCTGCGGGGCAGCTTTCCGGGGAGCTGAAGATCAAAAAACGGGACAGTGCCGGTTATGTGACAGAGCTTACGATTGGGGAAACACTTCTGGAGGGAGAAAGCTTTGCAGCGGGAATGGGACTGGAATCCGCGAATTTCAGTTTGAAGAAAAAGGATGATATTTATTATCTGCGAGTGCGTGGTAGCGGTCATGGTGTGGGATTTTCCCAGTTTGGTGGAAATGAGATGGCAAAAAACGGAAGCAGTGCGGAGGAGATCCTGAAAAAATATTTTCCGGAGATGGAGCTGAAAGCTGAGGATTAAAGAAAGTCAGGCATCCGAAGCAACGTCTGATAAAAAAATATTCAAAAAATGAATAGACAGCCATATTCTGGACACTCTATAGATATAGAAATGGTGACCGAAACGGCAGCTTTACTGCTTTTTCTGTTACTGAAAATGAACATATCAGACAGAGGTGGAAAGAATATGAAAAGTAAAATCGTGAGAGGTATTATCAACGGAGGTGTTCTGGCAGCAGTGGCGGCACTTGGGATTACTGTTTATCAGCTTGGAACAAAGCCCATCGCAGAAAATCCCCAGGAGGAAAATTCTGTACAGGTAGAAGAGACCGGGCTGGAAGAAGAGCTTTCGGACGGGGAAAACGCAGAGGATGCGGCAGCTGCCGGAGATGGCTGGCAGGATGCAGCACAGGATGAGATCTCTGATGGAGAAACCGGAGATGAAGCAGGTCTGTCAGGAGCTTCAGAAGCCGGAGCAGATGGAGTGACAGGAAGCATCCGTGAGACTGCAGGAAGTGGTACAGCCGAAAATGCAGCGGCAGATGCAGATAATGGAAGTGGTACGGAGGATAGGAGCGTGTCTGCGGCGGCAGGTGCAGACAGAAGCCGCACAGATGGCACTGGAAATACAGCAGATAATGCCGGAAATACATCGGCAGAGGGAGCGGTGAATAACGGAGCTGGAGCTTCCACAGATACCGCAGAGACCTCAGCTGTCGGAATTGCGGCACAGGCTTTGGATTTTACGGAGGATTCTATTATGGAATGGCCGGTCAGAGGAACGGTTCTTGTGGATTACAATATGGATGAAACCGTATATTATCCGACTTTGGATCAGTATCGTGTGAGCTCTGCCATTGCTTTGCAGGCAGTGGAGGATGCGCCGGTGTATGCGGCGGCTGATGGTCAGGTGCTTTCTGTTGTACAGGATGCCTGCACGGGAACGACTGTGACTATGGAGCTGGGAAATGGTTATCAGGCAGTATATGGGCAGCTGAAGGACCTTACTGTGGCAGAAGGTGACACAGTAAAGGAGGGTGAAGTGATCGGAAATATCAGTGCACCTACCAAATATTATTCTGTAGAAGGCCCGAATCTTTATTTTGCAATGAAAAAGGATGGCGTGCCGGTAGATCCGTTTGAATATCTGGAATGACAGGGAAAACCGAAAAACAGATATGCCGGGGAGATTTTTGGAAACAGAGTATGGAGGATACGGGATGGGAGGTATATGCATCCCGTATCCTCTGCGTTGTGAAGCGTATTAGTGAGAACGGAGTGAGCAGTAATAAAAATTTCCATTTACATAGGAAAAGAATCTTTTTTACCGGAAAGAAACCGTGTATAATCTATATTATAAATATGCATACAAGGACAGATATAACAGGACAAAAGAAGAGGTACATAAGTTATGAACATTAATGAAATAGCCAGGCTTGCCGGAGTTTCCAGAGCTACGGTATCCAGATATCTGAATAATGGATATGTCAGCAGTGAAAAAAAGGAAGTCATCCGCAGGGTGATCCAGGAGACAGGATATCAGCCATCCTCCCAGGCACAGACACTGCGGACCAAAAAAACCAGTCTCATCGGTGTCATCCTTCCAAAGATCAATTCAGATACCATAAGCCGTGAGGTGACAGGGATCAGTGATATTCTTACACGGAGAGGATATCAGCTTATTCTGGCCAATACCAATAATGATGTGGAAGAAGAGCTGAAATACCTTTCTCTGTTTAAAGAACGTCAGGTGGACGGAGTGGTTTTTATTGCTACCATGTTTACCAGAAAGCATAAACAGATGCTGAAGGATTATAAGGTACCGATCGTGATCCTGGGACAGCATCTGGACGGATATCCATGTATTTATCAGGATGATCATAAAGCAGCTTTTCAGGTCACGGAGAAGCTGGCGGAGAAGGGGAAAAAGTTTGCCTATATCGGCGTTACAGATAAGGACGAGGCAGTTGGTGCCTGCAGGAAAAAGGGTTTTATGGATGCTATCCATAAAGCTAAGCTGGAGGTCGTGCCGGAGAGGATGAAGATCGGAAGCTTTACCATGGATTCCGGGTATGAGATGGCGAAGGAGCTTTTTGAGGAGGAGCCTTCCATAGATTCTCTTGTGTGTGCTACGGATACTATGGCGGTGGGAGCCATGACTTATTTGAAGGAGATCGGGCTTCGCATTCCCGAGGATGTTCAGATCGCAGGGATCGGGGATGGAGTTCCGGGTAAGATCGTGGAACCGAAGCTGACAACGGTACATTTTTATTATAAGACCAGCGGAATGGAGGCAGCAGCCATGCTGGCTGATCTTATTGAGAACGATACCGTGATCAGCAAGGAAATAAAAATGGGATGTGAGCTTGTGGAACGGGAATCTCACAGGTAACAGAGAATATCCTCGCAGACAGAGGAAAAAATTATAAGTTATTGTGGAACAGGAGCAGATCTTTTGGGAGAAAAAGACCTGCTTCTTTTTTGTGTGGTGCTGTGTTATGGCTGAACAAGCACATAAAAATGCCAGATTTTTTCTGCGATGTCCTGACTGGTTTGTCTGTCTTGCATCTGTTCTTATGGAATATGTACAATTTTGACCGAAGAAATTTGTGAGATGTTGCGGATTTACAAATAATAATGCAGTAGTTATAATACAAGTAAGATATGAGAACGATTCCACATAATAACGCAAGCAACAACATAAAACAAACCATTGAAAAGTGTTAAAATCATCAAAAAACTTAAAAAAATGGAAAGATTATCGTTCCTTGTATGAATGGATATATGAAATCAATCTCATAAATAAATGAAAAACAATGGATCAGAGATAATAAATCCCGGGAAGCTGAAGAAAGAACAGACAGATCTGATCCGAAGAAAGGGAAAGAAGAAAGAGATGACTGTCCGGGAACAGTAGCAGAAAAGGAGGAAGGACATGGATTACAGAAAGACAGCACAGGAAATCTATGATCATGTAGGAAAGAAAGAAAACATCATTTCCGCGGCGCACTGTGCAACAAGGCTTCGTCTGGTCATTGCGGATAATGACAAGGCGGATAAGGAATATGTAGAGAACATCGACGGTGTGAAGGGCGTGTTTTTCGCACAGGGACAGATGCAGATCATCCTGGGAACAGGAGTTGTAAACAAGGTTTATGATGAATTTATCCAGATCGCCGGAATATCAGAGAGTAGTAAGGATGAGCTTAAGAAGGTGGCAGCATCCAAGGCTAATCCGATACAGAGACTGATCAAGACACTGGGAGATATTTTTGTCCCGATCATCCCAGCTATCGTAGCCAGCGGATTTTTGATGGGAATCATGGAAGCCCTGAACTTTATGGTAAACAACGGCTTTCTGAATATTAACACCAATGGTTCCATTTATGTATTTGCACAGCTTTTCAGTAACACAGCGTATACATTTCTGCCGATCCTTATCGCTTACAGTGGTGCGAAGGTATTCGGTGCCAACCCTTATCTGGGTGCGGTTATCGGTATGATCATGATCCATCCAAATCTGCAGAATGCCTGGACTGTTGCAACAGAGGGTGTGCAGGCAACGCAGAAGGTATGGTTTGGACTTTACTCCATTGACATGGTGGGATATCAGGGACATGTGATCCCGGTTATCATTGCAGTATGGGTACTGGCACAGATCGAGAAAAGACTTCATAAGATCGTACCTGCAATGTTCGATCTTTTTGTAACACCACTTGTCAGTGTTTTTGTAACCGGTTATCTTACACTTTCCATTATCGGACCGATCTTCGTAGCTGTTGAGAACGGACTTCTGGATGGAATCCAGTGGCTGATCGCACTGCCATTTGGAATCGGAAGCTTTATCATGGGTGCCTTTTATGCACCGACTGTTGTTGCTGGTGTTCATCACATGTACACTATCATTGACCTTGGACAGCTGGCCAAATTCGGCGTTACCTACTGGCTGCCACTTGCATCTGCAGCTAACGTTGCACAGGGTGGTGCAGCTCTTGCTGTAGGCCTGAAATCCAGAAATCAGAAGATCAAATCCATGGCTGTTCCTTCTGCTTTAAGCGCATGCATGGGAATCACAGAGCCGGCAATCTTCGGTGTAAACCTCCGCTTCGGAAAGCCGTTTATCATGGGCTGCCTGGGTGGTGCATGCGGAGCACTTTTTGCCTCCATCACCAGTCTTGGTGCCACAGGAACAGGTGTTACCGGTATCTTCGGAATCCTGCTGTGCCTGAATAATCCAGTTGGTTATATCCTGATGTTTGCCATCGCATTTGGTGTGGCTTTTGTGCTTACCTGGATGTTCGGATATAAGGATGAGGTACAGGAAACAGCTGAAAAAAATATTGAAGCAGAGAAAAAATCAGATGCTCCGGCAGAAATTGCCCAGGAGAAAACTTCAGAGACAGGTACACAGACTCTCTACAGCCCGCTTGAGGGAACTGCAATCCCGCTTTCAGAAGTAAAAGATGCGACCTTTGCATCTGAAGTCCTTGGAAGGGGCATGGCAGTGATTCCGTCCAAAGGTGAAGTAAAAGCACCCTGTGACGCTACGGTTTCTACAATTTTTGACACAAAGCATGCCATCGGGCTTGCGACAGAAAGTGGTCTGGAGCTGCTGATCCATATCGGCGTTGACACCGTTGAGCTTGGCGGTAAATTCTACACAGCACATGTAAAAGACGGCGACCGGGTCAAAAAAGGCCAGACACTGATCACTTTTGACATGGAGGAGATCAGGAAGGCTGGTTACGATGTGACCACACCGCTAATCGTAACCAATACCGATGATTATGAAGAAGTAAAAATGCTTGCAGAAGGAACAGTAAATAATGGTTCTGAAGTACTGGAGGTAAAATAAAATGAGTTCTCTGACCAAGGTACTTGCAGAGGAAGTGAGAAAAATCGAGGAAACGGCAGCAGTTGCCAGGACGATGCAGACAAACCGTCTGACCCATCATCTGATGCCGCCTGTGGGATGGCTCAATGACCCGAACGGATTATGCTGGTACAAGGGAAGATATCATGTGTTTTTCCAGTATTCTCCGTTTGAGGCCAACGGTGGACTGAAATTCTGGGGACATTACTCCAGTGAAGATATGATCAGCTGGAGATATGAAGGGGTTCCGCTTCTGCCGGACAGCATTTATGACTGTCATGGTGTTTACTCAGGCTCTGCCATTGCGGAGAAAGATAAGCTTCATCTTTTCTACACAGGAAACATCAAGATGGATGGAGATTATGATTATATCAATAACGGAAGGCAGTCCAGCACTCTTCATGTGGAGAGTGCGGACGGCCTTCATTTCGGAACAAAGGAGGTTGCAGTTTCCTGCGAGGATTATCCGGAGAATTACACCTGCCACATCCGTGACCCGAAGGTCTGGAAGGAGGGGGAAGAGTACCGGATGATCCTTGGCGGCCGTCAGAAAAGCGACCAGGGCGCCGTACTTTTTTACAGATCCGAAGATCTGAAGAACTGGAAATTTGACAGTGAGCTTACTACAGAAAAGGCATTCGGATACATGTGGGAGTGCCCGGATTTTTTCACTCTTGAGGGACAGGAGGTGCTTTCTGTATCTCCCCAGGGACTGACCAGAGAAGAGTTCCGTTTTCAGAACATCTATCAGTCCGGATACTTTATCCTGAAGGATGGAAAGCCGGAGGAAAAAGCTTTCCGGGAATGGGACCACGGCTTTGATTTCTATGCACCCCAGACATTCCAGGATGGAAAGGGCAGACGGATCCTGATCGGCTGGATGGGAATGCCGGATGCAGATGAGGAGTATGTGAATCCTACAGCAGAGAGCGAAGGCTGGCAGCATTGCCTGACTGTTCCAAGGGAAGTTACGTATAAAAACGGAATGCTTTATCAGTATCCGGTGGAAGAACTGAACGGGCTGAGAAAGACTGGCGTTTCCGTCAGCGGTTCCAGTGCGGAGATTCCGGTGAATGGACCGTTTGATCTGGATGTTCAGGTAAAAGGTGAGCAGGGTAAAGTAAGCCTTGGGGAAAATCTCTTCCTGGAATATCAGGACGGAGATATGATCTTAACTCTCTCCGAGAAGGCCGGTGCCGGACGTAAAGTACGTAAAGCGCATGTTCCGTCCGGTAGGATCGAAAGCATCAGAGTTCTTGCGGATACTACAGCTGTGGAAATCTATGTGAATGGCGGAGAGGTTGTTTTCTCTTCCAGATATTATCCGGAAACGCAGGAGCAGGCTGTGAAGGTGGAGGCTGTGGAGTGTGATGGGAAGATTTATGTGCTGAAGAATTATGTGATGGAGTAGGCAGAGCTTATTAATCGTGAAATACAGCAAGATCAGAATACAAATACCTATAGAGCAGCTATGCAGTGAATTTCATATTCACAGAAATAAGAAATGACCGTATAATAAAGCAGGTGGGAAAATCCGCAGCCGGAATCCCAGCCTGCTTTATCTTTGTTATAAGTGAAATACATGAATTGTGCCGGCTGCTTGAGTATAGAAGGATGGCTGCTGAAGAAATGCTGGTGGCTGTCTTTACATAGAAGGAAGGATATCAGCTGCCGGGATATCGGTCTTACAGGATGACAACGATCTGCGAGGATACTACCGGAAATATACTGGTGTACTGGCATTACATTGCCGAAATTTTTTACAGAAGAGGAAACGGACATGAACTATACATACATCGTACAGTGTGCGGATGGCACGCTCTACACCGGCTGGACAAACTGCCTTGTCAGGCGGATGAAAGCCCATAATGAAGGCAAAGCAGGCGCCAAATATACCCGGGCCAAAAGGCCGGTGAAGCTGGTGTATTACGAAGGCTTTGCCACAAAGGAGGAGGCCATGAGCCGGGAGTACCGGATCAAGCAGCTGACCAGGGAGAAGAAGCTGGAGCTGATGAAGTTTTGAAACTGTCGGAAATCTTTTCAATTCCGGATGCAGACTCGTCACTGGAGCTGAAGGCAGTCATGCTGAATATCAATAAGAGTAGTTCAATAAGAGCGAAAAGTTCTGCACGATACCAATACCAGAGCTTTTCGCTCTTTTTTTGTATACACGGCAGGCGGACAGCTGCAACGGAGGCAGAAAAAGACGCTTTATGATAATAAAAATCAAGTATTTGGAATTGTGCGAATATTGTGAACATGGTAGAATAAACACAAAAATCAAAGAACTCAGTCAGCTGAGAAGAGGAAAGGAAAGAGGATGAAAAAGACAAAAGATTTTTGTCTCTGGCTTATGTGCTGTTTTCTGTTTCTGGGGTTATTTTGCGGAACAGAGGTTTTTGCAGCAGTTCAGGAGGGTAAGCCAGGAGAAACATTTTCCGGGGAATATGCAGTTATCATTAACACAGATACCACAAATCCCGGAAATACGGGAACCTTGCAGTTTGACGGGACATCGGCACAGGCGGCGGACTCTGAAGCAGAAGATTATGCAGTCGTGCAGGGTGGAAGCAATGCATCGGCGCAGGCGGCAACAGAGGGAACTGCGGGAGAGGCAGCAGATGTGGGGCAGGTACAGAGTTTGGAGGATGATCAGCTGCAGGCATACATGCAGGATGACCAACCGATGCTGACTGCTGTACAGGCTGCGGCGACCACCTATCAGGTAGGTGAAAAAAAGTACATCTATAGAACTAACGGCCATGATACATATGGAAAAACATATGTATGCATCGGAGTTGGGGAACACTGCTATGTGTGGATGGATGAGACCCTGAAGGCAGATTACGATACCGCAGGGAAAACATCTCTGATTGCTGCGGATATGGCAGCTGTCTACGATGGTCAGCCTTACCGTATCCTTAACCAGCTCTGTGCAGGTGATTTTCCGGCACAGGATGGCTCAGGCAAGCTGTCGATCCTGCTGGAGTCTTTAAGCAGCGCCAGCGGTATGTATATGTATGATGAGGGGATCACAGCGATCCATATCAACACACCGTCAGCATCCTCTTATGTTTCGGGGGAGATGTCAAAGCGAAATGGCCTTCTTGTTCATGAGGGACAGCATGCAATCCTCTGGCTGAAAACCGGATTTATGAGTACCGGCAGATATTCGTGGCTGAATGAGGGTCTTGCAGTGGCCGTCATGGACTATCTCTGGGGAGGAACGGACAGCAGCGGCTGGCTGAATGGTATTGGAAGTAATACGGCTATCCGTTCAGGAGCTTCGCTGATCTACGAGAATTACCGGGATGACAATGCACAGGACTATGGAATGCCGTATCTTTTTGTAAGATATGTTATCGACCGGATGGCAGGAAGCTATCAGCCTATGAAGGTGCTTCCAAAGTTTTATACGATCGATGCTTCTTCTCTCAGCTGTGAGCAATATCTGGAGAAAGTAACCGGAGTTTCTTTTAAGGAGCTTATGGCGGATTTTTATACGGCAGTTGCAGCCGGTGAGAGCTCCGGTAAATACAGCTTTTACGGGGATACCATTGCTGCGGCAAAGGCAGCGACATTTCCGGTTTATGCAGGGGACAGCAATGAAAACCATACATTGCCGGCAGCATCGGACGTTTCAGAGACACCGGATGATCCGGAAACACAAGATACATCAGAAATACCGGAAGAAACAGAGCTTCCGGAAAATGAAGAAGCGGACATTCCGCAGGAAATGCTCCCGGATGATCAGGAAGATCAGCCGGAAGCAGCATTTGAGGAGAGCGCAGCATCGGAAGATATGGAAACAGAAATCGATCCGGCAGGAGAAAAGAGTGGTTTTTGCGGAGCGGAGGAGAATACCGTATCCTGGAGCCTTGATGAAAACGGAGTTCTCGAGATCACAGGACAGGGAGCTATGAATGAATGGCAAAATGAGGAAGAAGTCCCCTGGAATGGATACCGCGACCAGATAACAGAGGTCCGGATCGAGGAAGGCGTTACCAGCATCGGACCTTATGCATTTGCAGACTGCGAAAATCTTGTAAAGCTTGACATTGCGGACAGCGTTCAGACTATAGGTGCATTTGCATATTTTAACTGCAGTGGCCTTTCCACACTGACCATCGGCTGAGATCATCGGGATCACAGGCCGGATCAGGTATAATAAGAAGCCCCGGAACACGAGGCAACTTCAGAGAAGTCATAACTTCAACTTCCTGAGGTCTGCCCGTATTCCGGGGCTTTAAGTTTTGCAGATATTCGAGGAGGCTTTTATCCATCTGACTACAGAGTAACTCAGTGGATTGCCATACCGGCTACGAAGAAATACATTACAACAAAATGGCACACACTTCCCAGCATCACAAAAACATGAAATACTTCGTGGGAACCGAAATTCTTATGCTTCGCATTGAAGATCGGAAGCTTCAAAGCATAGATCACACCGCCGATGGTATAGATGATACCGCCGGCAAGGAGCCATCCGAAGCCTGCGCGGGGCAGATTGTGGAAGATCGGAACAAAAGCAAGTACACACAGCCAGCCCATTCCAATGTAGATCACAGAGGAAAGCCATTTCGGGCAGTTGATCCAGCAGCCCTTGAGGATCATTCCGATGATGGCAACGGTCCATACGAGGGCACAGAGGATATAGCCGGTGCGTCCGTGGAGAACGATCAGGCATACAGGAGTGTAGCTGCCGGCGATCATCACGAAGATCATCATGTGATCCATTTTTTTCAGACGGCGGTTCACCTTGGCTGTGGAGCTTACGGAATGGTAAAGTGTGCTTGCCAGGTAAAGAAGGATCATGGTAAGGATAAAAACACTTACTGCAAAAACATGGAGAACGTCTGCGCTTCTGGCCGCCTTCACGATCAGCGGAGTGGCTCCGGCCACGGCAAGAAGCATGCCGATTCCGTGGGTTATGGCACTTCCCGGATCTTTTAATTTAAATTTCATATAAAAACACCTCCTGCAAAAAAATCTGCTGTTTATATCATATGGACAACTTCATGATCAGTTCATCAATGATGGATCATAGTGACGTTTCACGATATAGCAATGTAGAAATTGATAAAATAACATGTAGTATTCAAAACTACATATCAAGTATATGAATACTATACCACTATTATTCAAAAATGCAACCCCTAATTTCAAAAAAAATTTTATCAGGATTTTACAAAGTCTTGTTATTGAATAAACATTCGATCAGTATACTTGTATGCAAACCGTGAAGCAAAGGCATTCATGAACCTGCAGTCAGGCAAAATCTGGATGCCTGCTTGATATGATACGGAT
>ULVI01115530.1_pt1 | contig 11626 bp, 10 predicted proteins | sample 1959331 | NCBI WGS metagenome assembly ULVI01 (sample SAMEA4835782, study PRJEB28245) | human gut metagenome | biome: gut microbiome; material: fecal sample | place: Denmark | collected 2008 | reverse complement strand
GGCCAGCCTCTCGGGGGAATACCGCTCGTCGGGAATGGCGATCTCGGTCTCTTCGCCGTCGTCGTCTTCCGTCTGGAGCGACACGATAACGGCACGCTTACTTTTGCGCAGCATATCGATGCATATGTTGTTCGTCAGCCGGTAGAGCCACACGGAAAACCGGCTGTCGCCGCGAAAATCCGCAAGCGAGGTGTACGCCTTGAGAAACGCCTCCTGCGCGGCGTCCTCGGCGTCGGCCTCGTTTTTCAGTATGCGCAGCGCGAGACGGTATACCTTTGTCTGGTTTTCCGTCACGAGCGGCTCATAGGCGCTCTCGTCTCCGGCGAGAACGCGCTCGATATATCCTTTTTCCTCGTCTTTTGTCATGCTGTCACCTCAGATCGCGCTGTATGCCGCGGACGATCTTCTCCGCGTCGGCGAGCGTATTCATCGATACGATCTGCTGCTTATAATATCCCGCATGGGACACCCCGCGCAGATACCAGCAAAGCTGCTTGCGCGCTTCCAGAATGGCGATCTTCTCGCCCTTGAGCGAGCACGCCGTCGTGATCTGGCCGAGGGCTTCCTCCATCCGCGCGCGCAGCGGCGGGAGCGGCGGGACTTTCTCCCCGGCAAGAAGGGCGTTGCCCTGCGCAAAGAGCCACGGGTTGCCGAAGCTGCCGCGCCCGATGAGCGCCGCGTCCGCGCCGGTGTAGCGCAAAATGTGTTCGGCGTCCTCCGCGGTCCATACGTCGCCGTTGGCAAATACCGGGATGCGTACCGCGCGCTTTACGTCGCGGATGATGTCCCAGTCGGCCTGTCCGGCATACATCTGCGCTCTCGTGCGGCCATGCACCGCGATCGCCGCGGCGCCCGCGCTCTCGCACATTTCGGCAAACGGCACGGCGTTGATATTGCCCTTATCGAAGCCTTTGCGGAACTTGACCGTCACCGGCACATCCACCGCGTGGACGACCGATTCGATGATCTTCGCCGCGAGATCGGGCGTTTTCATAAGCGCGCTCCCGTCGCCGGATTTTACGACCTTCCCGACGGGGCAGCCCATGTTGATGTCGATGATCTCGGGGCGGCAAAGGTCTATCACCTTGCACGCGGCCTCCGCCATGCACGAGGGGTCGCTTCCGAAGATCTGCACGGCGAGGGGCGTATCCCCCTCGGGCCGGACGAGCAGCGTTTTCGTCTTGCCGTCCTGATACATGAGCGCCTTGGAGGAGATCATTTCGCTCGTGGCGAGCGCTGCGCCGTGTTTCCGGCAGAGGAGCCGGAATGAGGCGTCCGTCACACCGGCCATCGGCGCGAGAAAGAGCCGCCCGGCGAGCTCCACGTTTCCGATTTTTACCATATGGTCTTATGGGCGCGTCGCCACAACGCGGTGGATGGGAAGACCCATCTCGGTGAAGCGCGCTTCGTAATCGGTCATGGGCGTGCCCTCCGGCATATCGGCAAGCGCCCAGCCACAGCCGCGGAACGATTCGAGCGACCAGTCGAAAAGCGGCCCGTTGTCGGTCTTGAACCAGACCGCCCCGCCCTCCGGCAGCAGTGCGCGGTACTTATCGAGGAACTCCGGCGCGGTCAGACGGCGCTTGAACTGCTTCTTCTTCGGCCACGGGTCAGGGAAATTGATGTACAGGCGGGAAATCTCGCCCGGGGCGAACATCTCGGGCAGGAGCTCGGCGTCCCGGTCGAGAAAGCGGACGTTCGGTATGCCCTGCGCCACAACGCGCTCCATCGCAACGACCATCGCGTCCGGCACCTTTTCGAGCGCGAGCAGCAGCACGTCCGGCTCGCGGAGCGCCTGTTCGCAGGTGAAGCGGCCCTTGCCGCAGCCGAGCTCCAAACGGATTTCGCGGTACTGCGAAAACTCCTCCGCCCAGCGGCCTTTATGGTCTTCCGGCGTCCGGATCTGCACCGCGGCGCAGCGCTCCATCCGGGGGATCAGGTTCGGTTTTTTCCGCATTCTCATAAGGTTCACACTCCTGTTTCTTTCACACGCCATCATATCATAGCGACGAAAAAACATCAATCCGAAAAACCTTGCATGGAGCGGTTGTGTTTGGTATAATATCACGGCGAAAGCGCACGACCGGGTATAGCGAAGATGGTATCGCGCCTGCTTTGGGAGCAGGAGACCGCGCGTTCGAGCCGCGCTACTCGGACCAAAAGCCCCTTGAGATCCATGATCTCAAGGGGCTTCTCTTATTCTATATTGAACGTTTCTGGAATGAAATAGTGTCGGTTTTCCTATTGTTGTGCTATAAATAACCGCAAAAGGTTGGGCGGGAGTTCGGCTTTTTTACTGCGCTTTCAGAGCACGCTCCCACTCGGCATCTTTAAATCCGACGAGGACAAGATCGTCCCCGACCAGAAGCGGGCGTTTGACCAGCATCCCGTCTGCAGCAAGAAGCCGCAGCATCTCTTCCTCGCTCATGCCGGGCAGCTTGTCCTTGAGTTCCATGGACTTGTAGAGCAGACCGCTGGTATTGAAAAATTTCTTCAGCGGCAGGCCGCTGCGCTCGTGCCACGCTGCCAGCTCGTCGCAGGCGGGATTCGCCGTTTTGATGTCGCGGAGCTCGTAGGCGATTTTGTGCTCGTCCAGCCACTTTCGCGCCTTCTGGCAGGTCGTACACTTGGGGTAACAGATAAATACCATAGTCTTTCGCTCCATTTCTGTGTTTGGGTTTTATGATAGCACATTCCGTAAGAACGGGCAAGAAACAGGATAAAAAAGCCTCCCGTCCGACGCCGGCGCATGTCCACCGGAAACCGAACGGGAAGCGTTTTGGAGGATTATAGATTTGCGCTCTTAAAATGAAGCGCTATATGCTCGGCAAGCAGGGCGATGAATTCGCCGTTTGTCGGTTTTCCTTTGGCTCCGGAGATGGTGCCGCGGAAGATTTTCTGCTGCATCTCGAAGTCGCCGCGGTTCCATGCGATCTCGATCGCATGGCGCATTGCCCGCTCTACGCAGGCAGGCGTCGCAGAAAACCTTTTGGCGATCTCCGGATACAGCACCTTCGTTATTCCGGCGACGGAGCCCGCACCGCGGATCGTAAAAAGGATCCCTGCACGCAGGTATTGAAAGCCTTTAATATGCGCCGGTACGCCCATCTCGTGGAGAAGGTTGGTGACGGCGCTTTCCAGATGTGCGGGCGCGGGAGCCGGCACCTTCGGCGCGGGGGCCAGTTCGGGGACGGCGGCAGGCGGTCTCTTTTCCGCCTTCGCGTACTGCCGCAGGCACTGCAGAAGCGCTCCGGGGTCGCAGGGCTTGGGGATAAAATATGCCGCGCCGAGCCTTGCGCACTCGGCAACAATGGCGGCGTTGACAAATCCGGTGAGAACGACTACCGGCGGCGCGCTCTCCGCTTCGGCAAGCCGGCGCAGTACGCTCAGCCCGTCGAGCCGCGGCTGAACGAGCTCCAGCAGCACCACATCCGGCCGCAGCGACTGGATTTGAGAAAGAGTCTCCGTCCCGCCGGACGAAAAGCCTGCCGCTTCCATGTCTCTCTCCTGAGAAAGCGCAGCCGTTATCGTTCGTTGGAGATCCGGATCCGGGTCGGCGATCAGCACGCGAAGTTTCATAATATCGCCTCCATATCGATTTTTTTCTTCAGCTGATCTACTACACGGATAAAATAGCATGTTTTATGTCTTATTTCAACAAATCCCCCATAAAGATACCGTTAATTCGTTCGACAATATTCGGCAGGGGACAGCCGCGAACCGGCGCACTTACGCCGCCGCGGCGTTGGCGTTGATCTTTTCTATCGTCTGCCGGATGCCTGCCCAGACAGACAGATCCGTAAACACCTCCACGATGCTGCCGTAGTCGGTAAACGGCGCTTCCTGCAAAACGGACAGATCCTTCATCATGCCGTTGCGGACGATGTACTCCACGATCTGATTGACAAAATAGATCTGGCGGCTGTCGAGACTCGCATCGTTCAGATACCGCGCGAACGCCTCCTTGGCGGCGTTCATGTCCAGCCCCACGATCTCGCGGACGAATTCGCCCAGCGGCTTCTGCCCGTATTCCGCCTCGTAGTCCTGCTTCGTGCCGACCTCGCTCCAGAGGATCCGCTCCAGCGCCTCCACATCGCCGGACGTCAGCGGGATGTTGCCGCGGAGCTTGGCGATTGCGGTGTCGTTCGCGTGCTGCCGTACATAAAACTCGGCTTTTGCCTTGTAGTTTTTCAGATCGTCGTTTTCCAGCTCCGATCCCTTCCAGTCCACGGAAAGGATCTCGTCAGCGAAATTGGTAGTATAGATGGCTCCGTCAAAGGGAATGTACTTGATGAGATCACGCAGACTTTTCCGGATGTGCTCAAACTCGTTGATCCCCGCGCGCTCGACATAGTCCGTGTGCAGGATCTTATCGATCAGCTCAGACTGTGCCGCGATCTCCGGGATATTCGCCACCGATGCAACAGCAGAGACTTTTTTGAAAAGGTCGCTCCGCGCTTTTCCGTACGTCTTTCCGGCGAGGTACGCCAGCTCAATGCCGTACAAGAGTGCATCGAACCGCAGCGCCTTGGCATCGTCCTCCTCCGGCGTGATGAGCGGTGCGAGCTCCTGTCCGATGAGCAGCGTATCCTCGTAGGTCAGGGCGTTGTAGCTTTTCGGATCGGCATACAGCTCCACATACTTCAAGTGCTGCCGGACGGCGAAATTCTCGCGGTTCAGCTCCCGGACTTTCCGCACCATATCGTCCACAAGCGTCTTGCGGAAAGCGACCAGCTCCTCCGTCTGATACGCCAGATCCTGCAGCTTATAAACGATCTGCGCTTTCAAATGGAAGATCGCGCCCTGCAGGGCGATCGTATTCGCCGTAGGTTTTCCTTTGCTCATGCGGAAAAACTCGAAATTTCCGCAGAAGTCGAAGATGTAAAATTTATCCTTGTCCCTGCCGTCCAGCAGTCCCGGACACAGGCGCGTGCCGCGCCCGATCATCTGCCAGAACTTCGCCTTGCTCATGACCTTCTTGAAAAACACCAGATTCAGCACCTCCGGCACGTCGATGCCGGTGTCCAGCATGTCCACGGAAATGGCGATCTGCGGCAGCTTCTTCGGGTCGGAGAATTCGTCGATGGCGCTCTGGGCATAGGTCATGTAGTTGTCGATGACCTTGGCAAAGCCGGGCAGGTGGGGATACTCCCTGTTGAAAACCGCAAGGATCTTTTCCGCGTGGGTGTGGTTCTTTGCAAAGAGGATCGTTTTGCCGAGCCTGCTGCCGTAGTCGATGGTCAGCCCGTGGGTCATCAGGGTGTGCAGCACCTGCCGGATCGTATCCTCATTGAAGATCCACTCATTCAGCGCCGAGGATGCGATGCTCTCCGGCAGCTCGCCGTTTTCATCCTCAAAGGTGTCCTCGTAGGCCTGCTTGTCCGCGTCGGAGAGCTCGTCGTAGACGATGCCCTGCTCGATGAATTTCAGCCGGGTTTCCACGGACAGGAAATCCACCAGATACCCGTCACGGACGGCCTGCGCCAGCTCATAGCCGTAGGTCGGCACGCCGTTTTCCAGCTCAAAGATCTCGTAGGTATTCTTGTCGATCTCGTCCTTGGGCGTGGCCGTCAGTCCCACCAGCGGCGCATCAAAATAATTGAAAATATCGCGGTATTTATTGTAGACCGAGCGGTGCGCCTCGTCGCAGATCACGAGATCGAAATGCCCGCAGGTAAAGAGCTTTCCCTCCTCGTCCTGCGCGCTGTCAATGACGTTATACATGGTCTGGTAGGTAGAAAAGACGCAGTGCGCGGTATAGTTGTCTTTCTCCTCACAGAGATTCGTGACGGAAAGATCGGGCAGCAGATTTACAAAGCTGCGCTTGGCCTGCGTGACAAGACTGCTGCGGTCGGCGAGAAACAGAATGTTCTTTACCCACCCGTGCCGGAGCAGCACATCGCACAGCGCAATGACCGTCCGCGTCTTGCCGGAGCCGGTCGCCATGACCAGAAGAGCCTTGCGGCGGTTTCGGGCAAAGGCATCGCAGACCGCTTTGATCGCGCCCTCCTGATAGTACCGTCCGGCAATGGCGCGATCCACCATGGCGTTTTTCAGGCTCGTCCGCATGGTCTGGAGATTGAAGAGCTTTTCCAGATCGCGCTTGGAGTAAATGGCGGCGCACCGGCGCTCGGGGTATAGATTGTCCGTAATGCGCGTTTCAAAGCCGTTGGTCAGGAAAATGACCGGGCGGCGATGATATTTCTTTTCCAGCAGATCGGCGTAGAGCTTGGCCTGTTGACGGCCCTTTGCCACATCCACGCAGGTGCGTTTCGCTTCGATCACCGCCAGCGGGCGGCCGTCGTCGCCGTAGAGCACATAGTCCGCGTAGCCGACGTCGCTTTTGTTCGGCATGCCGGGCAGCTCCACTTCGTTGAGCCAGTCCTGCCCCTCCGTCCATCCGGCGTCGGCGAGCATGGTGTCGATGTAGAGCTTGCGGGTCTTGTATTCGGAAAGATCGAGCGGCTTCGGCACATAGGTCGGCTGCTGCGCGGCGCGGCGGGCGGTGAGCTCCTCCTTGAGCGCGGCGTTCTCCGCCATGAGCGATGCAAGGTCGGCCTCCGGCACTTCCGGCGCCGGGGCAGCGGGAGTCTCGGCGGGCTGCGTCAGCAGAGAGCGGTCAAAATGGCCCTCGGTATAGTTTTCGCCGTAACAATAAGCCACGAAGTCCAGAAACACATAGAGGTTTTCCAGACACAGCGCCGCCTGCTCCTCAGAGATCTTTTTGCCGGTGTGGGCGGCGTTGTTGCCCGCGCGGCGGATAAAGTCCATCCGGCGCCAGATATCCGCGCCGACGATGTCGCGGAAATCCTCGGCATTCATAAGGCTGACGAGTGTATCCTGATACGGCATGACCAGCGCTTTGTCCACGGAGTACATCCACTTCACGGCAAATTCCATCGCCCGCCGGCAGTTGAGCACACAGGCGGAGGGATCGATATGTAAGATCCGCTCGGCGGCGACCGCCACGGAAGCGAAGGGTTCAAATTCCGCAGAGGAGAGGAATTTGTCAAAGTTGGTCATACCAGTTCACCATATCGAAAGTTTAGATTTCGGCACTTGCCATATGCTCTATCGGATGAGGCTCAATTTAGAGCTAAAATATGGCTCTAGCTTTCCGGCTCTTCAACAGTTTGCGCAGTTGAGATAATTGTTTCTTTCATCTTGAAAAGTGTAGCCTTAATATCTCTATCCATGAGATGAGCTTCATAGTGTTCGCGCTTCCCTCTGGAGTTTACTCGCCCATTATCCTTAAAATCTTTCCAACACAAGCCAGGTGGCCCAAATCGAAACGGAAAAAATATAGGAAACATACTCCCTGCAACCTCAAAATAAATAAACTCTAATTCCTTATCATGCTTTATCTGATTATTTAAATAGGCGTACGCTCTGAATTCGTTATCGGTTTCTAACGGCAACGAATGTTCTTTAATTCTTTCGTAATAGTTAGCAATCTGTTGGACGGCATTGACAACTTTATTAAATAAATCAATTTTCATCTCATCAAATTTCTCATTATCAGTAATCTTGTCAATAGCACCAATGGCGTCATCTATACTTTTCAGTGCGGCATCATAGAATATTGTCACGTTTGCCTCCTTCAAGTCGCATCGTATTTTTCACAATCAAAAAGGGTGTATTTCAGCGCGAAACAACTATTTCTGTAGTTTCATTATACGACCACTTATGTTTAAAAGGAATACATTTCATCTATAAACGTGGCGTCTCATCATAATATTTGCGCAATCTTTATCCAAGACATCTCTGCTTAGACTTTGCATCAGAGAAAAACATCCGAAGTTGGTTATGGCTTAATTCCCACGGATTTTAAGAATTCCCTATTTTGCTTATCAAAATCTGTCTCACATCCGGACAGTCTTACAAAATCATCGCTGTTGCCAATTCCGTATGGTTGCGAAAGTCCTTCTTTGGTATAAGTAAAAATAACCTGGTTACAAATATTCAGCATACAGATAAGAAGTTTCCGAACAGTATCCCAGCAAAATGGATGTTCATCCGAGAAAACATCCGGATTATTGAACGCTTCGACATCGGAGTGGGCTTGAATCTTATTCCTTCTCATGTGGATTTGCTTTAAGTCCTTTTGTGCCCCCTGCTTTGCGTTCTTGTATGCAATAGCCGCTTCGCTGGAAACCATATTGTTTTGAATAAGACGATTTTTGAACGAACCAAAGGATTTGCTCTTTGGGTCAAACAATTTGTCAACTTCAATTTCAAAACGAAAGCGCATTGCATGGTATGCTGTTCGGAAGAAATGCGGTGCATCTTTATATCTGGAAGAAAACTCTGGATCGGAGAATATCTTATCCATAGCACGGGACTGATCCAGGCAATCTATAGCAATGACAATATGTTGTGCAAAAATACAGGCATCTTGATAGGTGGATTCTTCAGTCAATCTTGGCATTCTCCTTATTCAAAATATTTCTGCATTAGGCTGTCAAACAGCATCTGTGTTTCATCCAGCGCCTTCTGTACGGCTATTCTCAATTTGTCGACCTGTTTGACAAAGGCCGCAAACTGATTTTGCCTTTCTATATCTGGAACAATGATTTCTACATCAGCAATAACACCTAAATGAAGGTGTTTTATAGCAACACCCTTTGTTCCTGTTCTAAATTGTCGTTGAATCCTCTCCGTTTTTAGTTGCTCACACAAAAATTCAGGCGTTAATTTTGTCCTATCATATTTAATAACAGCTAAGCTCTCGAAAAGCCCTATTCGGTTCGATGTCTTTACAATAGCAGGTGTTCCTAAAGAACCACTCTTTGTCAGCAGAACATCGTTTAACTCAGTCCGACATCTTTTTTGAATATCCATGTATTCTTCTTCTGAAATATATTTAATATCAGAAAAATCTATTTTCCCATTCACGATATTCTTTGCAGAAATAAAAGGGACTCCCGCATCCAAATAGTTCGGAGTTTTATGTGTGCCATCCGTAATCTTAGTACATACATTTCCTAATCTAACTGTATTATACTCCCAATTATCAAACATCTCGATAAATCGGGCTTTGACAAGTTCGTCCAGCTTTTGGAGTTGTTGTTTGAGAGCGCAAATTAAAGTCTCAACTTTCTCCAGAATGCAAACAACTTCTTTTTGCCGTTCCCTTGAAACACAAGGGATTAGCAATTCTTGTAAATCATTTTTGTTAAACCCCGCCTGTGCCGCACGATTTCCTATCCTTAATAAAAAGTTCTGAAAAACTGGTGCTTTTAGATAGTAATACAGGTATTTTTTCTCCAGCAATTCGGTATTTGGTATTGTCCGCATAATTGCGACATTATACGCGCCCGAAAGCCCCGTTAGTATTTTCCCGAGTGAGGCACCATACCGCGCAATCAGGATGTCATCAGCTTCGCAGATTTTAGTCGTATTTGTGAGCTTAATGTACTCTGGTATAACTCGTTCCCCTTGAGTAAAGTCTCTGATTTGGAGCATTCGTACATACCCGTCTTTCGGGGTAAACGACCATTCATCTTTCGGCGGCTGTGACCCACCCTGAAAATCGCACACATCGCAAAGTTTTATATAATCCATTTTTCATCCCCACGAATCCGATTTCTTTACAGCCCCAGCAGCTCTTCGAGCTTGCACATTTCCTCGCCGATCTGCATTTCCAGCTCCCGCAGCTCTGCCATGATCTCGCTCGTCGGCGGATACTCCACGGGCTTATATTTGGTTTTCTTGTACTTGTTGATGGACAGATCGTACCCGTTTTCCACGATCTCCGCCTTTGGCACAAGGAACGATTTTTCCGTGCGCGGGCGGTCTTTTTCGTCTTCCGGATTATGGAATCTTGCAACGATATCCGGAATATCGTTCTCCGCCACAGGGCTGCGCTTATCGTCCAGCGAGAAGCCGTCGGCAGTCATGTCGTAAAACCATACGTTGTCCGTGCCGCCGTGCCCGGTTTTGGTGAAAATCAGCACGGCGGTGGATACGCCCGCATACGGCTTGAACACGCCGGAGGGCATGGAGATCACGGCCTCCAGCCGGTTGCCGTCCACCAGCTCCTGTCGGATGGCCTTGTGCGCCGCGGAGGAGCCGAACAGCACGCCGTCCGGCACGATGCACGCGCAGCGCCCGCCGATGCGAAGCATCCGCAGGAAGAGCGCAAGAAACAGAAGCTCCGTTTTCTTCGTTTTGCAGACCTTCAGCAGGTCCGCGGATACGGTATCCGCGTCCAGACTGCCCTTGAACGGCGGGTTGGCGAGGATCAGGGAATACTTGCCCTTGTCCGGGTTCTGGTCGCTGAGACTGTCGCGATACTCGATAAACGGGTTGTCGATGCCGTGGGTCATCATGTTCATCGCGCCGATACGGAGCATGGTCCGGTCCATGTCGTAACCGAAGAACATGTGGTTCATATAATGATCCTTTTTCTGGCGATTGAAGAAGATCTCTTCCTTGCGGCGCTCTTTCAGATATTCGCCCGCCGAAACAAGGAAGCCGGAGGTGCCGCAGGCCGGGTCGCAGATCACATCGTCGGCTTTGGGGTCCATCAGCTCCACCATCATGCGGATGATGTGGCGCGGCGTGCGGAACTGGCCGTTCAGGCCGGACTGGCTGATCTTGCTGAGCAGGTATTCGTAAGTATCGCCGCGCACGTCCGCCGCCTGCGATCCGCTCATCAGACGGTAAATTTCATCCAGCGCGTCCACGACCTTGGAGAGCAGCAGCGGCGTCGGCAGCTTGAAAATGGCATCGTCCATGTACTTGGAATAGGCGCTGTTTTTATCGCCGTGCAGATTCTTGATGAAGGGGAATACCGATTCCTGCACAACGGTATACATTTGCGCGGCAGGGAAGTCGTGGAACACGCTCCACTTGAGCTGGCGGCCATCCACGGTGCGCTCACCGATCTGTACCTCATCGGCGAAGATGCTCTGATACGGCAGACCCAGCATGGCCGCCTCCTTTGCCCGGCGGTTGTCGGAATCGTCAAGATCGTGGATGAACATCAGATAGGTGATCTGCTCGATCACATCCAGCGGGTTGACAAGGCCGCCCGCCGCGAAAATGTCCCAAAGACTGTCGATTTTGGTTTTCAGCTCACCGGTGATCATTTCTTTTTCTCCCTTGCGTTCTGTATTGTCAAGTATCAGGCGATATATGCGGCTATATTATACTTTGATTCACGCAGGAACGCAAATAAACAATTGGTTTGTTTTTCCCTCGCTCGTCAGAATTCGTCACGGCGGCGCGAAATGCGCATAATCTCCCGCGGTTGGTAAACAATAGGTTTGCCGGACATTAAAAACACAAGGGAGAAGATAAATATGAAAGCAACCGGAATTGTTCGCCGCATCGACGATCTCGGCCGCGTCGTCATCCCCAAGGAGATCCGCCGCACCCTGCGCATCCGCGAGGGTGACCCGCTGGAGATCTACACGGAGAAGGACGGCGAGGTCATTTTCAAAAAATATTCGCCCATGGGCGAGCTGAGCAGCTATGCCGCAGAGATCTGCGAATCGCTCTACAAGTCCACAGGCGGGACGGTCGCCGTATGTGACCGCGACAGCATGATCGCCGTATCCGGCGGCGGGAAAAAGGAGCTGCTGGAAAAACCTGTCAGCAAAGCGCTGGAGGAGATCATGGA
>ULVI01015947.1_pt1 | contig 11645 bp, 9 predicted proteins | sample 1959331 | NCBI WGS metagenome assembly ULVI01 (sample SAMEA4835782, study PRJEB28245) | human gut metagenome | biome: gut microbiome; material: fecal sample | place: Denmark | collected 2008 | reverse complement strand
AGCCGAGAAGGCGAAGCAGAAGGCCGAGGCCGCGGCACAGCGCGAGGCGGAGAAGGAAGCCGAGAAGCGCCGCAAGACCGCGCAGCGCGCCGTCACGAACGCGGCGTCCTCCGTTGCGCGCTCGGTCAGCACGAATCTTGTCAACTCCATCCTCGGCGGCAAGCAGACCAGCGGCAAGACCATCGCCAAGCGCGCCGCGAATAACGCGCTCAGCTCCGTCATGCGTTCCGGCTCCAGCGCCATCGTGCGCGGCCTGTTCGGCAATAAAAAGTGAAGAAGTTGTTAAAAACGCCGCTCAACGCCCAAAAATCGAACAGAAACCGTAAGGCGTATATTGAGTGGGCGCGGATAATATGATATCTTAAGTTCAGCTTAAGGACTCCCGCAAACGATCAGAAAGAGGGATAAGTTTTTGAAAACACGAGTAATTTCCGCCGTGGTGCTCATCAGCATCACGCTTGCCTGCGTCTTCCTCTCACCGGTGACCCGCGTCATCTTTTTCGCCGCGGCCGGCATCCTCTGCGCGTACGAGCTCAGCCGCAACCTTGAAAAGCTTGAGGTCGGCTGCGCGGCCGGCGTCATGTACGCATACCTCGCCGCCCAGGCGGTGCTGACCCTGATCGACCGCTTCACCGGCGTCGAGATCGGCCTGTTCTGGTACATGGTGCTCTTCGCCTGCGCTGTGTATTTTGCGCTGTTCTCGGGCATACTCCGGAAGGACGTGGCCGGCAAGGGCGCGCTCGGTACGGTGTTCGGCCTTGCGTACCCATGCTTCCAGTTCTCGATGATAATGGTCATCTGTGTCAGCAACATCTGGCTCCAGACGCTCGCGGTCGCCTGCCTGTCCACCTGGGTGTGCGACAGCTTTGCCCTCTTCGGCGGCAAGCGCTTCGGCAAGCATAAGATCGCCCCCTCCGTCTCCCCGAACAAGACCGTCGAGGGCTGCATCTGCGGCGCGATCTCGTCCGTCGTTACCGGCGTCATCGTGTATTACCTGTCGCAGCTCTGGCTGCCGATCCCGTTCTGGCTCTGCGTCGTCACCGCGCTTCTCGCGTCCACGATGGGGCAGATCGGCGACCTCGCCGAATCGCTTGTAAAGCGCATGATCGGCGTAAAGGACTTCTCGAATCTTATCCCCGGCCACGGCGGCATGTTCGACCGTGCCGACAGCCTGCTTTTCTCCATCCCGACCGCGTACCTCTGCCTTACCGTTGCCGGGATAATAGCCTGATCTGAGCGTATCATACCACGGAGGTTCCCATGGATACTCTTGATTATTCCGAAAGAAAAGATCTGAAACCGGCGCTGCTGATAATAAATCCGGTGTCGGGCAAGCGCATGGTGCTGCGCAACGTTGCGCAGATAATCCGCGTCCTGATGGACGCGGGCTATAAGGTCACTACGATGATAACCGGCAAAAAGGGCGACGGCACGGCTTTCGCCGCGAGCTTTGGGCGGGATTATCAGCTGGTCTGCTGCACCGGCGGCGACGGGACGCTCAACGAGGTCATCCACGGCCTTGCGACTGCGAATATCGACGTGCCGCTGGGCTACATCCCCTGCGGCAGCACGAACGACTTCGCCGCATCGCACGGGCTGAGCACGGATATCATCGAGGCGGCGGAGCACATCGCTTCGGGGTATTCCACGCGGTATGACATCGGCTGCTTCGGCGGGCGGCATTTCACCTATGTCGCGGCTTTCGGCGCGTTCTCGTGGCTGTCGTATACGACGGATCAGAACATGAAGAACGTCCTCGGCCATACGGCGTATATCCTCGACGCGATAAAGGATCTGTATAAGATAAAGCCGCTGCACATGAAGGTCACGGCGGACGGCGTGACGCATGAGGACGATTATATCTTCGGCGCGATCTGCAATACGACCTCCGTCGCGGGGACGATAACCCTGCCCGCGGCGATGGTGGACACGGCGGACGGCGTGTTCGAGGTGCTGCTCGTGAAGATGCCGAAGACGATGCTGGAGCTGGATATGATAATCCGCGGCCTGCTGTCGCAGGATTATTCCTGCCCGAATATCGACCTGTTTCAGGCAAAGGAGCTGGATATTGAGAATCCGCCGGAGCTTGAGTGGTCACTGGATGGCGAAGCCTCCGGCGTGATGGATAAGGCGCACGTCAGCGTCATCCCGCGGTTTCTGAACCTCCGCGGATAATGCGCGGCGCGTGTTGTGTAATATAATATATAATAGTGTAATGTGTAATGACCACCCCATGCGGTTCACACCGCATGGGGTGGTCGCGCACTATCTTGGCGCCCCTATTAGGGGAGCTGTCAGCCGTAAGGCTGACTGAGGGGTCGCCAGTCTTGGTTTACTGCCAGTAGGCAAAAGACAGAACTTGTCCCAAAAACGCAGGAAGCCGCCACTGCGTTTTTGTTCCTGCTGTATGTGTCCCTTACTCGCTTAACCATCCAGAAAATCCTATGGAAATTATATACCAGTTACAGAATCTGCAAAATTGACACACTAGGTCAAATTCCAAATATTAACACAGCATATAGTACTGTTGCTTGCACAGAATACCATATATTGAAAAACTTAAGAAAAATTATAATAAAAAGACAGGTCGCACCGCTTGACACTGGTATAGCGTGATGGTAAAATATCCTGTACCTCGGGGCAGAAGTATACATGCCCCAAAATCCAAAGGAATGGAGTAGATTTTATGAGCAAAAACAAAGGTTTCTCCCGTGTAATGGCTTTGGTTTTGTTGATATGCATGGTCGTGAGCTTTGCACCCGCGGCGTATGCAGACGTTGACGAAGCCCCGGCCGTGCAGGAAGAAACGGTCGTAGAAGAATCGACCGTAAAAAAACCTGTTTCGGAGGAAGAAGCGCCCGTCGAGGAAAACGACGCTGAGACTCCGGAACAGCCTGCGGTGCCCTCCGGCAGCAATAGCATCAAGGAACTGTTTAAGTTCCATTGCACTGCTGATGACACCCATGCCGATCAGACCTACAACTGGTTCGGCAGCTATGTTAAGTACAATAATGACATGGCTTATGATGCAGCCCGCGGCGTCTGGACTGCAACTGCAAATATAACCAATGTTCAGACCCTGCTTTCCACCGGCGTGAAGGCTCCGAATAAGGTTTGGGGCAAGACCCATTACCACACCGATGCCGACGGCAATACTGTCCGCACCGCGACCATCAAGCTGGTTTGGGATGCAAATGCTACTGGCCAGAATGCTTCCGGCACCGAAACCACCGGCCTGTGGCTGCCTGACGGCGGTGTGCAGACTGTTGATGTCTGGTGCGCGACCGCTCCTGCGGCTCCGACAATAGCCGCTCTGCCCAGATCCACCAAGTCCTCTACCGCTATTCGCGTTCAGAACTCCACTGTTCCTTTTGACCCGAAGAACACCAGAGACACCGTTTCCAGCAATGTACATTACTTCAGAGACTTGAAGGAAGGTACCTACGAATTCACCCCTGTCACCAAGGACGAAAATGGAGACTTCTGGTGCACTCTCAAGATCACTGACTTTGCGCCCTACGTTACCAAATTCAACACCAGAAACAACAACCCCACTCCTGCATACCGTATTGATGAAGAATTAACTACCGCTACTTTCGAGTGGACCTTGAAGTACACCGGCAGCAAGACCGATTACAAGCAGGATGGTACCGGCTGGTCTATCCAGTCCAGCTCTTGGGCAAAGGGCGAAACCTCCAGAACCGGTAAGCTTCTCTATGTCTCCCAGCTGTGCACCGTCACCTACTCTGACGGCGCTAACGGCACGGTATTTGCCGACCAGAGCTACACCGTTAGACTCGGCAAGGCTACTCCCACGTTCAACGGCACTCCCGAGCGCGAAGACTACGTGTTCAAGGGCTGGGCTCCCACAGTTGCTGAGACAGTGACCGGCAATGTGACCTATGTCGCACAGTGGAACGCCCTCTACACCGTGACCTACACCGACGGTGTTGACGGTGAAGAGCTGTTCGCAGACCAGAGCACGACCGTCGAGGCCGGCAGCAAGACCCCCGCATTCCCGCGCACCCCTGAGCGCGCCGGCTACACCTTCTCAGGCTGGGCACCCGAAGTTGCGGAGACCGTGACCGAGAACGTGACCTACACCGCACAGTGGACTGCTAACGACTACACCCTCAGCCGTGACTCCAACGGCGGCGACGAGCTTGCTGACGTCACTGTCACTATGGGTCAGCCCTATGGCGATGCTATCGTCGCTTCCCCGCGCGACGGCTACACCGAGGACGGCTGGTTCCTCATCGTTGACGATACCGTCAGAGGCACCGAGATAAAGGCCGATACCGAAGTGGCCATGCCCGATAATCACCGCATCTTCCTCAAGCGCAGCATCGCTCCCGTGACCGTCACCGTTTCCGAGGACATCACCAAGGATTATGACGGCGAGGAAATCGTCCTCACCGCGAGCGCTAAAGAGTACACCGGTCTGCGTTACGCATACCAGTGGTACAAGGATGGCGAGGTTCTTGCAGGCAAGAACGACAAGACTCTGACTCTTGACGGCAATGTCGCCGACAGCGGCGTGTACACCGTCAAGCTCACCGTCACCAATGCTCAGGACAGCGGCGTTATCACTGAGAATGATGCCGTTTCCACCGAGGCCGAGGTCAAGGTCGTCATCAACAAGATCAACAACTCCCTCACCTACAACTACAACGGCGCGGACGAGAAGGATTCCACCGTTGAGACCACCGAGAGCACCGTCACCGTCGACGCCGACAAGGAGATCACCCGCAAGGGCTACGACTTCCTCGGCTGGAACACCAAGGCCGACGGCACCGGTGACAGCTACAAGAGCGGCGATGAGCTGACCTTTGCCGATAACGGCAACGGCGGCGAGGCTGTCACTCTGTACGCTCAGTGGAAGGGCAAGGAGTACAAGCTCACCTTCAAGATCAAGGAAGACCCCGATTTCAAGGAAGACGTAAAGCTCAACTTCACCTCCAAGACTGTTGTCTACGGCGAGAAGGTCGGCCAGTTCCCGTACGCGACCCGCAAGGATCACATCCTCGTGTGGTACGATAAGGACGGCAAGCGCGTCAATTCCGAGACGGTCTACCTCGTCGAGGGCGACTCCACCTACACCGGCGTGTGGACTGAGTACAAGCCCGTTGTCGCTACCGGCGACAGCAGCAATATCGCTCTGTACGCAGCCGCAATGTTCGCTTCCATCGCTTGCATCGGCGCAGGTGTCATCCTGCTCCGCCGCAAGAGAGAAGAGTGATCCGCAGTAGGCGAAGCACCGAATAAGCAATAATACGGAACACCCCCAGATGAAAATCTGGGGGTGTTTTGTATAGGGGAATAGTCTTGACATAGTCCTTTCTTCTATCTATTGGCAATATACCGTGCCTGGCGACCCCTTCGGCGCTGACGCGCCACTGTCTCGCTGCGCCGCCGCTTCGCCACCCTAGAAGGGACAGCGCTTCGCGGCAAAGGTTTTAGTCTGGTGCAGCATTGTTGCTCTGCGCCATTGGAGCCCCTCTTAGGGGAGCTGTCGGCGTAAGCCGACTGAGGGGTCGCCAGCTGTTAGAGAGTGCCATTAGGCAAAAGACAAAACGCACTATATCCTATCCTGTAGGGGACGGCCTCTGTGCCGTTCCGCCATTATCATCATCTGCCCCGTTTCTTAAATCTTCAAGTTAACATAATATTACTCTTGCAATTCGTGAACGGCGTGATAAAATTAAATGGAAAAAACAATAACTGGGGGACATGATGACAAAAGAAGAGAAAACGGCCAAGCTTCAGGAGATCGAGGAGCAGGTCGAGGATTTTTACACCGAGGATGAGGCCGTCGCGCTCGTCAACGGCATTCTTGAGCCGTGGTCGCCGCTGTGCCGCCTAAGCTTCGGCGAGGACGCGTTCAAAATAACCTATTCCTACATGGTCAAATCGTGGCGCGACCGACACCTTATATGCGCCATTCTGGCGCACACCGGCGCGACGGAGCGCAGCTTCGAGAATCTTGCCGCCGAGTGGCGCTTCCATAACGCTGCGTTCCGGCTGCACCTTCAGCGCCGCTCCGCGCGCGACGTCGACCTTGACTACACGCGCGATCCGCGCTGGCCTGTCCGCGCCGTGACGGCGGTTCTTGACTGGCTGGACATCGAGTGAGGAAGGGGAGCACATGGCAAAAATCATTGAAATTTCAGACTTTTCCGCCCCGGAGCTTGACGTGTATGCGCGCCTGACGGAGAACCAGCTCCTCAACCGCGCCGACCCGAAGAACGCGATGTTCGTCGCTGAAAGTCCGCTGGTCATTGGCCGCGCGATGGACGCCGGGTGCGTGCCGCTGTCGTTCCTGATGGAGCCGAAGCACATCGAGGGCAGGGGGCACGAAATTCTTGCGCGCTGTGCAGATGATGTACCGGTGTACACCGCGCCGCTTGAGGTGCTGACGCAGCTCACCGGCTTCCATCTGACGCGCGGCATGCTCTGCTGTATGCTGCGTCCGGCGTTGCCGGCGCTTTCGGAGCTGTGCGCCGCGGCGCGGCGCGTGGCCGTGCTGGAGAACGTGATGAACCCGACCAATATCGGTGCGATTTTCCGCTCCGCCGCCGCGCTCGGCATGGACGCCGTGCTGCTCACCGCCGCGGGCAGTGATCCGCTGTATCGCCGCGCCGCGCGTGTCAGTATGGGGACGGTGTTTCAGGTGCCGTGGACGTATCTGCCGGAGGACGCCGACTGGCAGGACGTGCTGCATTCCTACGGCTTCAAGACTGCCGCCATGGCGCTGCGCGACGATTCACTCAGCATCGCGGACCCGCGCCTGCGCGAGGTCGAAAAGCTTGCGGTCGTGCTCGGAACCGAGGGCGACGGGCTGGCGTCGGAGACCATCGCCGCCTGTGACTATACCGTCAAGATCCCGATGTCGCACGGGGTCGACAGCCTGAACGTCGCCGCGGCCTCCGCCGTTGCGTTCTACCAGCTCGGCACCCTGAGCGGAATATAAGTGCATCTCAGCGACAAATAAAGAACCCCCCACCGTATGGCCGGAGCCGTACGGTGGGGGGTTCGCTTTTATGATCTCACGCGACGAGGAAGAACTTGATGAGGAACAGCACAGAGATGACGTAGGTCAGCGCCGAGACGTCCTTGGCCTTGCCGGTGAATATCTTGATGACGGTGTAGGAGATGAGACCGAGGCCGATGCCGTGGCCGATGGAGCCGGAGATGGGCATGCAGATGAGCATGATCGCGGCGGGCAGACCCTGGGACATATCGTCGAAGTCGATCTTCTTCAGACCGCCGAGCATCAGCAGGCCGACGTAGATCAGCGCGGAGGAAGTCGCGGCGGCGGGGATGATCGCGGCGATGGGCGCAATGAACATGCAGGCAAGGAACAGCACGCCGGTGGTCAGCGCGGTCAGTCCGGTGCGGCCGCCGGCCTCGACGCCGGAAGCGGACTCGACGAAGGTGGTGACGGTGGAGGTGCCGGTCAGAGCGCCGGCGACGGTGCCGACGGCGTCGGCAAGAAGGGCTTCCTTCATCTGAGGCATATTGCCGTCCTCATCGACCATGCCCGCACGGGACGCAGTGCCGACGAGGGTGCCGATGGTGTCAAACATGTCAATCATGCAGAAGGTGATGACGAGAGTGGTCACGGTGAACCAGCCGACCTTGGCCAGACCTGCGAAGCTGAACTTGAAGAGGGTGGTCTCCGCCATGTCGCCGAAAGCGGGGAGGAAAGAAGCGGTTGCGAGGCTTGCGAAGGGATTGACGCCGAGGAAGATCGCTTCGCCTGCCCAGTAGATGCAGGAGGCTGCGAGCATACCCAGCAGGACGGCGCCCTTGACCTTGTGGTGCGCGAGGATGACGATGATGAACAGGCCGACGAACATAGTCACAACGGTCAGCACCATGGCGCTGTAACCGCTGCCCATGTTGGACTGGGCGAGGCTCGGAGTGAGCGCGCCGAAGAAGTCGCGCATGACGTAGAACGGGCCGCCGGTCTCGGAGTAGATGCCGGCGTTGGAGCCGACGCCGATGTTCAGCAGCATCAGGCCGATGGCCGGGGCGATGCCGAGACGGATGCCGAGGGGGATAGCGTTGACAATCTTGTCGCGGATATTGAGAACGGAGAGAATGACGAATACGACGCCCTCAATGAGGATGATGCAGAGCGCGGCCTGGAAGGATTCGAGGTAGCCCATGCCGGTGATGGAAACGATGTTTGCCACAACGACGGCGAAGAAGCTGTTGAGTCCCATGCCGGGAGCCATTGCGAAGGGCTTGTTCGCGGCGAAAGCCATGACGAACATGCCGATTGCGGAAGCGATGCAGGTGGCGAGGAACACGCCGTTCCAGAGCTGCGGGCCGCCCTGCGAGCCGAAGCCGGTGAGCAGGTTGGGGTTGAGCGCGATGATGTAGGCCATCGTCATAAAGGTGGTGAGTCCGGCCACAAGCTCTGTACGGACAGAGCTGCCGTTTTCCTTGAGCTTGAACAATTTCTCCATTGATCTTTTCTCCCTTTTATATTTTTGGAGCGTCTGTTTTCAAAAAACAAACAGGAGATATTATATCAGTTATCCGCGTCTTGTCAACATCTTTATGCAGGAAACGGCGAAGAAACAATTTATGTAAATGAGATTACGTTAACATGATTATGTAAATAAAAGCTGCACCGCGCAGGGCACGGTGCAGCGGGGGATTATGGCGGAGGATGTCAGGAATTTGTGCTGTCGGTATAGAATTCGAGCGGCATGTCATACACGTTGTGGCCGCTCTCAAGCGGCGCGCCGTTGACGGTGATGCTCACGGTGTCCGCGCCGAAGGCGGTCAGGTAGGTGTTGACGAGGCAGCCGACGGCGATGTATTCGCCGCTGGTGCCGAGGGACTGGATGTAGCTGGCGTAGGCGTCGCTGAGGTCGATCGTCAGCGCTCCGCCGTTCTGCGCGAAGTCGAGCAGCTCCACGTCGTCGGGCATGACGCCGGCAGATTTGAGAGCTGCGAACACGCTGTTTTCGTCGAGTGCCGCGGCGGCGACTTCCTGCGTCAGGAAGTGCTCGGCGGTCTCGTCGCCGGTGTAGACGGTTATGACCACGCTGGGCGCGGCTGAGGGTTCGGTTTCGCCCTGTGTGGAGGATGCGGGCTGGCTATGCGCGGGCTGCTTCGTTGTTCCGCAGGCTGCGACGCAGAGGATGAGAAATACGGATGTGAGAATTGTAGTTATTTTTTTGAATGTATTTTTCATGATGACCTCCATTCGGTATGGTGCAATTTTAGCAGAGAAACCCGCGGATGTCATCATAATATTTCTTAATATGTCGGAAGGGGAGGGGTATGAAAAGGGACGGCACAGCGGCCGTCCCCTACGATGTTGATTCAGTGCGCTCTGTCTTTTTAACTCTGCTCATCTCACAACCCTGGCGACCCCTCAGTCGCTTCGCGACAGCTCCCCTAGAAGGGGCGCCAAGGACGAATCTTTGCCGCGAAGCGCTGCCCCTTTTAGGGTAGCGAAGCGGCGGCGCGGTAGTGAATGACATGCCGGTGGCATGTCAGAGCCGCGCCGTGACCGAGCCGCAGCGAGACAGTGGCACGAAGTGCCGAAGGGGTCGCCAGACTTGATATATTGCCATTAGGTAAAAGACCGTTTGCACCTCGATTCGTATTGTAGGGGACGGCCTCTGTGCCGTCCCGCCGCCATTTCATCGCATAGAATGAATATCCAGCGCAAGGCGATATGTTTCGCTATTCCGGACTATCCTCAGCATTGCCGATGTACAAATCTTCTGCCCGTTGCTGAGCTTCAACTAACAATCGTCGGGCACGACTATAATCAGCTTCATCGATTGCCCAGATTGCATCAGTGGCTGCATTGAAAAGAATGTGATATAAAAATTTATAGTCCATTTTACCTCCTTTTTATTGCGTCACAACTGCGTCATTTCCACAATTAATAATAGTATGACGCTATTATTTTGTCAATACTTCGTCGTGGGAGGCTGGCAAAATGAAGGATGAACTCAGCAGATACACCCTGCGTGTGGAGCAAAAGCTGCTGGATAAGCTCGGCTACATCGCCGAATACGAGGGGCGGACGAAAAACCGCGAGCTGGAGCAGATGATAAAAAAGCGCATCCGCGACTTCGAGCAGGAGCACGGGGAGATCACGCTGGAATAACAAAAAAGCGAAGGGAATGATCCCTTCGCTTTTACCATATTTACCTTACTTGGTGCCGAAGATACGGTCGCCGGCGTCGCCGAGACCTGGGACAATGTACGCGTGCTCGTTCAGGCGCTCATCGCAGGCGGCGACATAGATGTCAACGTCGGGATGATCGGCCTGCATGCGGGCGATACCCTCGGGGCAGCCGATGATGCACATGAGCTTGATGTGCTTCACGCCGTCGTCCTTCAGGAACTGGATCGCAGCGGAAGCGGAGCCGCCGGTGGCGAGCATCGGGTCGACAACGATAATGTCGCGCTCGGCGATGTCGGCGGGCATCTTGTAGTAATATTTCACGGGCTCGTGAGTTTCAGGATCACGGAACAGGCCGATGTGACCGACCTTAGCGTTGGGGATGAGACTGACCATGCCGTCAACCATACCAAGACCGGCACGGAGGATGGGGACTATTGCCAGCTTCTTGCCGGCGAGGCGGTGGCACTTTGCCACTGCGACGGGGGTCTCGACGGTGACTTCCTCGAGGGGCAGGTCACGGGTCGCTTCAAAGCACATCAGCATGGCGATCTCGGAGATAAGCTCTCTGAACTCCTTGGAGCTGGTGTTTTTGTCCCTCAGCACGGACAGCTTGTGCTGGATAAGAGGATGGTCGAATATGCATACTTTGCTCATGTTCACGTTCTCCTTTGTTATTAAGTTTTCGCTAGTTTTTCCTGCCGCTCGCGCTCCGCCTGAGACAGGCGCAGGTAAACGGGCAGCAAATCGTCGGCACTGCCGAAAGGTTTATCCTGTGCGGCCATGGCCACACCCCAGGCGCTCTGCCAGACGAGGTTTTCCGGCGCGGCGCGATAGGCAATATTATTGCCGCCGAGATAGGCGGCCGTGATGGCGGCGCCGTCTCCCACGAGGAACACGGGGCTGTCAAGCTCGCGCAGCTCCGAGGCGAGATCCTCAAGGGAAATGGGCCTGTCGGCGGTCATCCGCACGGGACGGCCGCCTTCGATTTTGAATATGGCGTTGTAGACCTGACTGCGGCGCGCATCCATGACGGGGCAGATATAACCGCCCGCTGAAACGCCGTGCCATGCCATCGCCTCCAGAGTGGAAACGCCGACGCAGGGCTTGTCAGAAGCCCAGGCGAGACCCTTCACCGTCGATACGCCGATGCGTATCCCCGTGAAGGAGCCGGGGCCATGCGCCACGGCAAATGCATCGATATCGCCGATAGTCAGCTCGGCGTTCTTGAGCATGTCCTCAGCCATCGGCAGCAGCGTGCGGCTGTGGGTCAGGCCGCTGCACTGGCTGTATTGACTTACGAGATGCCCGTCGCGGCAGAGCGCAACAGACGCGGCTTTTGCCGATGATTCAAACGCGAGTATCAGCATTTTCAGCCCTCCTCCTGCCAGTTGTCGATAGTGATGCGCCGCTCGGTATCCGAGAGCTTGTCGATGCGGATGACGATCTCGTCGCCGAAAAACGCGTCCTGCACCTTCTCGCTCCA
>ULVI01063833.1_pt1 | contig 11706 bp, 6 predicted proteins | sample 1959331 | NCBI WGS metagenome assembly ULVI01 (sample SAMEA4835782, study PRJEB28245) | human gut metagenome | biome: gut microbiome; material: fecal sample | place: Denmark | collected 2008 | reverse complement strand
ACTGCGATGTGTTTTATGCAGACCGAATTCTGGAGCAGATGGACCCGTCAGCGGATTTTGCAGTACAGATCATTGAGAAGGCAGATCTTGATGAAGATGATTATCTGTATGAATTCGGTGAGTACATTTCCAAGAATGAACTTGGAACAGCTCATCATCTGAGAAATCTGCCACAGGAGACACTGCAGAAGATGGCAGATGTATATACGGAAGGATATCGTGTTGGTTTTATTAACACTGGAAAAGATCTGTCAAAGAAATCGATTGTAAATATCCGTTACAGTCTTGGATTTGAAAAGGTGATCTGCCTTGCAATCGAGAACTTCCGTAAGATGGGATTAAAGCCGGTTATTTACCGTGCTGCCTCCAGCGTGATCACGAAGAGAGAGCACCACAAGATTGGATATTACGGTGCGATTGCGAATCAGCAGTATGAGTATGATCATAGACAGGACCAGGCACTCTTTATGGATAAGCGTTATGTAGAACGTAAGCTTGAGGTGATGAAGACCGTTTTTGAGCAAAATAAAGAGATGGCAGCAGGCGTTGCAGGACCGGCAGTTATGGAGATCTTCGGTGAGACTCCATTTTCACCGGAAGCGAAAGAAACAGCACCGGCATATGATGAGGCGCAGAGAGAACTGGATCTTCTCTTTAGCAGCAGATCAGGACAGATCACGAATGAGTATATCAAGGGTGAGGAAAGAAGTTTCACGATTGTTGCTTATCCGGTGCCGGAGATTGGGGCAGATTATGCAAAGATCTTTGATGAAGTGATCAAGATCAATACATTAGACGCGAAACTTTATGAAAAAGTGCAGCAGACAATGATCGATGCGTTAGATCAGGGAACTTGTGTACATGTAAGAGGAAAAGGAGAAAACCAGACAGATATTACGGTACAGTTATATCATCTGAAAGACACACAGAAGGAGACAATCTTCGAAAATTGTGTGGCAGATGTGAATATTCCTGTCGGAGAAGTATTTACATCACCGGTTCTGGAAGGGACGAACGGCATACTTCATGTAAGCAAGGTATATCTGGACGGACTTCAGTATGAGAATCTGAAGCTGACATTTCAGGATGGAAAGATCACCGACTATACATGTACGAACTTTGAGGATGAAGCACAGAATAAGAAATACATTTACGATAATGTGTTGAAGAATCATGAGACTCTTCCGCTTGGTGAGTTCGCAATTGGAACAAATACGACTGCATATGTGGCAGCAAAGAAATTTAATATAGAAGATAAGATGCCGATTCTGATCGCAGAGAAGACAGGACCGCATTTTGCAGTAGGAGATACATGTTATTCCTGGAGCGAGGAAATCAGAGTCTACAATCCGAATGGAAAGGAAATTGTGGCGAAAGATAATTCCTGTTCTCTTCTTCGTAAGGAAGATGTATCAAAAGCATACTTTAACTGTCATACAGATATAACCGTGCCTTATAAAGAGTTAGAAGAAATAAGTGTAGTGACAAACGAGGGAAAAGACATTATACTATTAGAGGACGGAAGATTCGTATTGCCGGGAACAGAGGTACTTAATGAGCCTTTGGATGAAGCGGGATTTTAAGGAAATCCTATAGGTAATTGGATAGTTAATAGATGATTAAATGGAATCTTTCATAAGTATGGATAATAAATAAACAAAGTTTTCCAAGGGAAGGAAAACAGTATACCACTGAGGAGGAAATGATATGCCAAAAGTAGGAATTGTCATGGGCAGCGACTCAGATCTGAAGGTGATGAGTAAGGCAGCAGCCACACTGGAGAAGTTTGGAATCGATTATGAGATGACGATTATTTCAGCACACCGTATGCCGGATGTCTTTTTTGACTGGGCAAAGGCAGCTGAAGGAAAGGGAATCAAAGTAATTATTGCAGGAGCAGGTATGGCAGCACATCTGCCGGGAATGTGCGCAGCACTTTTCCCAATGCCGGTAATTGGTATCCCAATGTCAGGAAAGAATCTGGAGGGTATGGACGCACTTTATTCAATCGTTCAGATGCCACCTGGAATCCCGGTTGCTACAGTTGCAATCGACGGCGGTATGAATGCGGCAATTCTTGCAGCAAAGATGCTTGCAATGTCAGATCCGGAGCTTTTAGAGAAACTGAAAGCTTATTCTGCAGAGATGAAAGATACGGTACAGGCAAAAGCAGACAGACTTGCAGAAGTTGGTTATGAGGAATATCTCAACAATAAATAAATATTACGATTCGAAAGAAAAGGAGATTTACGATGGATTACAAGACATCAGGTGTAGATATTGAAGCCGGTTACAAATCAGTGGAATTAATGAAAGAATATGTAAAAGAGACAATGCGCGCAGAAGTTCTCGGAGGACTTGGCGGATTCTCAGGAGCTTTCTCTCTTGCGAAGATCAAAGAGATGGAAGAACCTGTTCTTCTTTCCGGTACAGACGGATGCGGAACAAAGGTAAAACTTGCTATGGTAATGGATAAGCATGACACAATCGGAATCGATGCTGTTGCTATGTGCGTGAACGATATTGCATGTGCAGGTGGAGAGCCACTCTTCTTCCTGGATTATATTGCATGTGGAAAGAATTATCCGGAGAAGATCGCTGCAATCGTAAAAGGTGTTGCAGAAGGATGTAAGCAGTCCGATGCAGCTCTGATCGGTGGAGAGACAGCAGAGCATCCGGGACTTATGCCGGAAGATGAATATGATCTTGCGGGATTCGCAGTTGGTGTTTGCGATAAGAAAGATATGATCACAGGAGAGAATCTTGCAGCCGGAGATGTTCTGATTGGAATGGCTTCTACAGGTGTTCACAGCAATGGATTTTCACTTGTAAGAAAAGTATTTGATATTACAAAAGAATCTTTAGATACTTATTATGATGATCTTGGGACTACTCTTGGAGAGGCACTTCTTGCTCCGACAAGAATCTATGTAAAAGCACTTAAAAGCATCAAAAATGCAGGTGTTACGGTAAAAGCATGCAGCCATATCACAGGTGGCGGATTCTATGAGAACATTCCGCGTATGCTCAAAGAAGGAACTCATGCAGTTGTAGAAAAAGACAGCTACCCGATTCCACCAATCTTTGCAAAACTTGCAAAAGAGGGCGAAATCGAAGAGCAGATGATGTACAACACATTCAACATGGGACTTGGAATGGTTCTCGCTGTTGATCCGGCAGACGTTGATAAGACAATGGATGCAATTCGTGAAGCAGGAGATCAGCCATATGTAGTCGGCAAGATCGAGGCTGGCGAAAAGGGAGTGACTTTATGTTAAGAGTCTTAAGTATGGTGTCAGGAGGCGGAACAAACCTTCAGGCAATCATCGACAGCGTAAAGAATGGAATGATCACGAACACAGAACTTGTGGGCGTGATCAGCAATAATAAGAATGCCTATGCACTGACACGTGCCAAAGAAAACGGAATCGATGCGAAATGCATTTCTCCGAAGGAATACGAGTCAAGAGAAGTGTTCAATCAGGAACTTTTAAAGGCTGTGGATGCATATGAACCGGATCTGATCGTGCTGGCAGGTTACCTTGTGGTAATCCCGCCGGAGATGATCAAGAAGTATAAGAATCGGATCATCAACATTCATCCATCTCTGATTCCATCTTTCTGTGGAACAGGTTATTATGGATTGAAAGTACACGAGGCAGCTTTGGAGCGCGGTGTGAAAGTAGTTGGTGCAACAGTACATTTCGTAGATGAAGGAACTGATACAGGCCCGATCATCTTGCAGAAGGCTGTAGAAGTACACAATGGAGATACCCCGGAAGTGCTTCAGCGCAGAGTGATGGAACAGGCTGAATGGAAGATCCTTCCACATGCAATCGATCTGATCGCGAACGGAAAGGTTGAAGTAGAAGGACATCGTACAATCGTTACCGAGTAAGGAGGCAGAGACTATGAACGTATTGATCGTAGGAAGCGGCGGAAGAGAGCATGCAATCGCAGCAAGCGTGGCAAAGAGCCCAAGAGCAGACAAAATCTTTTGTGCTCCGGGAAATGCCGGAATCGCTGAGTATGCGCAGTGTGTACCGATCGGCGCTATGGAATTTGATAAATTAAGAGATTTCGCAAAAGAGAATGCGATTGATCTTTGTATCGTAGGAATGGATGATCCGCTGGTAGGCGGTCTTGTAGATGTTCTTGAAGAAGCAGGAATCCGCACATTTGGACCGAAGAAGAATGCAGCGATTCTTGAGGGATCTAAAGCATTTTCCAAAGACCTGATGAAGAAATATAATATTCCAACAGCAGCTTATGAGAACTTTACAGATCCAAAAGCAGCAGTTGCTTATCTTGAGACAGCGAAGTTCCCGATTGTTTTGAAAGCAGACGGACTTGCACTCGGAAAAGGTGTTCTGATCTGTAAGGATCTGGAAGAAGCAAAAGCAGGTGTGAAAGAGATCATGCTGGATAAGAAGTTTGGTACAGCCGGAAATGAGATGGTCATTGAGGAATTTATGACAGGCCGCGAGGTTTCCGTACTTTCTTTTGTTGATGGAAAGACAATCAAGACAATGACAAGTGCGCAGGATCATAAGCGTGCCGGAGACGGAGATACAGGACTTAATACAGGCGGTATGGGAACATTTTCTCCAAGCCCGTTCTATACAAAAGAAGTAGAAGAATTCTGTGAGAAATATGTTTACCAGGCAACAGTAGATGCAATGGCAGCAGAAGGACGTCCGTTCAAGGGAGTTATCTTCTTTGGATTGATGCTGACAGAAGACGGACCGAAGGTTCTTGAATACAACGCTCGTTTTGGAGATCCGGAAGCTCAGGTTGTACTTCCTCGTATGAAGAATGATATCCTTGAAGTTATGGAAGCATGTATCGACGGAACACTGGATCAGGTTGATCTTCAGTTTGAAGACAATGCAGCAGTCTGTGTCGTACTCGCATCCGAAGGATATCCGGTAAGCTACGAGAAAGGCTTCCCAATCACAGGACTGGAAGAGTTCAAGAAGCACGAAGGGTATTACTGCTTCCATGCAGGAACAAAATTCAACGGAGATCAGATCGTGACAAACGGCGGACGTGTTCTTGGCGTGACAGCGAAGGGAAAAGATCTGAAAGAAGCCCGTGCGAATGCATATGCAGCAACAGAATGGGTAAACTTTAAGAATAAATACATGAGACGTGATATCGGTAAGGCAATCGATGAAGCGTAAATAAAGGGTCGCAGACTTGGTTGCAATAAGATAAAACGATATAAGAAGTAAGGAAGGAAACCGGCAGGGAGGAAAAATCCAAACTGTCGGTTTCTTTGTGATTTTATCACAGAAAAATAAAAAATATGTGCTATACTAGGGTTGTAACAAAGGAAAAAGGTAACTGTTTAGTTACAGATAAAAGATATAACATCTATAAGGAGGATATAAAGATGGCAGTAGTAAAACTTACAACAGACAATTTTGAGCAGGAAGTGATCCAGGCACAGCAGCCGGTACTCGTTGATTTTTATGCAGACTGGTGTGGACCATGTAAGATGATGGCTCCAATCGTAGAAGCTCTTTCAGAAGAACTCAGTGATGTAAAGGTATGCCACATCAACATTGATGAGAATATCGACATTGCACAGAAATACAGAGTGATGAGCATTCCGACTTTCATCGCATTTAAAGGTGGTGAAGAGAGCGGAAGACAGATTGGTGCGATTCCTAAGACAGCACTGGTTGACCTTGTGAAATAAATTTGCGATAATAGAAGAAAGGAAAAACCCAGACGGGCTGCCGGGCACAGAGAAGGCTGAGAGATATGGCTCATTCCTGTGAACGACAGCCTGTCTTTTGCTTAGATATTAAGAAGAAAGGCGGGAGTCAGAGCATGTCATTGCAGTTTATTTTCGGGAATTCCGGAAGCGGAAAGTCCCATTATTTATATCAGCAGATTGTTGAGGAGTCAATCCGTCATCCGGAGAAGAATTATCTTGTTCTGGTTCCGGAGCAGTTTACAATGCAGACGCAGAAGGACCTGTGTATGGCACATCCGCGTGGCGGTATTATGAATATTGATGTCTTAAGTTTTGGACGTCTGGCTCACCGTGTTTTTGAAGAGACAGGAAAGGAAAGACAGCCGATCCTTGATGATGAGGGTAAGAATTTGGTGCTCCGTAAGATTGCAGGAAATTACGAAGATGAACTGACCGTTCTTAAGGGAAATCTTAAGAAGCAGGGATATATCAGCGAAGTGAAGTCCGTGATATCAGAATTCACACAGTATGGAATTGATTTTGAACAGCTTGATTCTTTCATGGAAGGACTGAATCCGGAAAGTTATCTGTATTATAAGTTAAAGGATATCCGTAAAGTATATGAAGGATTTGAGGATTATCTGCGTGATAAATATATCACAAAAGAAGAATTACTTGATGTGTTGAGTCAGACTGTACCGGAAGCGAAAATGCTTAAAGACAGTGTGATCGCAATGGATGGATTTACCGGATTTACACCGGTGCAGAACCGGCTGATCGGGGAACTTCTGAAAGTGTGCGATAAGATTATGTTGACAGTTGAGATCGATCGGAGGGAAGATCCGTTTGTCTATAAGCATCCGTATCAGCTCTTTGCGTTGAGTAAGCAGATGGTTACTTCACTGACGGAAGTGGCGCAGGAAGTGAGAGTGGAGATTGATGAGCCGGTCTGGTTATGCAAGAATCCGTCGTATCGGTTCAAAGAGAATCCGGAGATGGCGTTTTTGGAAGAGGAACTATTTCGTTATTCCAGAAGAAAATACAGTGGAGAGAAGATGCGGTCAATTTCTCTTCATGAAGTTCATACACCACAGGAAGAGGCACAGTATGTGGCAGAGGAGATCCGGCGTCTGGTGAGAGAAGAAGGGTACAGATATCGGGAAATCGCAGTGATTGCTTCGGATCTGAGTACTTATGCAGATGCTTTGGAAAAAGCATGTGATCGATATGAAATCCCGGTCTTTATGGATCATAAGAAAAGTATTTTATTAAATTCTTTTGTAGAGTATTTAAGAAGCTTGCTGGTGATGGTAGAACAGAACTATACTTACGAAAGCGTTTTTCGTTATCTGCGGACCAGCCTGTGTGGGTTCACAAGAGATGAAGTAGACCGTCTGGAAAATTACTGTCTTGCGCTGGATCTGAAAGGATTCAAGAAATGGGATCAGGTCTGGGTGAGAAAGACACCGATGACGACAAAGGAAGAACTGGAAGAACTGAACCATCTGCGCATGCGTTTTGTGGAAAAACTGACACCGCTGCATACAGTTCTGAAGAAGAGAAAAAAGACGGTAAAAGAGATCACACTTGCAGTTTATGAATATCTGGTTCAGGAGAAGATCCAGGAGCAGCTTGCAGAATTGGAGCAGAAATTCCAGGAAGATGGAGAACTGGCACTGGCGAAGGAATATGCACAGATTTATCGTATTGTTCTGGAATTATTCGATAAATTCGTTGAACTTCTGGGGGAGGAAGAGATTCCTTTGAAGGAATACTGTGAACTTTTAGATGCAGGACTTGAAGAGGCGAAAGTAGGTGTGATCCCTCCAAGTCTGGATCAGGTTGTGATCGGAGATATGGAGAGAACACGTATCAAAAATATCCGCGCATTATTTTTTGTCGGAGCAAATGATACGCTTCTTCCAGGAAATGCAGGTGCAAGAGGTCTGCTTTCCGAGCGAGACAGAAAACAGTTTCAGGAGAAGAAAATGAATCTTTCTCCCGGACCAAAAGAGAAATTATATATTCAGAAATTTTATCTCTATATGAATCTGACAAAACCGTCAGAACTTCTGTATCTGTCCTGGGCGAAAGTATCCGGGGAAGGAAAAGCACTTCGTCCAGCGTATCTGATCCAGGATCTGATGCGTCTGTTCCCGGTACTTGTTCCGGTAGAGGAAGACAGAAAGGGACTGCTTGATCATGAGATGATGAGAAAGAGCGGACTCTTGCAGATTGCAGAAGGTTTAAGAGAGAGGGAGCATGGACTGGATGATTCCTGGAAAGAACTGTACAGATGGTTTGTAAAGGATGAACAGAGTCAGGAAACTCTGAAGCAGATGATAGAAGCCGGTTTCTACCGGAAGGATGAGCCGAGCCTTGGAAGTAGAGTAGCAAAAGAACTCTTCCTGGATCCAAAGCGTGTCAGCGTAACAAGACTGGAACGTTTTGCTTCCTGTGCATATGCACATTTCCTGAATTACGGACTTCGTTTGTCAGAACGGGAGAAATATGGGTTCGAAGCAATGGATCTGGGAAATATTGCACATCAGGCACTGGAGCGATTTGCACACAAGGTAGAAGAGGAAGGTCTGGACTGGGTTACAATGCCGGAAGAGAAGCGGGAGCGGCTGATTGATGAAAGTGTAGAAGAAAGTATTCTGGATTATGGAAATACAGTTCTATTTTCATCTGCGCGTAATGAGTATATGATCCATAGAATTAAGCAATTGATCAACCGGTCTGTCTGGGCACTGACACAGCAGATGGCGGCAGGCGATTTTGTGCCGAGCGGGTGTGAATTTAAGTTCGGAAGCGGAAAGATTGACAGAATCGACACGTGTGAAGATGAAAATGCGGTCTATGTGAAGGTAACAGATTATAAAACAGGAAGGAAAGCATTTGATATCACAGCATTCTATCACGGTTTACAGATGCAGCTTCCGGTTTATCTGAATGCGGCACTGGAGATCGAACGGCAGAAACATCCGGAGAAAGAAGTACTTCCGGCCGGTATTTTTTATTACAGGATCCAGGATCCGATTGTGAAGAAAGAAGAGACAAAAGCGGAAGTTGAGCAAAGTATTCTAAAAGAGCTGAAGCTGGATGGACTGATCAATGCAGATGAAAATGTAGTTGAGCATCTGGAGCGGAATCTGAGTGGAACTTCAACATTCTATCCGCTGCGGATGAATAAGAACAGAACGCTCGGTTCGGCATCAAAAGCTTTATCAAAGGAGAACTTTGATACGGTTCTTGCGTACACAAAAGAGAAAGAAAAAGAGCTGAAGGACGTGATGTATCAGGGAGAGGTTGCGGCACTTCCGTATGTACTTGATGAGATGACAGGCTGTGATTACTGTGGGTGCAGGGATATCTGCGGATTTGACCAGAGGATTGAAGGCTGTGAGTACAGAAGATTAAGAAAATATACCTTGGAAGAAGCGTTGAACTCTATGAAAGAGCGTCTTGGTATTTTGGAAGAGAAAGGGGAGGCAGGAGAATGAGCGTAAAATGGACAGAAGAACAACAGAAAGTAATCGACTTGCGTGACCGCAACATTCTCGTATCTGCAGCAGCAGGTTCCGGAAAGACAGCGGTACTTGTTGAACGGATTATTTCCAGGATAACAGATGAAAATGATCCCGCGGATGTAGACCGTCTCCTGGTTGTGACTTATACGGAAGCAGCGGCGGCAGAGATGAAAGAACGAATCGGTGCAGCAATTGAAAAGAAGCTGGAAGAGCAGCCGGGAAATGTGAATCTGGAGCAGCAGTCCACATTGATCCACAATGCGTCGATCATGACAATCCACAGTTTCTGCCTGTCGGTGATTCGGGATCATTTTCATGTGATTGGAATTGATCCGGCCTTTCGCATTGCAGAAGAAGGAGAATTGCGTCTTCTGATGCAGGATGTCTTAGAAGAGCTGATCGAGAATTTCTATGTAGAGGGATCCGAGGCATTTTTAAACTTTGTTGACCAGTATGGAACAGGAAGAAATGATCAGAAGATCGAGGAACTTATCCTCCAGCTTTACGAATATTCCAGAAGTTATCCACAGCCGGAAAAGTGGTTGAAGGAATGTGTGGATAATTATGAGATCGATCCGGAGAAGATGGAAGAAGCAGATGTCGTGCAGGAGGCAAAGGCAAGAGTAAGGCAGAATCTTACAGATGTGAAAGGGTTTGTTCAACAGGCGATAGAAGTATGCGAACTTCCGGCCGGTCCGTATATGTATGGTGAAATGTTAGATTCTGATCTAGTACAGATTGAGCAATTGGAAAAAGCAGAGACATTTTGTCAGCAAGAGCAGATCGTCAGTGATTTTACATGGAAACGTTTGTCAGGAAAGAAAGATCCGACAGTCGATCCGGAGCTGAAAGAGAAAGCGCAGGGGCTTAGAAAACAGGCCAAGAAACTGATAGAAGATCTGAAAGCAAACTATTTTTATGCGCCTGTTGATGAGTGGATCAGGGATATGCAAGAGGCACAGACAGCAATGAAGATGTTAGTTCTGCTGGTACAGGCTTTTGCAGAGGCATTTTCGGAGAAAAAGAGACAGAGAAATCTGTTGGACTTCAGTGATATGGAACAGTTTGCACTTCGGATTCTGACGGAAGAAAAGGAAGGAAAACTGGTTCCGTCAGCAGTGGCACAGGAGTATCAGGAACGCTTTGAAGAAGTTATGATCGATGAGTATCAGGATAGTAACCTGGTGCAGGAAACAATTCTGACGAGTGTGTCAAGAGAGTCGGCAGGACAGAATAATCTTTTTATGGTTGGAGATGTAAAACAGAGTATTTACCGATTCCGCTTGTCGCGCCCGGAACTCTTTATGGGAAAATATAACAGCTACAGTACGCAGGAGAGCAGCAGACAGAGAATTGATCTTGACAGGAACTTCCGAAGCAGAGGAGAAGTACTTGACAGTACAAATTATATTTTCAGGAAACTGATGCGGAAGGAATTCGGAGAAATTATCTATGATGATAAGGCGGCACTGCATTTGGGAGCCTCTTTTCCTGAATTACCGGATGAAAATGTGTTTACGGACCAGACGGAACTGCTTCTTTATAATCAGACGGGGCTTCGGAGCAGTGAAGCGAGAGAAGAAGAAGCGCGGATGATCGCACAGAGAATGAAAGAACTTCTAAGCACGGGTGTTGTGCTTGATAAGGAGACAGGAGAATACCGCCCGGTTCATTATCGGGATATGGTGATTCTGACGAGAAGTTTACAGGGGTGGGCAGAAGTTTTTGCGTCCATACTGGCCGAGGAGGGAATTCCGGCATACTCTGTGAGCAGAGAAGGATATTTCGAGACGTATGAGGTCAGTGTTCTTCTGGATTATCTGAAAGTTCTTGATAATGCAAGACAGGATCTGCCATTGACAGCAGTTTTGACTTCACCGTTTGCCGGTCTGACGGCAGCAGAGTTGTCAGTGATTCGTCTTGCATATCCGAATCAGTTGTTTTACGAGGCAGTGGAAGGATTTTGCAGCCTGAGTTCGGAAGAAATTCCGGAAACTGTGGACAAAAAGCAGGCAATACAGGTACAGGAAAAATTGAGGAGGTTTTTCGAGGTATTGGATCATTTCAGGGAAATTCTTCCGTATACGGCAATCCATGACCTTCTTGCGGAAATAATTGATAAAACCGGCTACGGGTTATTTATCAGTGCGATGCCAGGGGGCGCACAGAGACAGGCTAATGTAGAAATGCTTGTTGAGAAAGCAAGAGCATTTGAAGGGACGAGTTATAAAGGTCTGTTTAATTTCGTACGCTATATCGAGCAACTGAAAAAATATGATGTTGATTATGGCGAAGCAAGTATCATAGACGAACAGGATGACACAGTCCGTATTATGAGTATCCATAAAAGTAAAGGTCTGGAGTTTCCAATCGTTTTTGTAGCCGGAACAGGTAAGCAATTCAATACACAGGATCTGAAAGGAAGTATTGTGATCCATCCGAGAAACGGAGTTGGAATTGACGTTGTAG
>ULVI01000181.1_pt1 | contig 11770 bp, 10 predicted proteins | sample 1959331 | NCBI WGS metagenome assembly ULVI01 (sample SAMEA4835782, study PRJEB28245) | human gut metagenome | biome: gut microbiome; material: fecal sample | place: Denmark | collected 2008 | reverse complement strand
GTTTCTGCCCTCCGGTGCATCGAATCGCCTGCCGCGAGCCGAACCTGCAATGATACGCAATTTCAATCCTCCGAATATAACATACTGATTTTACCACTGTCGAAGGGTGAATTTCAACCCCCGATGCAGTATTTTCGGACAAAATCCGAATTATTTTTCCGTTTAACGCATTTTCTGTTTTTGCGTTCAGCCCTTTTTGAACAAAGCACCGGGAAGTGCAACGCAATCAAGGGGCATATCGTGTTCCTCAACGGGAAGGCTTTCGCAAAGTTGGAAATCGTACCCGACGCCGACAGTGAATGCGCCCGTTTTCTTCAACAGGCGGTCGTAATATCCGCCCCCCTGTCCCAGCCTTCCGCATTCCTTTGTGAATGCCACGGCGGGAACGATAATAAGATCGATATCCTCCGCAAAGACCTCGGTTGAATCCTCCGGCTTCGGTTCAAGAATGCCGTAGCTGCCGCTGACAAAAGAATCCGCACCGTTATTCGGAACAAAAAGACGCAGTCCGCCGTTTTCAATGCAGAGCGGGAACGCAATGCGCTTGCCCGCAGCCTTTGCACACTCAATAAGCGGCATCGGATCAAGCTCGTTTTTTGCCGGCATATATGCCATCAAAAGCCCTGCGGAATTGAACTCCGGCAAAGCCCTTACCTTTTCGGCAACGGCAACCGAAGCTTCACGCACCGCCTCCGCATCGAGCGCCCTGCGCATTGCGCGCATTTGCTTTCGAATGCCCGCCTTTATTTCGGCCGCGCATTCCGCAGCGCATACACCGGCTGCATTTTCTTTCTTTTCAGCTGTGTTCTCAGTTTTTATCATAGTCTTTCACCGTCTTTCGCATCGAATTTGTTTTTGTTACAGTTCATCATGTACAATTCGGCCGTTTATCAGCGTCATCGCGCAGCGGCTGCGAAAATCGAAAGGATGGCCGTAAAAAACCGCAATATCCGCATCCTTGCCGACTTCCAGCGAACCGACGCGGGAATCTATGCCCGCAATGCGTGCAGCGTTTATGGTTATTGCCTCCAGTGCTGCATCCTCCGGCAAACCTTCCCGAACGGCAAGCGCGGCGCAAACGGGCAAATACTGTACCGGAACAACGGGGTGATCCGTCATTATCGCAAATTTTACTCCGTTATCGAAAAGAGTTCTTGCGGATGTCAGGCTGCGGTTGCGAACTTCGGGTTTGCTGCGCTCATGCAGCAGCGGGCCGATGATAATCCCCGCATTCAGCTCATCGATGCAGGGTTTTATGCGGTCGATTATCATGTAACCTTCGGTAAAATGATCCAGCGTGATTTTAAGGTTGAACTCCTTTGCAATGCGCAGAGCCGTCATTATGTCGTCCGCACGGTGCGCATGAATTTTGAGCGGAAGCTCACCGCGCACAACGGGCAGCATCGCTTCGAGTGAATGATCGATTTTCGGAGGTTTTTCGCCCTTTTGCTGTGCGTCTTTAATGCTTCTGTCATATTCAAGCGTATCGAGCAAAGTCCCGCGCAGCTGTGAGGCAATCGACATTCTTGTGTAAAAAGTTTTTTGTGCGCTGAAAACGCGCTTTGGGTTCTCTCCGAATGCAGCCTTCATTGCGGCAGGGAATTTTATCGTCATATCCTCTATGCTCCTGCCGAACGTTTTCATTGCAACGAACTGACCGCCGATAACATTTGCGCTGCCCGGGCCTGTCACAACGCTTGTTACGCCGCCGGCACGAGCCTCCGTAAAGCAGTTGTCAAACGGGTTTATGCCGTCAATCGCGCGCAGTTCGGGAGTTACGGGTTTATAAGAATCGTTGCCGTCCGCGCCCTCGAATCCTATGCCGTCCTCCCACATGCCGATATGGCAATGTGCATCCACAAACCCGGGAAGCACAAAACATCCGCTGACATTTATCTCTTCCGCATTCGGATAATCAAGATTCACGCCCATTGCATGAATCTTTCCGTTTTCAATTGCAATATCCCCCTCGTAGGGTTCTCCGACCATCGGAATTATTTTTCCGTTTTTTAATATTTCCATTGTTTTTCCTTTTTTGCTTATTTATTCACATGAAATCGATATTAAAATCAATTGCGGTGTTCCGTGACGCCCGCAGTTTTTTCGATTGCGTCCAAAACGTCCCCCGCCGTTAATGCGCGTTCATGCAGCAGTTCAAGTGCGGACTCCGCCGAGCTGCCGAGAATATACGCACCTGCCGATGCCGCATCGAAAGGTTCCAGTCCCTGTGCCAGCAACGCCGTGATAATTCCCGTCAGGACATCGCCGCTGCCGCCCTTGGCAAGCCCGGGATTGCCGGAAGCGTTGTATCTCAGTCTGCCGTCCGGATACGCTGCCACCGAGACCGCTCCTTTAAGCAGAACGATGCACCCGAATGCTTTTGCCGTGTTTTCGGCAAATCCCGCAGGGTCACGCAGCACATCTTCGATTGATTTTCCCGTCAGGCGCGCCATCTCGCCGGGATGCGGAGTCAGCACATGCCGCAGGGAAAGCAGTTTTTTCAACTCATTATCAAGGTTATTCAGTCCGTCGGCATCGATAACGGCCGGTTTTCCGCACGAAAGCACGGCGCGAAGCTTTTGCTTAATCGATGCATCGCCGCCCGACCCGCAGCCTATGCCGATAGCCGTTGCCCACTGCACAAGGCTCTGAATGTCCTCATCCGCCACTGCCATAAGCTCGGGACGGGAAGCAAACATGTGCATAATATCGCACGGAACAAATGCCTTCGTCAATCCTGCACCCGCACGCAAAGCCGCAGATGCCGCCATAACAGCCGCGCCGCCCATGCCGGGACTTCCGGCTGCAATCGCCGCCTTTCCGAAAGTTCCCTTGTTTGAAACAAGTCTTCTTTTCGGCAGCAGGCTGCGAACAAACTCTTCGTCAATAAGCTGTTCTGTTTGCAGCAGGGCAGCGTGTTCCGCATCCGTGATTCCGATTTGTGCAACGGTTATTTTTCCTACACACTCACGTTCATGAGTGAGCAGCATTCCGCGCTTTACGGCGACAAAAGTCACCGTTTCATCCGCACGGAACACCGCCGGACGCTCCGAATTCGGTTCCGAGCTTCCGCACTCCCCCGTGTCGCCGTTTATTCCGGACGGAATATCCACCGCAATACGGCAGGCGGGAAGAGCGTTTGCCCTTTCAATCGCCGTTTTAAAAACACCGTTCGGCTTTCGGTTCAGTCCCGTTCCGAAAATCGCATCAACGATTATATCCGATTCTCGGCAGGTATTCAACCTGTTAATGTCGTTTGAAAGCGGCAGACCGAGATTTATCGCAATTTGATAATTCTGTTCGGCACTGCTGCGCGGCAACGCAGCCGATTGTTCATCTTTTTTATTCTGTATCGGCTCAAAAAGCAGAATTCCCTCCGCATTGTACCCCTCCGCCGTCAAAATTCGAAGCAGCGCAAGTCCGTCCCCTCCGTTGTTGCCGGGGCCGATAAGTATGAACACGCGGCTGCCGTTTTTACGCCCTGCCGTATGTTTTTTTATGCTCTGTGCAACTGCGTTTGCCGCATTTTCCATCAGAACCGCATCGGGTATGCCGATCTTTTCCGTCATATTTTTGTCGCAGCTGCGCATCAATGTCGTTTTGGATACGTTAAGCATAAATTCTGTCCTTTGTGTCGTTTTGTTCCCCGTACTGATTTAGTCGGACATGTGTTCTGCCGTTCGGACGGACACATCCGCAGCATCCACTGTTTTTGTTTCTCCGTTCGGAAAAGCGGCGATCAGTCTGCCGTGTTCATCGATTCCATCCGCAAACGCCTTAACCTTGCTGCCGTCCGTGCCGTGAATCGTGATTTCCTGATTCAATGTTGAACAGTTATTTATGTAATCCCGCAGGATACGGTCTTTCTCCCCCTGTTTCAGCATGTTAACACGTTCATGCACATGTTCGGCAATGCAGGCTCCGAGTTCATTCACATCGGTTACTGCTCTCGTTTCGATAAAAAGCGAAGTTGCCCGCTGCATCCATGCATCCGACACTTCAGCGGCATTCACGTTCATGCCGATTCCGATAACGGTCATTGTCCGCGTTCCGTTCTTAACAAGCTCAGCAAGTATTCCGCAAAGTTTTTTCTGCCTGAACAGAATATCATTCGGCCATTTTATCCGTACATCCGCTGCGTCGGCTTTTGACCGTTTTTTTGAAGACAGGAGCAAACCGAGCGAATCGAGCACTCCGAGTGCCGCCGCAAGCGTAACCAGAGGAATATCCTCCGCCGCAATATCCTCAGCATCACAGGCAATGCTCATCAGCAGCGCTCCTGATGTGTTTTCCCATTTTCTGCCGCGTCTGCCGCGTCCTCTCGTTTGCCGTTCCGCAATCAATACGGTTCCGTCTTTCAACACGCCGTTTGCAGCGCGCCGCTTCAGCTCCGCATTTGTGGAATCCGTTTCATGCACCGTTTCCGCCTTCCGTATGCTGTGCATTTTTAAACAATTCACAGAGCCTGTCAGCCCGTTTTTGTCATTCTTCATCATCTGCACCGTTTTCGGCCGAACGTAACGAAAACTCGATTTCATCGGGTATTTCATCGGAATTCCCGGCCTCTTCGGAATTTTCCGCAAGCTCGGAAAGCACCGTTTTTACATCGTCAAACGCATACCCGCACGAAACAAGCCTTGAACCCGTTCGACGCAGTCTTTCTTTGAGAGGAAGGTTTGAATACTGCCTGAAATACTTGCTTCCGACAGCGGCGGCGTTGGAAAGCTCCGTTTCGTCCGAAACGGCGGATAGAGCCTCGTCAATGACCGCATTTTCAACAAAATGCTCCCTCAGCTGTCTGCGCAGTTTTCCTCTGCTGACCGGTTTTGTGTTGAGGCGCGATTCAATAAAATCACGGGCAAATTTTTCATCGTTCAAAAGTCCGTTGTTTCGCAGCCTGTCAATTGCCGCCATGATTTCGCCTTCGGAATAATTGCATTCATCCAGTCTGTTTTCAACCTCGCGAACCGTTCGCGCTTTCGGCGTCAGGAAATACAAGGCTTCATCGTATGCTGAGGCGCCTTTCGCTTTTTTTGTTCTCTGCTCTTTTGTGTTTTTAGGTATTCTTTGCTTTTTCTGCATATCAGTGTCTCCGCCTGTTTTTTAATTAGGTTTTCATCCCGTCACATTGTGTACGGTTTCGTCCACGGTGCTGCACTGGGCATTTTCACAGTCCGAATCGAAACGATCCGGGTCGGAACGGTTCAGTTGATTCTTCGCAAACCGCACTATGCCGTTTGAAGGCATCGATGCATCGCCTCACTCTTCGCCAAGTGTTTTTATTGTTATTCTTTCCTCGTCAATCAGGATGTTTTTAATGAATACGGAGGAGAAAAACCGAATTTCCTCCGCGCACTGTATCGGAATATCGGCGGCATGAGCAAAAAAACCTGAAATTTGAACGCCTGTAACGCCCAAAAGCTCGCATTCGAGCTGCGCACACCTAAACTCTTCCCTCAGCTCGTCGTACGCCGTTTTGAAATCGTCAAAACAGCCTGCACGATTCATATGCGGCATGAGGCTTTCGCTCCATCCGTTTTCACCGATGCGGTTTATCTCCTCGCGAATCATTTCCAGTCTGCTGTAAACATCGTTTCTGGTTGCCTCCGCCGTTTTCCTGTTTTCGGCAATATATCTGCGAACAGCTCTTTCCATTCGTTCGCTTCCGTTTCTCAGCTGCATCCACAATGCATCATAAATCGCATTTTCAAACCTGACGGCATCAACGATTATTTTGCCGTTTTCACAATAAAACCTGATTTCAGGCTTGTACGGAGAGGCAATATTGACCGTTTGCAAAACTGTTCCGAGGCCGACGGGCAGGATGTTTGCAAACATAAATCTGTGCCCCGCTTCCGCCTTTTCCTTTCTTTGTCTGTTGATACGCGCTGCATACAGCCGAAGGTAATTCGGAACGATTGCGGGATAGGGTGCGAACCCGTCTTTTTCCTCAATGCCGAAATATCTGTTGTTTTCGACCATTGCATACACGTTATGACGCGTAAGCGGCTTGGCATCGGCTGTATTCTGTCCGTTTTCATTCCTGATATCCGCCAAAAGCCTGTTCGCTTCCTTGGCAATTTCGATAACACCCATCCCGTGCCTGTACATTTCGAATATCTTCCGCACAACAACGGACTCAGCGGGATCCGCAATCGGTGCTCCGTTTTCGAATCTGTATCCGAACGGCACCGGCATTGCGTATTTCGCCCCGGGAAAAGGCTCCGTCCGCACTTGTGCCGATTGACTTTCCCCGGCATATTTCCGTTCCCATTCATCGCCGCAGCTGTAATAGGATTTTATTGTATGGAGAATCAGCTTTCTTTCATCCGCAATCGGGCTTCCGCCTTCAAAAACGACCGTCAGCCCGTTTCGTACAAGTTTTTTATGCATTGTAAGCCGTTGTATCTCCGAATTGCCGAGGCAGGCATAATTGCGAACGAGGAGCGTTGTCGGCTCCCTGTACACGGCCGAATCGGCATACATGTTCAGCATAATTGTCCGCCCGTCCTGTCGGTCAAAAATCACATGCTCTATTGACATTTCATGTTTTTCGGCAAATTCCCGCGCCGACTCGACAAGGCTGTCAGCCTCGCTTTTGCTTCCGCATCTGAAATACAAATCCGCCATTGTTATCCTGCCTCCGATGCATTGCACGTTTGGAATTGCAATTACTCCGAGCGATACGGTTTCAGCAGAAAGGTTTAAGCCTGTGTTTTCCGCAATCCCCGTTCGGAACACGCTTAACTTCATTTGCTGACTGTTCAGCCTGCCGTTTCGCTTGCGGCAGCCGATTTCCGCTTTATTCTTCCGTTCCGAATTCTTCAAACAGAATGTCGAACATACAGGGTCCCATGTTAAGGTAACGTTTGAAGAATGCTGTCTTGTCTCCGTCGCTGCGATGATTCACGCTTTCGTAAATCTTGTTTGTGTACACATAGCCCATTGCATAGTTGAAGAAATACAGCGGCATATCAATTGAATATTCGTATATAACATTGATGTATTCCTGCTGATCAAGCCCGAACGACTTCAGGTAGTCGCCGATATCTTCCGTTGTCCAGCCTTCGCAGTTGACCTTGATGCTCACATATGCAGGAATAAGAATGTTTGCAAGCACACTTTCGTATTCCCGCAGCGTGCAGCCGCCCACTCCGTATTTCTCGCTGATACCTGAGATAAAAAGCTCCGAAAAAACAGCCCATCCCTCGGAATAGCCCGTGGGCGCGCACAGCTGCTGCGAAAGGGGCAGTCCGTCGAGGCTGCGGAAATACTGAGTTTGGTAAAGATGCCCCGGGAAGCATTCATGTGCAAGCGTGAAGAGCATTGTATCGTCCTCCGCCGTCGGGTTAAGCAGAACGACATTCCTTGTCGGATCATCGAATGCGGAAATCATATATGCGGCAGGGCTGAAATCCTCCGCAACGGCATCAGGAATCGTGACGTATTGAATGCTTTGTTCCGGAATTTGAGGATAGATTCCGTCGATAAGCTCCTTAAGATATTCAACATCCTTTTCAACATTGCCGGACGTCATATTCTTTTCGTAATCTTTCATTGCATTCGAGTCGGTGAGAATGATTTTCACCAATTTAGCGTAAACACTCGAAATGTTTTCACTGAGTTCATCAGCCATTGACGAATACTCGGCATTGCAGGCAGCATTTGATTTTATTGCGGCAGCATAGTAATCCTTTGCATCAACACCGCGCATGCACGCACCCGCAAAGGAGCCGCACTGCGGGCGAAGCTGTTCAAGAGTGTTCGCAAGGCTTCTGTATGCCGGCAGCAATTCGTTGATAATGCTGTTTCTGCTGCGTTCGAGCAAAGCTGTTTTTTGCTGTTCGGAAATTTCGAACTCGGCACTTGCCATTTCATCTTCAAAAAAACCGATAAGGAAACAGTTATTGCCCGTTTCCGCAAACTTGGTGCAGGACTCAAGAACCTTGTTCAAAGCATTTTCTGTCATAAACAGTCCTTTTGCCGCCTTTTCACGTTCAAACTGCTCTATCTGACCGATATAGCGCGGGGCATCTTCAAGCAGGAGCACATAATTTTCGGCATCCTCCGCCGAGCTGATTTCATACATCGAGAGCATCAGCGGAAGCATCGTGTGTTCGCCGTTGAACACTGTAAGCGGTTCATTGTAATAATATGCATCGGGAACAGCATGAATTTCATCAGAAAGCTTCAGATTGAGAACAAGGTTGTCGTATGCGATTCTGTTTCTGTAGGACAGCTGACTTCGGTCGATTTCGTAAAGCTTTTTGCGTATTTCGGCGTTTTCCGCAAAATCGGCAGCATCAGCCTCCTGCGAAAGCTCACCCCATCCGCGTTCAATATCCTCTTCGGCAATGCCGAAACTTGCCGCGTCCTTCACGAATTGATGAAAAGTAAGTCCGGATGAAGTAACCACAGATATAAAAACTTCATGATCCACCGCTTCGAATGCTTCGTCCGCCGCCGTCTTTTCATGCGCCGGTTCCTGCGTGGGTTCCTGCGTTTGCTGCTGCGGCGCTTTTGTCACATCGAAGTCAATATCACCGAATTTACAGGCAGCCGCAAAGAGCATGATAAAAGCAAGCAGAGCTGCCGAAAGCTTTTTTAATGTATGTGACACTTTTTCAATGCTTTTTATTTGAATTTGTGAACAATTTTCCATGTTTCCTCCGTCACCGTGTTATTACATATTAGTGTGCATGTTCGAGAGGCTCAAACATGCTGCATCAATTGTCCGTTTTTGGCGCAATTTCGCCGAACACGTTCAATTCTGCCGTTCGAAAAAGGCGTCATCCGCACATTTTTTCCGTATCTACATTATATCAACAAATCATTGAATATTCAAGACGGGCAGCGATATCGATTATTAAAAACCGAATCCTGCTCTTAAAGCCGATGTTTGCTTATCATGTATATTCATGCGAGCAAAGCGAATACTATCCATGATAAATCAAAAAACGGAGGTTTTCACTGCAAATGAAAGCAACAGGAATAGTACGTCGAATTGATGAACTCGGCAGAGTTGTAATACCTAAGGAAATTCGAAGGACTTTGCGTATCCGCGAAGGTGATGCGCTTGAAATCTATACCGACCGCGAAGGCGGGGTCATCCTTAAAAAATACTCTCTTGTCGGCGAACTTTGTGATTTTGCAAAGGAGTATGCCGAATCCATTCAGCAATCCGTGGGGCATATTGCGGCAATCTGCGATAAGGACACGATTATTGCAATTTCAAGTCCGCACAGGCGTGATATTGCAATCGGCTCTCCGCTTGCCGTTGACAAACCGATACACGATGACGTTGAGGCCGTTATGCAAATGCGCGAGAAGCTTAACCGCAGCACTGCCAACGGCGATGCAATGATCGGAATCACTCAGAACGATGAACAAGGGCGTGCATACACCGCCCAGCTCATTATTCCGATTCTTGCCGCGGGCGATGCCATCGGCGCGGTCATGCTTCTTTCAAAAGAGCCCGGCGCGGTAATCTCCCCGACAGACGTTAAAGTTGCGGAAACCGCCGCAAACTTCATGGGTAAGCAGCTGGAAAACTGAGCCGGGTTCAAAATTCAATTCTTTTTTCGGCCAAAAACACGCCCGCGGATTATGCTATTCGTTATAAACCGACGAAGCATCATGAAGCGGGCGGCTGAGCAATTGATGAAAAGTATTCTTCAATCGTCCAATCCGGAAGGCGTACAATGCGATTCAGCAGGGTTATTCCATCGTATGAAGTGCCGAACTCATTCACTCCGTTGCCGTAGACCGCAATCGTTATCCCCTCCGAACCGCTTTTCTCTGCGGCCTCGCTGCCCCTGCACAACGCCGCAAAACACGGCTCATCAAACATAAGGTTTTTGCAAACAAGTTTTTTGCAGACATGGACAAAGGTTCTGCACGGAACTCCGAACGATTCGAACATTCTCATGCGCTCCGCATTCAAAGCGGCGCAAAACCGAACTTCATCTTCGCAATCCGAAAACCGGCCGGCCGGTTCCGCGATTCCCGCTGCAAGTGCATTTCTGAACTTTTCGGAAGATTTCATCCGTTTGCACAGTGATTCATCCGCAGTAAAAACTCCGCGCATTCCGCGCTGCTGCAAAATATCGGTTATTGTTTCGAATGCGCCGCAGTTTTCAAAAAACAGCATTACATATCCGCCCGAGGCAGGGAAATTTCCCGAACGGATATCCGCAGGCAAAAGCGCGGCAAGCCCCCTCTCCTTCATATAGTCCAAATCCGATTTGAGCAATTCCGCACCGTCACCGCTTTCAATGTTCAGATAGGAAACGGCATAGAAGCCGACGCTTGACGGCAATGCCGACGCGGGCAGGATTCCGTTGCTGCGTACACCGCCAAACACCGTTGCCGCCAGCACTGCGGCAAGAATCACGATTGAAAATGCTGCACTTTTAAGTCTGCGTTTCATTTTCGTACATATTCCTCCTCCGTTTTCATATGGATTCGTGCCGTCATGCACATATTCGGCTTGATTTCAAAACTCATTTCATTATAATATTATGCGGATGGTTTTATTCCCGTTTCGGCCGACGCATATGTATCAATGCCGACCGTTGACAGATGAGGAGCTTAAACCGCCCGCAATGAGCTTTCGGTTTAAGAGAATTTGTTTGAGCGGTTTGTCTGTATAATATTAAAACTCTCTCGAAATGCTCTCTTGAAATACGATTTTGACGGAGGAAATGTTTATGAGATGCAGCTGTAAGAACTGCGGTGTATATATGATTCAATCCGAGGATTCACACCTCGGCTGCGTTTGCCCGGAATGCGGAAACCGCTGCACGGCCTGTCTCGGCACGAACAGCGTTATGGATCGCGAGGCAGTGCGTGCATTGAAGGGCAATCCACTGCTTGCTGATGCAATGCTTAACAGAATTATGGAACCGGAATTTGAAGATGAGGAGCAGGACTGATACTTTTTTGCCGTATCCGCCCCGCTCCGTTTATCGCCTGCTGCCCATGCATTTTGCCTGCGGAAGCAGGCGGCTCAATTCAGGATCGTTCCGATTCGGCCGTTATGCCGTAAGGGTTCGATTTTATGAATTCTATGGCCTTTTGGCGCATATGTTCGGGTTCGATTATTTCAACTTGGGAAAGATACTGCATTGTCCAATAAATAACGCCTTGGGGTGCAGCTTTAAATTTTGCAATGAAATGCCTGTCGTCAAGCTTGTAAATGCGCAGGCTTTTGCCGAACTTGTCGATGATTCCGCCGATCGCTTCGTTTTTGCATTTTAAAACGATCTGCTCCGGCTCCCCGGAAAAAGCATATACAAGCTTGCGAACCGAGTCAAGGTTCACGGCCGAACGCGCAACGGCGAGTTTTTTATCGGTTATTGCTATATTCTGCATCAGGTCAATTCGGTAGTAGCTCAAACCCTCTTTGCCGTCCTTTATGCAGACAAGATAATAGTTCTGATTGTCGCAAACCATTCCGTAAGGGCTTACAACATAGGGTTCGTTTCTTCGCTTTACAAGCCGTTTATCCAACCCGTATTGGTAATAATCGAAAGAAACCCTTCTCTGGCGCGAAATTGCTTCATCGAGAATGTCGATATTGTAGAACACACAGCGATTATCTGTTTTTCTGTCCGCATCCGCCGATGTAAGGTGTTTAAATCCGAACCTCTGATGAATGCTGAGAACGGATTGAAGTTTTTCAAGCAGATCCGCCGTCTGTTTTTGCGGAATGGAATGCATTGAATAAACCGCATCCGTCATCAGCCGCACTTCGGACGGTTCAAACAGT
>ULVI01080206.1_pt1 | contig 11783 bp, 9 predicted proteins | sample 1959331 | NCBI WGS metagenome assembly ULVI01 (sample SAMEA4835782, study PRJEB28245) | human gut metagenome | biome: gut microbiome; material: fecal sample | place: Denmark | collected 2008 | reverse complement strand
TTTTTTGCTGCCATTATTACCACATCCTTTTCTAAAATTGCACAGCCATGGCTGACTGTTTCCTAACTGATTCTAAGTGTAGGACTGTAAAATTGAAAAGTCAAGATAAATTTAGCACTCATTATAAATGAGTGCTAACAGTCAGTCAAAAATCCAGTATTTATCAACATTTCCGTAATTCTAAAATTTTAATAAAGCGTATAAAAAACCAGAAATTACTCCTCCGGAAAATACTTTGCATACACATCAAAAAAGTTGTCCGTAGTCACCTGTTCGTCCATGATCAGCGTGATCTCGTCCCACAGCTTGTCATTGAGCTGACGCACCAGTGTATTCACAAAGCTGTCATACTCCTGCCCGAAGACTTCCCGTTTCCGCTCTTCTACAATCTTTAATTTATTAGCGTCCGTCTCTTCCCGATCCAGCGTATTGATGCATTTGATAATGTAATAGCCTCGTTCACATTTCACAACCTGGCTCACCTCGTCTGTTGCCAAATTGAAAGCCGCTTCCTCATAAGCGCTCTCCGCTTCTCCTTTGCCAAAGGAATAGGTGATCTCGGAATCGTCGCTGTATTTGGATGCCAGTTCCGTGAAATCGTGTTCTCCGTCCACCGCCAGGTCTCTTACCTCGCAGGCTTTCTCATAGGCACTCTGAATGGAGCTTTCCGAATAAGGCTTCAGGTTTCCGTTCATATCCGTGGATGCTGTTGCAAAAAAGATCTGTTGCACCGTAATTTTGCGGGCCTCGTCATCACTGATCTCCGGATTGATGTCCTGTATAATCAACTGATAGACCTTGTCTGCCATGGCATATTCCCGATACAGATTCTCCACAATCTCCTCCGTGGCACCCATAGCCTCGATCTCCGTATCATTTAAGGAAGAATAATACTCCTGTGCCGCCTGGACGACCTTTGCCTCCTCGGCTTCATCCAACGTGACCTCTTTCTCTTTTGCCAGCAGGTACATGGTCTTGATCTGAGCAATTCTTGCCAGCACTGTCTCCTTGACATTATCCTCCAGAGTCACTCCGTTCAGGGAAGTATTCCAGATCTCCGTCCCGTAGACATTCTCATATTGATTCTGGGTCGTGGTCAGGTAGATCATGATCTCCGCCTTAGAGCAGGACTCGTCCCCGATCCGAAATACCTCATTTTTCCCAAATCCTGTGGTAAATACCACTTTTGTGCCGTCACTGCTGCCGCAGGCGGTCAGTCCCGTCACCATACTTATTCCCAGCACTCCCGCCACCAATACCGCAGTGATATGACATCTATTTTTAAAAAACATAACATTTCCTACTTTCTCAAAGTCTCTAAATTCTGATTATACCCTATTTTTTTCTTCTGTGCCACGGTTTCTTGGAAGTTCAGAAAAATCTAAGAATTCTACAGACAAAAAAATGCGTGCGGATATTCTCCACACGCATTTTTAATATTATTCAATTTTGATACCAGATTACTCGATTACATGGATCCAGCCCTTAGGAGCTTCGATCCTGCCCATCTGGATACCGGTCAGAGTCTCATACAGCTTCTTGGTGACAGGTCCCATCTCGGTCATGCCGCTGGGCAGGCAAATTTCTTTGCCGTGGTCAACGATCTTGCCAACAGGGGAGATTACTGCTGCGGTACCGCACAGACCAGCCTCTGCGAAGTCTTTTACTTCATCCAGGTATACTTCTCTCTCTTCTACTTCCAGTCCCAGGTATTCCTTGGCAACATATACCAGAGAGCGACGGGTGATGGAAGGAAGGATACTGTCGGACTTGGGAGTTACAACCTTGTTATCCTTGGTAACGAACAGGAAGTTCGCACCGCCGGTCTCCTCTACCTTGGTACGGGTAGCAGCATCCAGATACATGTTCTCATCGTAGCCTTCCTTGTGAGCGGATACGATAGCATGTAAGCTCATAGCATAGTTCAGGCCAGCTTTGATGTGACCGGTTCCGTGAGGTGCCGCACGGTCAAAGTCGGTGACACGGATGGTCAGAGGCTTAACGCCGCCCTTGAAATAAGGTCCTACAGGGGTGCACAGAATACGGAACTGATACTCATCCGCAGGCTTTACACCGATGACAGGGTTGCTGCCGAACATATAAGGACGGATGTACAGAGTTGCACCGCTGCCGTAAGGAGGTACGAAAGCATCGTTGGCCTTAACCGTCTCGGTAACAGCTTCCACGAAACGCTCCTTGGGGAAAATGGGCATCTCCAGTCTTGCTGCGGAAGACTCCAGACGTTCACCGTTTAAGTCAGGACGGAAGGTTACGATATGTCCGTCTTCTGTGGTGTAGGCCTTCAGGCCCTCGAATACGGTCTGTGCATACTGCAATACACCTGCACACTCATTTAATACGATGTTGGGATCCTGGGTCAGCTGACCGTCATCCCATTTGCCGTCCTTGTAATTGGACACATATCTGTAATCCGTAGGGATATAACCGAAACCGATGTTACCCCAGTCAATGTTCTTCTTTTCCATTTTGTATTCCTTCTTTCCTCGGTTTACCACTCTGCCTGTTGATTTCTCTTAACAGAATTTATTGATTTTCATTATTATACCATTTGTAATAAAAGTCAATATACACATTTATGCTTTCCAGTGCTTTTTTCAGCGAAAATGTGGCTCATTTCTCCTTTTAGCTGAAAACTCAAATTAAATTCACTACAATTATTTTTCTCCGGTAGCTTCCTGATATGCACTGTTCGCTACCACTGACCATCCGGTCTTATCCCCCGCAATGACCTGCAGATCTTCACTGCGGACCGCATAAAACTCCACGATCTGTGCTGCCTCTGTGGACAGATTCTCTTCCGGATTCCGGTACAGCACGAAAATCTCACATTTTCCGTTCTGCGAGGTACGATTGTAGACCAGCGTGTATGCATAGGTCTTTCCCGCCTGCTCCTGTTCTCCCAGCTGCAGATAGAAATTGCCTTTGGCATTGTAGCAGACTTCGAAGGAAAAGCCCTGTTGTTGCAGCACAGCATCATATACTGCCTGTGCGTAAGGCTCTAAGGGATCCTGTACATCTTCCGCGTTTTCCGTCTCCGACGCATAGTATTCCGCAAGCCACTGTTCTTCCATCGCCTGCTTTGCTACCGTTTCTGCATCCTCCGGGTGGGTATTTTCTTCCTTGTCCATCAATTCCGTCAGATAAGTAATGTAATCCTCACCGGCAAGCTCCGTCTCTCTCCGAAACAGCACGCCCTCTGGACGCCAGTAGGAATACCAGTGCCTGTCCGGGAACTCCATCTCTTCCACACTGATCAGATTCTCTGTGAGCCGCGTCTCCGAAGGGATGTCATTTTCAAACCAAATCCAGGCAATTCCGGCAAACGTGACGATCAGGCACAGCACTGCCCACAAAGCAATGCCGATATCCTCCAGCCACTCCCATTTCCCGGGAGTTCCCCACTTGTCCCGTATTTTCCGGTGCAGCCTGATGGGTACTCTCAGATATACATAAAACAGGAGAAGCAGCAGACACAGCAGATCCCCCAGTAACAACACATAACTGCGAAAACTTACGGGACCACCCCACAGAATCATTCTGGCTGCCACATATATTCCTGCCAGAGTAAGCAGTAAAACCGTAACTGCCAAATATATCTTCTTTTTCATCGTTTTCCGCACTCAGGCTTTCTTGCGCTCGTACTTTAAGAACTGATAGGTAATGTCAAAATAGACCTGCTCGTCACTGTCTGCGGTAATCTCCCACTCAGGATCACTGTCCAGATCCGGGAAATAGGCATCCGCCTCGTAGGCATGGTCAATCTTCGTCACATGGGCCACGTCACAGTAAGGCAGCATCTGGCGGTAAATACTCTCTCCGCCGATGATATAGATATTCTCTTCGTCATATTTCTTCAGTTCTTCCAGCAATTCTTCAATAGAGTGTACCACGATCGCATCCTTGACCTGATAATTCGGATCTTTGGACAAAATAATGTTGATGCGGTTCTTTAAAGGCATGCCCTGCGGGAAAGTCTCCAAAGTCTTGCGTCCCAGAACCACTACCTTACCTGTCGTCTCTTCGCGGAAATGCTTGTGATCGTTGGGGATGCGGATCAGCAGTTCGTTCTTGCTGCCGATGGCCCAGTTGTTGTCTACTGCTACAATTAAATTCATGGTGTACCTCGTTTCTGTTTGTTTCTATGATAATAACCGGTTTCTCCGTTCTTCGCACTCACGAAACCGTACTGATATTCGTATTCCGGGCTACCGCCCTACTTACTCATGTCAGATTGCAATCGGAATATCCCTGATCTGCTCCCCGGTCTGGTAACCCTCCAGCTTCACATCATCCGGTGTGAACTGATAGAAGTCCCTGATCTCCGGGTTCAGCCAGAACTTCGGTGCCGGGAAGGGGTCTCTGCTGATGAGCTCCTTAATGGCATCCACGTGGCGGTCATAGATATGGGCATCCGCAATGACATGCACCAGCTCGCCCACGTTCATATCGCAGACCTGTGCCAGCATATGCACCAGCACCGCATACTGTACCACATTCCAGTTGTTGGCTGCCAGTACGTCCTGGGAACGCTGGTTTAAAATGGCATTCAGGGTCAGCCTGTCCTCTCCCTTTTTCTGCGTCACATTAAAGGTCATACCGTAAGCACAGGGATACAGATTCATCTCGTGCAGATCCTGATGCACATAGATATTGGTCATGATCCGGCGGCTGAAGGGATTGTTCTTCAGATCGTAGATCACGCGGTCCACCTGATCCATCATGCCTTCCTTATACTGATGCTTCACCTGCATCTGATAGCCGTATGCCTTACCGATCGAGCCGTTTTCATCTGCCCACTCATCCCAGACGTGGCTGTTTAAATCATGAATGTTGTTGGACTTGCGCTGCCAGATCCACAGCATCTCATCTGTGGCGGATTTTAATGCCGTCCGGCGCAAGGTCAGGATCGGGAACTCCTTCGACAGATCGTACCGGTTCACTACTCCGAATTTCTTAATAGTGTAGGCAGGGGTACCATCCGGCCAGTGGGGGCGCACTTTCTCGCCCTCCGTGCTGGTACCGTTGGTTAAAATGTCATTGCACATATCGATAAAAATATGATCCGCTAAACTCATGTTGTCTCCTTATTCTATCTTCTAATATATAACCGATTTCTCCGTGCTTCGCACTCTCGAAATCGCTCTGATATTCGTATTCCAGGCTACCGCCTTGCTTACTCATATCAGTTTGATTCTCTCATCAGCCAAAAGCCTTGACTGCAAGCAGTCACGCAGAAGCTGATGGAGAATCTTATTATGTTATATAACCGATTTCTCCGCGCTTCGCACTCTCGAAATCGTACACCCCTTCGTATTCCGGACTCTCGTCCTGCATACTCAGGGTTGCTTATGCCTCTCATAGGAAGTATTTCCTGCCTGCAAGCAGTCAGAAATACTTCCTATGAATGCACTTATATTTCCCATTTGTCACACAGGGAATTGATCTGGTCGGCGAACTTGGCCATGTCCTTATTGGTCATGACACCCTCGCTCTTGGTAACCAGCGCCAGCAGACGTCTTGCAGAAGCCAACAGCCTCTCGAAGACTCCGGTGACAGGCTTCGTCTTTTTCTTCACGGCAACCGGTGCAGCCTCATAGGTAAATTTATTGCTGATCAGGTCGAACTCCGTGCCACTATAAGGTGCGTAAGCCCTCTGCCCATACTCGATCTTCAGGCATTCGGTGAATGCAGTGCAGGCACTGTCTTCACCGTGTACCACAAACACCTTTTTCGGCTTCTCTTCAAAGGCCTGGATCCACTCGATCAGTCCTTCTTTGTCCGCATGGCCGCTTAATCCCGCCAGTTTCCGGATCTGTGCCCGCACCTGAATGGTCTCACCGAAAAGCTTTACCTCATCGGCACCCTCTACCAGCGCTCTGCCCAGGGTTCCCACGGACTGGTAACCCACGAAGAGAATCGTACATTCTTCTCTCCACAGGTTATGCTTCAGATGATGGCGGATACGTCCCGCATCACACATACCGGAAGCGGAAATGATGACCTTGGGGGTCTCGTCAAAATTGATGGCCTTGGATTCCTCACTGGTGATGGACAGCTTCAATCCCGAAAATGCAATGGGGTTGATGCCCTCTTTCACATATTCCATAGCCTCGTCATCAAAGCACTCATAACGATTCTCCTGAAATATACCGGTGGCCTCCACCGCCATGGGACTGTCCACATACACCGGGAAATCCTCATGTCCTTTGACCAGACGTCCCACCTTGATTTTCCGCAGGAAATACAGGATCTCCTGAGTACGGCCCACCGCAAAGGAAGGAATCACCACATTACCGCCACGATCCAGTGTCTCCTGCAGTACCTTTGTCAATTCCGCCACATAGTCTAGTTTGTCCTTGGGATGCATCCTGTCACCGTAGGTAGACTCCATGACCACATAATCCGCTTCTTTTGTGGGTGTGGGATCCTTCAACAGCGGCTGATGCTTGTTGCCGATATCGCCGGAAAATACGATCTTCTTCGTATTGCCGTCCTCTGTCAGCCAGACTTCGATGCTGGCAGACCCCAGCAGATGTCCGATATCCGTGAAACGGATCTTCACGCCCTCGCACACTTCTACGATCGTATTGTAATGACAGGGAACCAGTCTGCGGATCACGCCGTCCGCATCCTCCATGGTATACAACGGTTCCACCACTGCATTGTTGGCAGAACGTTTTGCCTTGCGGTTCTTCCACTCTGCCTCAGCACTCTGGATATGCGCACAGTCACGCAGCATGATGCTGCACAGATCCGCCGTGGCATCCGTGGCATAGATCTGGCCTCTGAATCCTCTGGCATATAGAAGTGGCAGAAGTCCCGAATGATCCACATGGGCATGCGTCAGAAAGACATAATCGATCATGGATTCCGCCACCGGCAGCGGAACATTCTCAAATACATTGATGCCCTGCTCCATACCATAATCCACCAGAATATGCTTTCCGGCTACCTCAAGATAATGGCAGCTTCCTGTTACTTCATGGTCTGCCCCCACAAACACAAGTTTCATAGATTTACCTCCCGTTTTGTTAGTTTATTTTAAAGCATTGGCTGTTTCGTAGAACTGATAATAGATCCCTTTTTGTTCCATGAGCTGGTCGTGATTGCCTTCCTCCACAATGCCGTCATCCGTCAGCACCAGGATCCTGTCGGAATTGCGGATACTGGAAAGTCTGTGGGCGATAGTCAGAGTAGTACGCCCCTCCGACAATTCTCCCAGAGATTTTGCCACGGCAAACTCACTCTCATTGTCCAGTGCGGAAGTGGCCTCATCCAGAATGATGATGGGTGGATTTTTCAGAAATACTCTGGCAATACTGATCCGCTGTTTCTGTCCGCCGGACAGCTTTACACCCCGTTCTCCCACATAAGTATCATAACCGTCCTTCAGTCCCATGATGAATTCATGAGCCCCGGCACGCTTTGCCGCATTGATCACATCTTCTTTCGAAGCCCCGGGACGTCCATAAGCGATATTTTCATAGATCGTACCGGAGAAAAGATACACATCCTGCTGTACGATACCGATATTGCCCCGCAGACTCTTTAACGTAAAATGCTTAATGTCCTGGCCGTCCAACAGGATCCTGCCTTCTGAGACATCATAAAATCTCGGGATCAGATTGCACAGCGTTGTCTTACCACCACCGGAAGGACCGACGATGGCCACCTTTTCTCCCGCGTGGATCTGCAGGTTCAGATCGGTAAATACCTTGTTATGGTCATCCGGATATTCAAAGCTTACTTTTTCAAAAGAGATTTCTCCCTTCGGGTCCTTCAGTTCTATGGCATCTGGCTCATCGAAGATCTCGATATCCGCATCCACGATCTGTAAAAAGCGCTCGATACCGGTCATGCCCCGCTGGAACTGTTCGGCAAATTCGATGATACGCCGGATTGTTGCGATCAGGGTGGATACATACAGCATATATGCCACCAGGTCACCAGCGGCAATCCGTCCGTTTACCATAAAAATACCGCCTGCCACCAATACCACCAGATACATCAATCCGTCAAACAGCTTCACTGTGGTATTGAATGCCGCCATGTAACGGTAGGTCAGCTTCTTAATATCCAGAAAAGTGCCGTTATCTTTCTCAAACTTGACATTTTCCACCTCTTCATTGGTAAATGCCTTGACCACCTTATGGCCCAGCAGACTGTCCTCGATCCGGGCGTTCAGCTCTCCGATCTGGTTACGCTGCTTGCGAAAGGCACTTCGCATCCGGAAATTCAGGATCATGCACACACCGCACATCAGCGGCACGCACAGAAAGATCATCAATGTCAGCGGCAGATTGATATTTGCCAGAATGATAAAAGAGATTACGGTCTTGATTCCGGCGATGAAAAATTCTTCTGGGCAATGATGGGCGAATTCCGTCACATCAAACAGATCATTGGTGATCCGCCCCATGATCTGACCGACTTTGGTATTATTATAATAAGTATTGGACAGCTTCTGCAAATGGTTGTATGCATCTCTGCGCATGTCCGTCTCGATCTTCGCGCCCATGACGTGTCCCATATCGGACATATAGTAACTGGCGATGCAATCCACGATACGAAGTCCGAAATACAGAACTCCCAGTGAAAGTATGGTCTTCACCGACAGGGACGCAAGATCCCGCAGCCCTTCATTGGTAATGTAGCGCATAATTAACGGCAACACCAGTTCACAGACCGTGGTCAGTGCTGCACAGAACAGATCCATCCACAAGGTAAAACGGTATTTTTTAAAATAAGGTGCAAACCTGCGAAACAATTCGCGGGTGGAATATTGCTTGTTATCCATTGTTGTGTTCCTTTTATTTTGGTTGCAGAGCTATAGGTATTGTCCTTCTCCCACATAGAAGCGTACTTTTCCTTTTTGCTCATTTTTCTGGTCATAAAGTGTTTTGTCCGCAGCCGACAGGAAATCCCACACTCGGTTTGGTTCCTTCGGAATAGCACAGACACCACCCACGGAAATCGTAAGCCAGGGTTCCACAGAAGAGTCTTCATTGGGAATCTCACATTCCCGGATGCCCATACATAGCTGTCTTGCATGTTCCTCTGCATACTCCCTGTCACGTCCCGTCATGACCACCAGGAATTCATCTCCGCCGTAACGCGCCACATAGTCCTCCGGAAAACATTTTTTCAGAGTATCCGCTACCGCGCAGATTCCTTCATCTCCCCTTCCATGTCCATAGCGATCATTCAACTGTTTGAAATGGTCAATATCCAGGAACAGAATGCCCAGTTCCTTCTCATTCAGAAGACAGTCTTCAAACACATCCTCCAGATAACGATTCAGGCTTCTCTTATTATAGAGTCCGGTCAGTTCGTCATGATCCGCCTGATACAACAGCCGGTTTCTCTTGCGTTCCTGTTCCTTCTGCTCCTCTTCTGCTGTCTGTAATCGTTTTCTGAGTTCCATCATATACATGACCTGACTGTTTTCTGTCAGTTCCCAGCTGTCCTTTAGATGGAAAAAGGTATCCGCGCTCTGTTTGAATTCTTCCGGAGTCATCCTGGAACTGCAATAACGCATCCGCAGAGACAAAAGCTGCAATAGCAGACTCTTGTTCTGTTCAATGGCAGCCTTTGGTTCCAGACAGTTCAATACTTCCTCTATCTGTTCCGGTTTGCCTATCTTTTCCACATATTGCAGCAGATTCTGAATACTGTCGTATTCGGAAGAGACCTGTGTCATATCCTCTAATGCCATTACCGCTGTACGTACATGCTCTTCTGCCTTCTTCCGGTCTCCGTTTCGCTCCGCCAGATGAGCCAGAAATACATTGACACCCAGCCTTGTCTCACGTATGACCTCCTCGCTCTGCCCGGTCTCTTCCAGTTTACACAGTACCTTTTCCGCCTCGTCATCCATATGCAGATGCAGCAGGCAGCATCCGTACTCTGCCAGCATTTTCCGGAAATTGATCCTGCTGTATGTACTGTTGTCATCCGCCTGTTCAAATTCGCGGATACATTCCGCATGGCACTGCACAGCTCTTTCATAAGCTCCTATGAGATAATACGCATCCGACATATTGCTCAGTACAATGCTGTGCACCATCTTATCATCGTATTTTTCCGTATAATCCAATGCTTTATCGTACTGTTCCATGGCCAGCGACAGGTTGTTCTGCATATGTGCCACAATACCGATCATATTGTACACTCTGGCTACATGATGCTCCAGATCCGTTCCCAGAAGACACCTGACGCTCTCATCCAGATAATGCAGGCAGCCCTCCTGATTCCCTGTTGTCAGTTGATAAAAGGCAGCAAAATAGCAGATCCATCCGTGGATTCCCTTATCATCCTGTTCTGTCACAGAGGTAAGTGCCTGCTCCAGAGTCTCCCAGGTAAAAGGAATTCCGTCTGTCATCTGCTGATTCAGGCGTTCTGCTGTCTCTAACATTTGCTGTCTCGTTGCGCTCATATCTATATCCATACCGTCCTGTTATTCTATGTCAATTCCGCAAATCACGGTTCGCCGGTTCCTATGCCCAGCCCGGTGGGCATAATCTATATTACTTATTATTGTATTATTTTATATCGCAGTACGCAAGTTTTTTTCCTGAATAAAATGTTTCCCAATCTCCCGCAAAAATGTTAAAATGGAGTTATATTTCGTAAGCTAGTACAAAAAGGCATGGTTATTTCTATGGAAAATATAACAGTTAATAAAGAGTTTCATGAACTGCATTTTGACAGCATCCAGGCTTTACGCGGTCTGGCTGCTCTTTTTGTGGTATTTCAGCATGTCCGTTTTCTGAACTTCGGAGCTTTCGGTGTGGACATCTTTTTTTGTATCAGCGGATTCATGATCATGTTTACCACGGAAAAAAGTACCAAATATTTCTTCCGCAAACGCCTGGTCCGGATTCTTCCGCTTTACTACCTGATGACACTGGGCACCTATCTGTCGCTGTTGTTGTTTCCTTCCATGTTCCAACAGACCAGACACGATTTTTCCTATCTGGTCAAAAGTCTGCTGTTTATTCCTTTTGATATCGGCAGCGGAGCGATCCAGCCTTTGGTACGGATTGGCTGGACCATTAACTGTGAAATGCTGTTCTATCTGCTGTTTTTCATTGCCTTTCACATCAGCATGAAATACCGCGGTCTGATCTGCAGCGCATTTCTGGTGATTCTGGTGGGAATGGTACAGATATTTGCTCCGGCGATCTCATCCTGGCAGTCTCCGATAGGTAATGTACTTTCTCCTTTCCTCATTTTTTACGGAGATCCTGTCATGTTGGAATTTCTCTTCAGAATTCTGGCTTACTATCTGCTGCGGTATTTGTATCGCAGGCATACCCTTCATCCGGTTTCGCGGACAGTAAGCCTCGTATCCGCGGTATGTATCCCGGTAATCTTTTGTCTGCTTGCTTACTTTACGCCCCGGATCAATGTGATTGGGTTCCTCAGGCTTCCCCAGTGGGGGCTCCCGGCTCTGCTATTGTTAATCCTTGCTTTTCTCGCAGGCCTGCGGCTTTCCATGCCCCGCTTTTTTGTGCAGTTGGGAAATATCAGCTATTCCCTGTATCTGGTACACTACTATCCGGTTATGTTTCTGGACCGTGTGGTATTTGACTTTTCCACCCTATCCGTATTATCTGTTGTCGGACTGATCGTAAGCGTTGTAATAAGCATTGTTCTGGCTTATCTGTGCTGGATCCTGATAGAGCGGAAATTCACCGGATGGCTGCGTAGAATACTGCTGCGTTAATTGTATATGCAATTCACAAAAAAGATGCACACTT
>ULVI01015063.1_pt1 | contig 11803 bp, 5 predicted proteins | sample 1959331 | NCBI WGS metagenome assembly ULVI01 (sample SAMEA4835782, study PRJEB28245) | human gut metagenome | biome: gut microbiome; material: fecal sample | place: Denmark | collected 2008 | reverse complement strand
AGCCGCCCTTGCTGGTGAAGTAATACTTGCCGTTGTAATGGGTGATAGAGCTGCGGATGTCGCCGGTCACATTCATCTTGTAGGAGGACAGCAGTTCGCCGGTCTTGGGGTTAAAGGACAGCAGACTGGGCTTGCCGGTGGTGTAGCCGGAAGCGCCGTCATCCGTGCCGATCAGCAGGAAGTCGTCGCACACATAGGCACCGGCCCAATAGAAGCCGCCCTTGCTGGTGTAGTACCAAGTGGGGAGCTTTTCTTCCATCGTCTGCGTGGGGGCCTCGTCGGTGGCGCTCAGGCACACATAGTGGGCCTCGTTGATCTCGCCCACCCAAAAACCGGTGTAGATGTAGCCATCGTGATAGACAATAGAGCTGTTGGGCTGACCGCCGATGGAGTCCCGATAGATCCACAGGGAGTCCAGGGTATTGGCGTCGAACGCCTGGATCGTGCCGTCAGACAGGCCCACGAAAATCATGCCGTTGGCGTAGGTGGGCGGGTTGATGGCGAAGCTGGAGTTGTGATCCATGGGCTTATCAATGAGAATTTCGCCGGAGATAGCATCCACCTTGTAAATGCGGGAGCCGGAGTAGGTGTAGATGGCACCGTCCACCAAAATGGGGCAGCCGCAGGCGTTCACATCGTAGCCGGATCCAATGGAGGTAGCCCAGTACAGCTCGGCATCCTTGGCGTAGACCGGCGTCTTGTAGTCCACCACACCGTTATTCTCATTGTTTTGGCGTAAGTGGGGCCACGCAGAATCGAAATTGATGAGCTTGTCGTTGGCTGGAGCCTTCTTTAGCGTAATGGTCAGTGTACCGTCCTTGTCGGGGGCGGTATAGTGCTCCACCGTTTGACCGATGTGCCCGGCGCAGGTGGTAGTGTAGGAATAGCTGGCACCGGGGGTCAGGCTGTAGGTGCCGTTTTTCTCCACGATGCGCTTGCCGTTCAGATCGTTGGTCAGGAACACCGTGGCATCCGCCGGGGTCGTTTGGATGGTCAGTTGGATGGGGTCACTTTTCTGAACATGGACGGTATAGGTCAGCTCAATGCTGCCGGTATCTGCGTGGCAGACCTGTACCGAAATATCCTCATTATAAAGGTCTGTGTTCAGGACCGCTTCCGCGCCGGCCAGCGTATCATAGCGTACGCCGTTGACCTTGGCATAGTACCCGCCGCAGCAGGCGGTGTCTGTGCTGCTGTTGGGATAGGTGCCGGAGAGGTAGAGAGCGGTGGTCTCCCGGTCTACCTTAACATAATAATCCGTGGTATCTCGATCAAAGCGGGCCGTTGCGCCCTTTGGAGTTACAAAGGGCAGTGTCTCATCCTTTGTGGCAATAGTCAGGCTGGACAGGTGCAGCTGCCGCAGCAGCTGAATATTGTAGTCCTGATAGCAGGTAGTGCCGTTTTCTGTCTTGGAAATGCGGATCGTCACCGTCTGGCCGTAACCGGCCTTGGCCACGGCGTAGGTCAGGCTCTGAGCAAGACCCGTTTTGCTGACAGGCGTTGTGATCGTCTCCATCCGTGCGAGATTATGAATCTCCGGCACGGTGCTTTGGGTCCGATACAGCGCCGTCACGGTTCCGGTTGCCGTGGCCTGCATGGCAACGGAGCTGTTGCAGTCGGACACCGTATAGTTGTAGGTGTGGTCTGCCGCCGTGAAGGTCTTGTCGGCGGCGTAGGCGATCCGGCTGGAAGCATAGGTGCCGTTGTAGAATGCCAGATCGGTCAGCCAGTCGGTGGTGACAGGCTCCGGGACGGACACATTCAGTCCGCTGGAGGCCGTGAAGGTGATCTGCGTATGATACCAGGTGTTCTTCGTGGCGATGCAGGTATAGCTCTCGCCGGGGACCAGGTGATAGATCCCGTCCACCGGGGCAATCTCGGAGCCTGCTCCATTGATCACCTGCACCGTTGTTCCGGAAGGCACAGCCAGTGTCACCGGTACGGAAGCTACCTTCTGAATGTGGAGGGTATAGGTGCTCTGCTCCCCGTTGGGCGCTGTTACCTGAATCATGTGATCCTGCGTGTCTCCGGTCAGCTGCACCGCCCCGGTTCCGGTGACGGTATAATCCTCACCAAATGGTGCGGCGTCAATATCCACAGTGGAGGACACGGTTTTTAGGCTGTACTCCCGGGTGTTGGGCGCAAACTCCAAGGGCAGCTTGGTCCCCTCCGCCGTGGCTGCCAGAGCCTTCAGCGTGGGCACACGGGTCACGGTGACATCGTAGGACTGAATCTGCGTGTAGCCGTCCGAGCCTGTATACTGTGCTTCCAGCGCGAAGGTCTTGCCCTCCATGCCAGAGGTCAGCAGATAAGTAAGGGATGTGGCTGTGCTGTTCCAGCTGCGGGATGTGCCCGACATATCCTTGCCGTTGGTGCCGGTATAAATGGTGCGGAGCTTGGTGGTCTTGGTATTCGGAACATTGCCCATCACAACATTCAGGTACACGCCGCTCAGAGCATTGGCTGTATCCTCGATCCAATACTGCGCCGTGTGGTTCGCGCGGTTTTGTGCAGCGCGGTAGGGTTCTTGATCGACATCCAGCAGCCGGATATTGCCGAACCACTCGCCGTAGGGCAGGGTCGCAGAGACCTGAGCGTCGGCGGAGACCGTCAGCGTTCCCTCTGTGCGGTTATATCCGCCGTCGGACACACAGAACTTATAGTCGCCGGCGATGACTTGGACGCTGCCGGTGCCGGTGGTAACATTGCCATAGACATCCGTAAGGGAGAGGATCGGTGCCTCCACCGCATTGCCGTTTTGGGTTGCTGTGGCGGAGACGGTGTATTTGGTCCCGTCCAGAAGGGCCGCATATTCGGCAATGGCGTCTTTCAGGTTTTTCAGCAATGGTCCTGCCGAGTCGGCAGTTGCCGTCCGCAGGCCCTTCAGCGCCGCTGCGTAGGCACTGGCCGCTGCCGGATAATTCTGCACATGGTTGGTCATGTCCAGGTAATCCGCCATTTGGATAATCAGCTGGATAGCTGCGTCCGAATAAGTCGAAGATACATGGAAGCAAAGGGCCTTGACGGAAGAAGCCGGAGCGTCCAGCTTGTAGCCGCCCTTGTCATAATAGAGCAGATAGTTGGCGGAAACGCCGTTGATCTCATAGACGAATCTGTTTTCCAGGCCGACAAAGTCAATATCTGAATCCGCCAGCGCCTGTTGAATGGTTTGCCCAGATTTATACTGGATACGGGTCGGCTCCACGATGGTGCTGTTGGCGTTCATAGCCACAAACACAAAGCTGCCGGCGTACTCCTCTGCGGCCATCGCCGTGACCGGCATGGCGGCAGAGAGCAGAAGCACCAGACTCAGCAGCAGAGCCATTACTCTTTTGTGCATTTTCCTTCCTCCTTTTTTTCAATACAGGCAGTTCCATAGCCGGTACCGTATTTTCTCCCAGGTTGTCCAGCTGCCCTTGCAGGCATCCAGTACACGCACGGCAAATGAGTCAACCTGCTTGCGCTGCTCCGGGGTCATCTCCTGGGTGCTGAACAGCGCCTTTTGATTCAGTTCTGCGGCCTCCGCAGCATCCTCCGGGAACTGCACCGTACTGTGGCGCAGCAGGCAAACGGCATAGCCATAGCGCATGGCAATGGCCTCCCGGTCGTTTGCGGCGTCGATAGCGGCCATCTTCTTCCGAAACACCCTGCGGCGATGGAAAATGCACCCGGCCAGCAGCAAGATCAGCAGCAAGGGAAGAAGCAGTAGGTAGTGGGCATTCAGTGAGAAGGTAAATCGGTCCTGCTTGTGCTCGTTGATCTCCTCTGGCTGCTCCACCTCCACAAATTGCTGGGTGTTGTTCTCATAGGTATTCTCATCCGGGCTGTCGGCGCCCAGGGACAGTTCCTCGTCGTCTATGTAGCCGGGAGTCACCTCGAACGGCACAAAGCCGACACCGCTGACATAGTATTCCGCCCAGGCGTGGGCGTTTTCTTCCGTCAGGGTAATGGTCTCACCGGCCTTGTAGCGGGCGGCATCCTCTGCCGAGAGGTAATACCCCTCCACATAGCGGGCCGGAACGCCCATGTAGCGCAGCATCAGCACCGCTGCCGTGGCGTAATGGACGCTGTAGCCGTGTCCGCTGCGCTCCAGCGTATATTGCAGGAAGTCGCCGCTGCCGTTCATGGTCCGGGCAGTCTCATCGTAGGTCATGGCTTCCCGTAGATATTCAAAGATGATGGTGCGGATGTCGCTGATGGTCCGGGTCTGGGTGTCCAGCTTCAATTGCCGCTGGAGGACGGCCCAGCTGTCCTGGGTCATTTGCAGGTCCACGGCCCGGAGATAGTCGGCATAGGCCTGCTCCTTGGATAGATAGGTCTCGATGTTTTCCCGGCCCTGGGCTGTGGAGAGGCTCCGCTGGATCTGATACCAGTCCGGGACGCTGCCTTTCAGATAATACAGGCTCTCTGCCGGGGGCAGATTCGTGTCCCCGATGCGGTCCGCTGCCAGCGTTTCGCTGCCGTAGACGGCGTAGGGGTAGTAGCCGTGGGCGGAACAGGCGGAGAGATTTCGTATAGTCATGGAGAGCGGCGTGGCCGTCTCCGTATAGCCATCCGCCAGTGCAATTTGACTCTGGCCGTAGAAACCCGCCTCATGGAGCCAATAGAAAAGGTCCTCATATTGGGCGGTTTCTTCGGTATCGGCTGCTTTCCAGCCGGTGCCGGTGTAGGTGTCGTAGACCTGCCCACGCAGATACACCTTTTCCGGCTGCTCCATTGTGACTTCCAGCGCCGGGGTGTCGCTTTTATTCCAGGCGGGTAAGTTCTTGAGGTTTCCTTCCGGCATGGAATTGGTATCGCTGTCGTAGTGCCGCTGGTGAAGCTGGGTTTGCATCGTCTCGACCATGTCTGTATTCAGCTTGTCTTGGCAGGACAGGCCAATCAGCAGACACAGCGCTGCACACAGGACCGGCAAGATCAGCTGCGCCGGAACGCCTGCAAGGGCTTCTCCCTCTGCCGTGTGCTGCACCATCAGCAGCACCGTGCCAATAATCAGCAGCCCACCGCCGATGCCTATGGGAAACAAGCCCAGCAACAGGGCTGCATAGCAGGGCAGCAGAATCGGCAAGGCCAGCAGCATCCGTCCGCTCCATGCGCTGCGGCTGAGAAGCAGCGACACCGCCAGTAGCAGAACCGTTACCGCCAGAGGCAGAAATTGGGCATCCGCTGCCGCAAGGTCCAGGTAGATCTTCCCGGTCTTTTTCGTCAGCAGGGTCAGAAAATCATTTGCCAGTGTTCCAAAACCGGGTAGGACAAACTTGTTCAGTGCCAAGCTCAGAAGAAGCAACACGCCGATGCCCGCTGGAACGAGCCAGTTCCCGATTCTGGTTTGGTATACTATCAGCAACGCCGCCTGCGCCAAAATCGCAGCTGCTGTCATGGCCCACCATGGGTAGGGAACAGAGGGAAATGCAGCGGTTAAAAGCAAGCAGAAGCCCACCGTCAGAACGGCACAGACCACCCAAGCGCCCCAGGGAAAGTGCAGCTTTTTCTGTGCCGTTTCGGTGACAATCCACTGGAGTCCGTTTTCATTTTTTCGCATGATGGGTTAAACCTCCAGTCGCTGCATGGCCTCGGAATAATTCTGCGGGGCAAAGGTGGTCGCACCGGGGTACTGTTCTTCGGTACAGAGGATGAAATGCACCCGTCCGTCCGTGAGCAGCTGTTCTTCCGGCGCTGTGTCGAAACAGAGAATTCGGCTGTAACCGTCAGTTTTGGGCAGGCGGCACTCAGCGCTGCCCCTGGTCTTTACCAGAGCCGGGATAGCCTGCAAAAGCTGGTTTTCCTCTGAAATGTCCTGGACCTGCAGATCGTCCCGGTCCGTCCAGCACAGGGTATAGGGTACACCGCTTTGCAGCAGTGCCATGCCTGCGGAGGACACGACCTCCGCCAGTGCGTCCATCTGCTGGGGGTTACCGCCGGTGCGCTTATCCCAGAATACCAAAAGGGAACGGCTCTCCGGCTGGCTGGCCTCTTTCAGAATCAGCTCATCTAACTTGGAGGACAGCTTCCAGTGAATTTGCCGGATGTCATCGCCGGGGCGATACTCCCGGAGCTGGTACACCTCGCTGCGGTCCTCACCCCGTCGATTGGAAGTGCCGTCGTCGGCATAGGCCGGTCGGGCGGTCATGTCCGCCTCCATTGGATACAGGTCCGGGAGGATGGTCAGACGGGCATCCGCTTTCACGAGGGCCTTCATGGGAAGCAGGCCCAGATAGTCCAGCAGGGTAAACCGGCTGATCTGCACATACACTCTGCCGCAGAAGCTGCTTTGCAGCAGGATGGTTTGGCTGCTTTCGCCCTTGGCTCCGATGCTGCCGGTCAGCGTCACTGTCTGATCTTCCTCAGTGAGATCATTGCGGATAGAGACCTGACAGCCATAGCGCATTACGGGCAGAAACGCTCCGTTGCGGATACGCACCCGACAGCTGACCGCCGTGTGTTTTGCCGCTGTGGCCGGGGTCAGAATGTCCGCCTGCAGATGCCTGCGGACATAGAAATTGACCGCCCAGGAGGCCAGGGGCAGCAGGAGCAGCAAGCAGAGTCCGGCCAGCGCCCAGAAGGAGCCGCTTGTAAGAAGCAGCGCCGCCAACGCCAGCAGCAGGAGCAGATAACACAGGGCGCTGCCTAAGATCGTTTTTCTCATTTGCTGGAAAATTCCCGGACATCCGGCTTCTGGACGGAGGTAAGTACATTTTGCAGGATCAGTGCCGCTGTATAGTCCTGGAGCCGCGCCTTGGAGTTGAGGATCAGACGGTGGACACACACATCCGGGAACACGGCGCACACATCGTCAGGGATCACATAGTCCCGGCCCTCTAAGTAGGCGTTGGCCTTGGCCGCACGGGTCACAGCCAAAGCGCCACGGGGACTGACACCCAGGGTCACATAGGCGTTGGAGCGGGTCAGATCCACCAGCTCTGCAATATAGTCATAAATTCGGTCTGCCACATGGATATTGCTGACCTCTGCAATGAGCTTTTCCAGCTCGGCAGGGGAAGTCACTGTCTGGCAGGCAGAGAGCGGGTCCACATGATGGCGATCCTTCAGCAGTGCCGCCGTGCTGGCCCGATTGGGATAGCCCATGCTCAGTTGGAGCATGAAACGGTCCAGCTGGGATGCGGGCAGCATCTGCGTACCCGCAGAACCCACCGGGTTTTCCGTTGCCAGCACGATAAAGGGCTTCGGCAGGGGCCGGGTCACGCCGTCCACGGTGACCTGCAACTCCTCCATAGCCTCCAGCAGAGCGGATTGGGTCTTGCTGGAGGTACGGTTGATCTCGTCCGCCAGCAGCAGATTGGTCATAATGGCTCCGGACTGATATTTCAGCTTGCCGTCTGCCTTATCGAATACGGAAAACCCGATAATATCCGATGGCAGAGTGTCGGAAGTGAACTGGACACGCTTGGAGTCCAGACCTAGCGTTTTGGAAAATGCCTTGGCCAGCGTCGTCTTGCCTACGCCGGGGACATCCTCCAGCAGCACATGGCCCTGTCCCAGGATGGCCAGCAGCACCTTGCGGACGATGTCCTCCTTGCCCAAAACGACCTTGTTGACCTCTGCCTGAATTTGATCTGTCAGCTTATTCATACTTTTTTCCTCTTTCTGCCGATGATGTAGATCGCACCGGCGGCGATTACGACTACCGCACCGATCACGGCGCAGATGATGATTCCATTTATGCCGAATGCCTCACGGGGCGCTTGAGTGCCGTCAAAATGCAGCACCCACGGCTGCCCGGACCGCACACGCTGCACAGCCACTAAGGCCAGGACGGATTGGGCCGTTGCCAGGCCGTCGCCGGCCCCCTCCAGCACATGGCGGTAGGTGCCGTCCGCTTCCCGGAACTGGGAAAGCTCCGTCAGCAGGGTGTGCTCGCCCTTGACAAAACGGCTATCCGTCTCCGGGTCAATGCCCAGCGCACACAGGGCCAGGATGACCTGGGCGGTGCTTTCCGCGTTTTCATCGCCGTAGGCGATATACCCGCAGGTGTCCGTCAGCTGGCCGGAAAGATAGGAAAGTGCTGCGTCGATCTCGGTCTCCAGCTGGTCCCGATAGGGAGCTAGGGCCTGCACCGCCATAGCGGTGATGTCCACATCCGATTTTCCGGGGATCAGGCCGAAGCCGCCGTCCGGCTCCTGAGCAACGGAAATGGCATTTACCATGTCCTCCCTGGAATACAGGGCGTCTGCCGGGACCTCTGTGTCCCCGGCATCCAAGGTCAGCAGCGCCCATATCCAGCCATTTAAGCCCTGAGCGCCCGGATCACGGGCATAGTTGTAAGTACCCTCTGCGATCAGGTCAATGGCCGAGCCGTCGGGCTTCGTGCCGAAGTTGGTGGGGTTGCCCCCCAGTGCCAGCACCGTTAAAGAAATCCGGTGGTATTCCGTGGCCTTGTTGCGGTCCAGGCATCCGTTTTTGGCGTATGCGTCCTCCACATGGGCCTTCAGTTCCGCCAAATAGTCGGAATAGCTCTCCCTTGTGCCGGACAGTGCCATAGCTATGGCCAGCCAATCGCAGACGGAATCGCCTGCAGGAAACAGTTCCCGGTCTTTCAGCAATTCACCCTTCTTGCCGCCCAGAGCGGACATTCCCTCCGCACTCTGTGCGATCTGTTTTTTCAGCGAGGGAGCGCTTTCCGCAAGGGCCAAAGTCGGAAGCAGAAGCAGCACGCAAAGAAGTGCCGCTAATATTCGTGTTGCTCTTTTCATGCTGCTGCCTCCCAGGTTCTATGGAATTTGTTTTGATAAGGGGTAAGGCCCGATCCCCGCCGCAGGAGCAGGGCGGGGGCCGCCTGTGCGGCGGTGGGGGATGGCTCCGTACCGCCGGTGGCCGGGAGAATATCTGTTTTCTCCTCATGGCACTTGGAGCAGCGATAGTGGATGTAACCATCCTCTGTTTCGGTGGGTTCCAAACGGTCCGTCTCCACGAAGTCGTGGCCCAGGGCTTGGTAGCCGCCGTTGATCCACAGGCCGCAGTAGCTGCTCAGTGAACCGTAGCCGCCTCCGGTGGAATCGTAGCCGCCGATGTCCTTGCCGTAGGACAGGGTGAAGCGCACATAAATGGTAATGCCGTTGCGGACCTTGTAGCCACTCATGCCGGTACCCTCATACAGGGTGCCGTTGATGGAGTACATCCAGCCCGAGCCTTGGGTATAGTCAAACTCCCCGATGCTGTCCCGGTCATAGTTGTCATTGGTGGTGATGCCGTCCCGCAGGATCAGCTCCCAAAGATGCTCCGGGACATTGGCACGGTAGGCAATGTCGCCCCGGCTAATCCGGCGCAGATAGAAGTTCATGGCAGCAGACCCCTGGTAATCCGGCTCATAACCGCGCTCCTGCAGGAAGCGCAGCAGCACGGATGCCGCCGTTTCGCCCTCCACGATGTCCAGCGTACCGGTATCCAGAATGCCCAGGCCGATGGTGGTCGCATCCAGCACCACATCCACCGAGCCTGCCGGGTCGCCCTCACTGATCTGGTGATAGGTGACGGTGTAGACCTTCATGGTGGAGTTTCCGTTACCATCCCAGGCCAGCACCCGGACGATGTGGGTTTCTTCATCGCCCAACTGAGGGGGATCGAAATACAACTCGTAGGTGGGTTGAGAATCGCCGTAGCTCTTTTCCACGGTCTTTCCGTCCAGTGTGACCCGGATCTGATTGGAGTAGATCACACCGGCTCCCAGTTCTGCATTGGCACGGGCGATCACCGTCAAGGGGAAAGTTTGGGAGGTCATGTCCAGGCTGGCCCCGTCCAGATTGGTGACGATGGAGGGTGGATAGTCCCCCACCGTCGGGTGGGTATCGTCCGCAAGATTCGCGTAATAGCCCACCCGGTACTGAACAAGCCCCAGGAAGGTCTCTCCATCATAGAGAGACAGCACAAAGAGGTTATCTGCGTTGAAATCCAGCTGTGCCTCGTAGTTCTGATTATCTTGGGAGGTCAGGAGCAGCCCGTTCCCGGAATTGGTCTCATTTTTCAGCCGGACACGGATATGCAGATCGCCCTTACCCAGGGGATAGGCCACAAAGGTCAGTTTCCCGTCGGGCAGCTCTGCCTTGGTAAGCTGCTGGGTTTTCAGCGTCGTATAAATGCGGGGGGTATCATCCTCATCACCGCCGCTGCCGTGGTCACCTCCGCTGCCGCCGTGGTCCCCGTCGTCTCCGCCGGTGCCATCACCATGGTCACCGGAATCCTCGGAACCGCCTTTGTTATCGTCTGACTTGGAGCCGCCCTGGTCGCCCTTGCCGGGGTTATCCGTGGGGTCTGTGGGGCCCGATGGATCCGGCTTGGTGTCATCGGGTTTCTGCGTGTCATCAGGTTTCTGCGGCTCATCGGGCTTCTGCGGTTCATCAGGTTTCTGCGGCTCTGATGGTTCCTGGGCAGTATCCGTATTCTCTGTATTATCCTTGCCGGAGCTTTGTCCGCCGGTGCTGCCGGAGCCTTGCAGCGACTCTGCCTGGAGCCGATCCGGCTGAGTGCTGATGGGATTCTCCGGCCTTGTCCGACCGGAGGAAAGAAGTGAGAGGCTGATCCCTGCCACCAGCACAATGACCAGCAAAATACTCACGGCGCTATATAGGCCGCTATGTTTTTTCATACGGGTATCCTCCAAATGCTTGTTTTGGATTCTTACCATCGTCTCCTAAAACAGGAGGCAATGGTAAAGCCCCAAAATATGGCGAATTGCCTCCCCTCCCAAAAGGGAGGGGAAGCTATGGATTCGCCTTGGTTTACTTGGAATTTGTGACGACCGCAACGGCGTCGGTGGATTTGACGACCTTATCTTTGGTCACATCCGCACGCAGGAACTTCCGTACAGAGACCTTCTCAAAGTCGGTGTACTTGCCGCTGTAGATGTCGTAGGTGAGTTGCGCATCGTTGATGTCCACAACGCCTGTCTCATTGACATCATAGCTCTGGGTCACTTCCTCGGCAGTAGCACTGGCCTGGGTGATCTTGGCCTCAGCCGTAGCCTGGTCGAATGCCTCATTCTTGTCCACAATCACCAGCCAGCTGTACACATTATCACCATAAGCGGTGGTCTTGTACATGACATCCTCGCCGTAGGCAAACGCCTTGCCCTCTTCGGGGGTGCCGGTCACGGTTACCAGGAACACGGTCTTGTTATCCATCTCTACATACTTGGAAACAGTGACCTCCATGGTCAGGGTGGATTTCTTCTCGATGGTGATGACCAGATTGCCGGTGACATTGGCGATGGTGTAGGTGTTGTTAGCACCCTCGGTGACAGTCACGGCCTTGCCGCCCATGGTGGCGGAGATGGTGTACTTGAAGCCGTCCTTCTTCGCCACGGTGAAGGTGTAGTTGGTGTTTTCCTTGACGGAGTTTTCGCCGGTGGCATCGCCTACGCCGGTGCCGTCAAAGGTGACAGTGAAGGTCGCCGGCTGCTTCTCCGCCTTGTTGCTGTTGATGATGATGTCGCCGGTCACATCCGCACCGGGGATGGTGTAGGTGGTAGTGCCATCTTCATTCGCAGCAGCTGTAAAGCCGGTATAGTCCTTGCCGCCGATGGTCACGGCCATGTTATAGGTGTAGCCAGTCGCAGGAGTCAGCTTGAAGGTGTAGTTCTTCATGTAGGTAGCAGTTGCAGCACCGGTGGTATCATCGCCCAGGGTGACATTAAAGCTCTTGGGGGTCTTGGTGCTCTTAACAACAACATTGCCGTTGACATTGGGGACTGTGTAGGTGCCATCCTCGTCAATGGTGGGGGTGGCTTCCACGCCGCCGACGGTGACAGTCACGGTGTAGTCATAGTTGGGGTCCTTGGGAACGAAGGTCA
>ULVI01109339.1_pt1 | contig 11851 bp, 10 predicted proteins | sample 1959331 | NCBI WGS metagenome assembly ULVI01 (sample SAMEA4835782, study PRJEB28245) | human gut metagenome | biome: gut microbiome; material: fecal sample | place: Denmark | collected 2008 | reverse complement strand
CTGAGCTTGTTACTCCGGTCACTGAGCTTGTTACTCCGGTCACCGAGCTTGTTACTCCGGCCACCGAGCTTGTCACTCCGGTCACTGAGCTTGTCGAAGTGGCTGGAAGAGTTGCTTCGACAGGCTCAGCAACCAATGAAATCACCTGATTCCGTACTTCTTGAGAATCTTCATGATAGGCTTCCTGATGGACTCGGCCCAAAGGGTGTAGCCATAATCTGACGGATGCGTTCCGTCCACAGAGGTCTCGTGGTTTGGAGCCGTCGCGCAGGTTGCGGTCACGAAATAGACATCCGGATATTTCTTCACCGCTATATTCATAAGACTGTCAACCACTTCCATTCTGCGTCCCTCGCCCTTGTCGCTGCCCGTGTTGAAGTTGCGGCTCTCCCTGTAGATGGTCTTCTGGAAGATCATCGGGACTCCCGGATGAGCGGCCTGAACCTTCTCGATGAACGGGAACAGCCTCTCCTTGATCTGCTCCGGAGTCGGGTTGGAGAACGAGTCGAACACGAATGCGTCCACGTCGGCGGCGCAAAGCACATCCGCGAAATATGGCTGGAGCTTGCAGTTGCCGCTGCATCCGAGGCTCAGGAACTGGAGTCCGGTCATTCTGGAAAGCTGATCCGGGTAGGACATCCCGGCTCTGGAAGTGCTGATTCCGTGCGTGAAGCTGGATCCGAATATTCCGATCCTGTGACGGAAAGGATTATCGATGGCCTCGATGACAGCACCTTCGTTGACACCGATCTGGATGGACTTCTCCTCGCTCAGGATAGGCAGGTACATAAGGCACTCGTGCATAGAACCGTCCAGGTTGCCGATAAGCACGACGTTGTCGTCCGGTTTCTGGTCAGATGTCACCTTCGAGGCTGCCCAGAGCCATTTCCCGTCTTTCTTTATGTAAAGGTCATAGCCTCTTGCCGCAAGTCCTCCGGTGTTGGTCGGGAACCCTCTGTCAAGGTATTTCGTCTTGACCGTTATTGTCTTGGAATCCGTCTTGAACGCCACTGCAAGGCCGGCGGACATTCTGACCTGCTTGTTCTCACCGGGTGTGAACCCTTTGAACCTCACCGTGTCAACCCTATGGTAAGGATTAGGCGTGTCGGTCATAAGTTTGCCGACCATAGTCAGGTCGGACGCCTCGGTGAAATTGTACTTCACCGGATTTTTCTGCGCGGACATCGTCACTGCCGCGAGCGACAACATCAAGATTGCGATTGTTTTTCTCATATTGTTTTGATATTTGAGCCCACTTGAAATAGTGCCATTTGCCACTTTTTACCCCTTACAGAAGTATCTGCGAGGCACATGTTTTTCAAAAAAACGACTTTTTCAAGTGGACTCATATTTATTAATTTACTATATCATCTAAGGGGTGGTGGCTTTCGATGCCATAGCCTTGGATATTCGCAAGAACAAAATTAGAACTTTTTTTCGGTTTTAGTAAGCGTTAAGTAATCATTTTCGCAGAGCGGAGCGGAGTGGTGGTGTGTCGTGGCATTTAACTGTATGATAGTGAGAAGAATAATGGTTTTCGTGGTCGCAAAAGTCGCACCACGAAAATGGCTATTTCTTTGATAATTAGGTTGTTGTCTGCCACGCAAAAAATGGCTATCTTTGCGGATATAAAGGCTGCCTTGATCTGTCAGGAATGTTTTTTGGAACGAAGGATATTCAACTATCGACAGGCGGATCAAGATGGCTCCTGAATATTTATGAGTCTATATTCATTCTATAGGATATCGAAGCCTTCGGAGGAGAAGATAGCTTCAGAAAAGGTAGAAGGGGAGTACAAGCGTCTGCGGGGGCTCACTTTCTGGGGTGTGACAGGGGCTTACGCTCTCTATTACGTCTGCCGGATGGCGATGAGCGTGGTGAAGCAGCCGTTGATTGATGAAGGAATATTCACGGCCGCGCAGCTTGGCATCATCGGCTCGGCATTCTATTTCGTCTATGCTTTCGGCAAGTTCACCAACGGATTCATCGCTGATTATTGCAACGTGCGCCGTTTTATGGCGACCGGGCTTCTGATTTCCACCGTTGTCAATCTGCTGATGGGTGTGCTTGGTTTGCTCCAAGGGTGGACGGGAACTTCCACGATGCTGCTGTTCATCGTGTTCGCCGTCATCTGGGGAGTCAACGGTTTCTGCCAGTCGATGGGGGCACCTCCGGGAGTCATCAGCCTTTCGCGCTGGTTTCCACTTGACCGCCGAGGCACATATTACAGCATATTCAGCGCCACGCCATATTTGGGTAAGTCTCTATCGGTCTTTGTTTTAGGACTTGTTGTCGGGTGGATCGGCTGGGAGTGCGGATTCATCTTCTCCGCTGTGGCGGGAGTCATCGGCTCGGTGATGATCCTTCTGATGGTCTCGGACACTCCGGAAAGCCGTGGCCTTCCTTCCGTTCAGAAACTGGCCGGCGAGAAACCTCAGAAGGCTGACTTGATGCCAATCAAGGAACTTCAGAAAAAGGTTGTCCGGCATCCGGGAATATGGATAATCGCCCTTTCGAGCGCGTTCGTGTACATCACCCAGCACGCCGTCAGCGAGTGGGGGGTGCTGTTCCTCCAGAAGGGCAAAGGCTTTTCGCTGGCCGGAGCCACTCAGATCATAGCGTTCTCCGAGGCTTTCGGAATAGCCGGTACCGTGCTTGCCGGGTGGCTTTCGGACAAAGTATTCAAAGGGAACCGCTTCATTCCCGTGCTGATTTCCGGGCTGCTTTGCCTGCTGTCGCTCGGGGCCTTCCTTTTCACCGGCGGAGGATATTCATTGAATATCGTCTATGTGTCGGTATTTAGCCTGGCGATTGGTGTGGTCTATTGCACGGTAGCCGGCTTGATGGCTCTTGACATTGTGCCGCGCAAGGCCACCGGGGCGGCTCTTGGAATGGTCGGTCTGGCCAGCTATGCCGCCGCCGGAATCCAGAACATCGTCAGCGGTATAATGATAGACGGGAACGATTTCAATTTCGCCCCCGTCTCCGTCTTCTGGATCATCGCCTGCCTCCTCAGTTTCCTGATCCCGGTTCTTTCCTGGAAATCTCTACGTCGGCGGTAGGGGGTAGATCAGATTTTAACCACGTGCCAGTGCGGCCCGAAGCGCTCGAACGAGGCGCGGTCAAGCATCTCACGGTCGTCCGGGTGGGCGATGCTGATGAGGAGCTTGGCGCGCTCCTGAAGTGACTTGCCGTACAGATCCACGGCTCCATATTCAGTGATTATCCAGTGAGCGTCGGCGCGCGGGGTGACCACTCCGGCACCAGGGTTCAGGAACGGGACGATCTTCGCCTTGCCCTTGTTCGTGCGGGATGCGAAGGCCGTCATCGACACTCCGCCCTCGGACATAGACGCACCCTTCACAAAATCCAGCTGGCCGCCGGTTCCGGAGAATATCCTCGTTCCGATCGAGTCTGCGCAGATCTGGCCTGTCAGGTCCACCTCGGTGGCTGAATTGATGGCCATCATATTCGGGTTCTGGCAGATCACCCACGGATCGTTGACGTACTTGATGTCCTTCATCAGCACATCCGGATTGTGGTCGATGAATGAATATACCTCCTGAGAGCCCAGAAGGAAGGAAGCGACGATCTTGCCCTTGTCGATCTTCTTGTTCGCTCCGTTCACGACACCTTTCTTTATAAGGCGCAGGATCCCGTCCGCGAACATCTCTGTGTGCACACCAAGATTTTTGTGGTCAACAAGTTGCGCGGCCAGAGCGTTCGGCAGGGCGCCGATTCCCATTTGGATGCAGGCTCCGTCCGGCACCAGTTCCGCGCAATTCTTTCCAATCAGCACCTCAGTCGGTGTCGGCTCGGCAAAATCCTTGGAAACCAGCGGAGTGTCATCCTTGACAAGGTAGTCGAAAGTGTCAATCGGCACGAGGTCTCCGTAGGCGAACGGCACGTGCGGATTCACGACAGCGATCTTCACACGGGCTGTCTCGATGGCCGCCAGCGAGCAATCCACCGAAGTTCCCAGTGACACCATTCCGTTCTCGTCCGGAGTGGACACCTGCACCAAAGCGGCTCCCAACTTGATGGCACCGCAGCGGTAAAGCTTTTGAGACTCACCCAGATGCACCGGCAGATAGTCCGCGTACCCGGAATTCACGTTCGGGCGCACGTTCGGCCCTACGAAGAACCCCTGCTCAAAAAAGATCCCTGAATATTTCGGATCTGAATATGGAGCCGGCCCTTCGGTGTGGAAGTGGTGGAAATGCAGGTCCTCGACCTCTCCGGCCTCAGCCCTGCGCACAAGCGCGTCAACAAGAATATGCGGCACGCTCGCCACGCTGCTCAAATGAATATGATCGCCCGACTTTATGGCCTTGACCGCCTCGTCGGCTGAAACGTAATGAATCTCTTTCATTGTTATTAATATGTTTGCGGCGGCAAAGATAGTGCTTTTGAGAGTATATTCAAATTCCTGGTACGATAGCCACTTCCGTGGTCTGTCCGTTTCGGGTGTGGAAAGGGTGGTTTTTCACCCGGTAGTGTTGATTTTTCCGGTTTCGGGTGAGAAAGACGGTGTTTTGCACCCGAAGCACTGAAGCGCTGTAGGAAACGCTGTGTGCATATTCAAAGATTTTAGTAATTTTGCAGGATATGATTAATAAGGAAAAGAAATTAAAGGCGTTCGAGCGGGCGTTGGACGTGATGGACAGGCTGCGGGCCGAATGTCCGTGGAACCACGCACAGACCATCGACACCCTCCGGCCTATGACGGTCGAGGAAGTCTATGAGCTCAGTGACGCCGTGATGAAGAAGGATGACGCCGCGCTTGAGAAAGAGCTCGGGGACGTGTTCCTTCACGTGATATTCTACGCCAAGATCGCCGAGGAGGAAGGCCGCTACGACATCGCCGATGTGATGGACAAACTGTGTGAGAAGATGATCTACCGCCATCCCCACGTGTTCTCCACGACCAAAGTGGCCGACGCCGAGCAGGTCTCCGAGAACTGGGAGATGCTCAAGGCTAAGGAAAAAGGAGGCAACAAGCGTATCCTTTCCGGGATTCCGGACGCGATGCCTCCGATCCTGAAGGCGTTCTCGATGCAGGACAAGGCCCGCGGAGTCGGTTTCGACTGGGAGGAGAAGAGCCAGGTCTGGGACAAGGTCAAGGAGGAGCAGATGGAACTTCAGGCCGAGATGGACGCAATGGATTCCGCCACTACTGAGGAGGAGAGAAAAGCCGCCACAGACAGGGCCGAGGAGGAACTCGGGGACTTTATGTTCGCCACCATCAACGCCGCGAGGCTTTACGGCCTCAATCCCGACACGGCCCTTAACCGTGCCTGCGACAAGTTCCGCCGCCGCTTCACCTACCTGGAAGAGAACACGATCCGCAAGGGCAAGGATCTTCATCAGATGACTCTCGCCGAGATGGACGAGATCTGGGACGAAGGGAAGGCTAAAGGACTGTAGATCTAAGCTTGCTTGAAGATATTCAGGCGGTCAAGAGGTCTTGGCGACTTGTTTTGAGCAAATAATGTTACTCTCCAAATTAAACTTTGGATGCTCATATTTGTCCAAAACAAGACTATTTCTTAAATTTGTGGATGTCTTCCTGAGAAGGAAGTGTTGTAGAATGGATACTTATGCCTGATTATAAAGTAGTTGAGGTTGTGAGCAGAAGGGATCTGATGAAATTCATCAAGTTCCCTGACAAGTTGTACAAAGACTGTCCTCAGTATGTTCCCGCTCTTCACAGCGACCAGATCAAATCTTTGACCAAAGTCTCCACCCTTTCTTATTGCAAGAGAAAAATGTGGATGGTCATGGATGGCAAGACTGTTGTCGGACGTATTTGCGGAATGATTAACCCTCGTTATAACGCGCTCTATGACAAGAAGAGAGCCCGCTTCGGATGGTTTGACACGATCGATGACTTCGAGGTGGCCAAACTTCTTCTCGGCACCGCCGAGGCGTGGGCCAAGGAGAACGGAATGAACGAGATCCATGGACCTCTGTACTACAACACCCTTGGGAAACAGGGCATGCTGGTCGAGGGCTACGAGAACATCCCGCCGTTCAACTGTCTGTACAACTATCCGTACTACAATGACTTCGTCACAGCCCTTGGCTATGTGAAGGAATGCGACTGGGTGCAGTACAAGATCGCCGCGGACCAGCCTCTTCAGGAGAAGATCACGAGGATCGCGGGACTTCTGAAGCAGAGGTACAACCTGCACGAGGGGAGTCTGAACAAACTCAAGAAGGACAAGAAGATGGTCAGATACTTCTTCGATGTCTATAACGAGAGTTTCGCGAAGTCCGTCTATAACTTCATCCCTTTCACCAAGGAGGAGATTGACGAGGAGGCGAGCGAGGTCTTGAAGTTTGTCTCGGACAAGACTAGCAGCATAATATTCGATGACAATGAGGAACTTGTGGGATTCGGAATCACTTTCCCGACGATCTCGCCGGCTCTTCAGAAGGCGAAAGGCCATCTGTTTCCGTTCGGCTGGTTCCATCTGCTGAAGGCGATGTACAAGTACGACACTGTCGATCTGATGATCAACGGGGCCGTGCCGAAGTGGCAGAACACGGGGGTCTCTTCGATCTACCATTGCACAATGTCGGAGAAATACCGCAAGGCTGGCACGAAATGGGCGATCTCTAACCCGCAGATCGAGTCCAACGGCGCGGTCAACGTCTGGGGCAAGTACGAGCACGAGCTGTTTATGCGCCGCCGCTGCTACCTCAAGTCGATTTAGGAATATACCCGTTCGGTTGCTGAGCTTGTCGAAGCACCGATGGAGAATGATAATAAGGTCACTTCGACATGCTCAGTGACCACGGTCAGGAAACCGGAATTGAAGAAAATTAACCATTGAATATGGCAGAGAATACATTAGTGGACAAGATCCTGGCTCTCCAGGACAAATACGAGTCGCTTCAGAAGCAGCTTGCTGATCCTGAGGTGATCGCTGATATGAAGAAATACGTCCAGCTCAACAAGGACTATAAGGAGCTGGAGCCTATCATCAAGGCCGGTCTTGAGTACAAGAAGATGGTCGATGAGCTGGCAGAGGCCAAGGACATCATGATCAACGAGAAGGACGAGGACCTTCGCGACATGGCGAAGGCTGAGATCGCCGAGATCGAGCCGAAGATCCCGGAGATGGAGGAGAAGATCAAGATTCTCCTCATCCCTGCCGATCCGGATGACAGCAAGAACGCCATCATCGAGATCCGTGGCGGCACTGGTGGTGACGAGGCCGCCATCTTCGCCGGTGACCTTTTCAGAATGTACTCGAAGTACGCCGAGAAACGCGGCTGGAAGCTGGAGGTTAACGATGAGACTCCAGGCACGGCCGGAGGCTACAAGCAGATAGTCTTCAAGCTTTCATCCAATGACGAGGGCGTCTATGGCATTATGAAATATGAGTCCGGAGTGCACCGTGTGCAGCGTGTGCCTCAGACCGAGACTCAGGGCCGAATCCAGACCTCAGCCGCTTCCGTGGCCGTTTTCCCGGAGGCCGGAGAGTTCGATGTAGACCTTAAATGGGATGACATCCGTCTGGATCTGTTCTGCTCGTCAGGTCCTGGTGGCCAGGGAGTCAACACGACATATTCAGCCGTGCGTCTGACCCACCTTCCGACCGGTCTGGTCGTGCAGTGCCAGGAGGAGCGCTCCCAGCTCAAGAACAAGGACCGCGCCTTCGAGGAGCTCCGTACCCGTCTCTACAACCTTGAGCATCAGAAATATCTTGATGAGATCGGCGCGAAGCGCAAGACGATGGTCTCCACCGGTGACCGTTCCGCCAAAATCCGTACATACAACTACCCTCAGGGCCGTGTGACCGACCACCGTATCAACTGGTCAATGTACAACCTTCCTGTCTTTATGGACGGTGACATCCAGGAATGCATCAACCAGCTCCAGATCGCGGAGAACGCCGAGCGTCTGAAAGAGGCCGGCGAATAGTGCCGTGGCACTTAAGTGCTTTATAATCAAGAATAAAAGCAAACTCGTGGTCCTGATTTCAGTACCACGAGTTTGCTTATTGTATTGATAAACAGATTGTTGTCTGCCATGTTGGTAAAAATCCGATTGCCGGCAAGGCAGACTCGACGACCTACTTCACGATTCCGTTGTACTGCTCACAGACATTGTGGTAACTCTCAAGGTTGCCGATGTCATAGCGGTGGCCCGGCATCTCCATGGCATGCACGGGAACCTGTGTGGCCAGCCATGCGATGTAGCTGCCCGGGGCGTCTGTGCCGCAACCTGCCGAGATTCCGGAAGGGATCAAACGCGCGTCCTTGCGGGTGTAGAAATAGAACGGGGGACAGCACCAATGCGAGCGAGGCTCTGACGGCTTCTCCTCCATGCTGAGTATCAAATCCTCATCGTTCACTTCCACGACACCGCATTTGCGAAGGCGCTGCTCCGATGGCTCGAAGAAGCGCATGATGCAGGATGTACCCTTGGCGCTGGCATATTCAATGAATCTCACAAGGCTGAAATCCAGAACATTGTCTCCTGCGATGACGAGCATGTCATCATCGAGCCCCAGAGAGTCGATCGCGAACTGGATGTCACGCACGGCCCCCAGACGTGTCTCGTTCGTGGAGGTTCCGTCATCCACCACAGTGATCCTGTCGTCAGGACGTCCGGCTGCCCATTCGGCGAAATGTCCGGCGAACTTATGGTTGGAGATGACGGCATATTCATCAACCGCTCCGGAAGTCTTGATGTCATCGATCAGCCAGTCCAGAATGGCTTTGTCCCGGACTTTAAGCAGCGGTTTCGGAAAATTCTCCGTCAGCGGGTAGAGCCTTGTGGCATAACCCGCGGCAAGTATCAGGCATTTCATATCTTCACACCGTCAGCGCTGTGGCAGATGCATGCGGAGTAGTGTCCCTTAAGTTCCGGGAATGCCGCAAGATACTCTGTCTCGACTTTTTTGAATATGTCTTCCCGGAACGCCGGGTCGATGATCGCCATGCAGCATCCCTTGAATCCGGCTCCGCTGAAACGTCCGCCGTAGATGCCTTCGGTCCGGGTCATGATCTCGTAGATCTTCTTGAGTTCCGGCGAGCCTGTCTCCCATTTCTCGATGGAAGACTTGCCGCTCTCGAAGCTGAGGCGGCCGAATTCCTCAAGATTTCCGCTTCTCCAGGCCTCGGCTCCGCGCTGCACACGGTCATATTCCCCGTACCAGTGCTCGGCACGTCTGCGCCAAGTTTCCGGCAGACGGTCCGCGAACCTGTGGAACACCTCGACCGGAACGTCACGCAGGTTGGTCTCCCCGAACTTGCCGTATTCCATTCCGGCGTAGGCTTTTAGGGCGTAGGCCGCACTGCGGCATTCGTCCACACGCATGTTGAACTTGCTGCCGGCAAGTGTTCGCTCCACCCCGCTGAAGAAGATCGCTATCTCGTATGGCTTCATGACAGGGGATGTCGGAATCAGCTCATAGCTGTCATCCTTGGTGTCAAGGTAGAGAAGATGGTCCTTCTTTGAATAGACCTCACAGCTTTGGTCAAGTTTCCCGCACGAGACACCGACATAGTCATTCTCCGCGGCCATCTCGGTCTTGATCAGCTCGACATCCGAGAGGTGGAGCCCATTGACCGTGCACAGAGCCTTCAGGAAAGCTATCGTGACGGCTGCCGATGAGGAAAGTCCTCCGATTGGAAGCGATCCCTCGATCACTCCGCTGAGACCGACACGGAGCGGGTACTTGGCTCCAAGTTTGAGTGTCGCCCCGCGTAGGTAGTCGGCCCAGTCGCCCTGCTTTGGCTCCGGGACGGAACTGACATGCCACTGTGCGCGTTTCTCGAACTGGAGCGATGAAAACTCAATGACTCCGTTCTGCTTTGGAGCGAAGGCGATGTGGATTCCCTTGTCAATGGCCAGACCGGTCACCTTGCCGAGCTGGTGGTCGGAGTGTGCGCCCAGAGGGCAGACACGATACGGACAGAACGAGAGCCCTTCCGGCTCCCGTCTGTACGTTTCCCTGAATTTCTGTTCACAAGTCATGGCTCTACAGTCTTGCCTGAAGAGCCTTTCCCTGCTCCTCGTAGCCTGGTTTGCCCAAAAGCGCGAACATGTTCTTCTTGTAAGCTTCCACACCTGGCTGGTTGAACGGATTCACGCCGAGGACATAGGCGCTTACTCCGCAGGCATATTCAAAGAAATAGAACAGGCCGCCGAGGTTGAATGCGTTGATTTTCTCGATTGATACTTCCAGCTGAGGTACTCCGCCGTCGATGTGTGCGAGCTTTGTTCCGAGCTGTGCCATGGCGTTGCAGTGTTCCACGTGCTGACCTGCAAGGTAGTTGAGCTGGTCGAGGTTCTGCTCGTCGCTTCCGATGATAACCTCGCGGTTGCTCTTTTCGATGTTCACGACTGTCTCGAACACTACCCTGTCACCGTCCTGGATGAACTGTCCCATAGAATGGAGGTCGGTGGTGAAGTTCACTGAAGCCGGGAATATTCCCTTGAGATCCTTGCCCTCGGACTCGCCGTAAAGCTGCTTCCACCACTCTCCAAGGTACTGGAACTTAGGATTGTAAGCCACCAGAATCTCGACTTTCTTTCCAAGTTTAGAATATAGGAGGTTCCTCATCGCGGCGTACTGCACGGCTGGGTTCTCCTCACCTTTGACAGCAAGAGCCTTCTCCATCTCGGCGGCTCCGGCAAGCATCTCACGTACATCGAATCCGGCGAGAACGATAGGCAGGAGTCCGACAGGAGTGAGAACTGAGAAACGGCCTCCGACATTGTCCGGAACGACGAATGTCTTGTAGCCTTCCTGTGTGGAAAGGGTCTTGAGGGCTCCCTTGTGGGCATCGGTGATGGCGACTATCCTTTCGGACGCGTCAGTGTAGTTCTTCTCGATGTGTTCCTTCACGATTCTGAAGGCTACAGCCGGCTCGGTGGTGGTGCCGGACTTGGAGATCACGACTGTGGCTACATTCCTCTCGGCCACGAGATCCATGAGCTCGGCGAGATATTCCTCGGAAAGGTTGTTTCCGGCGAATACAACTTCAGGAGCTTCCTTCGCTCCGCTGAGCTGCTTGGCGAAATTGTGTGACAGAGCCTCGATGGCGCAGCGGGCTCCAAGGTAGGAACCTCCGATGCCGATCACAACGACCAGGTTCACTCCCTTTGCCTTCCAGTTGTCGCGTACGGCCTCGCACTCGGCGATAAGCGCTTCCGGTGTCTCGGACGGCAGACGCTTCCAGCCGAGGAAGTCATTTCCCGCTCCTGATTCATTGGCAAGCACATCGAATGCCTCAAGGGCTTTGCCGACATATTCCTTGTAATCCTCGTCCTTGACGAAGGAGGCGCATCCTCCCAAATTGACTTTGATCATATTACTTCTTAATTAAGGTTTACTAACATGACTGCAAAAATAACCATTTTCCGATAAAACACCGAAAGTTATCTTTAGTAAATGAATATGCTGCAGTCTCATTGCCTGGCAGAGGTTCAGATCATCATGCTTGAGCGGATTTCCGCGGCGAGATACGAGCCTTTCAGGCGTTCCACTATCGCAAGGACCTCGATTTCCTCGAAACCATCAGCTAAGAATATGTAGGTTCCTTTCATGGTGTAAATGTTAATTTGTTTTTAATCAATTATTTGTGAGATTCTGCCCTCCTGATTGACCGGGAGGGATTCTGCAATTAGTTATCAGTTAGTTCCTTAAGTTCATGCATGTGTCAAAAAAAGCCGGCCACTTCGACAAACTCTGTGACCGGCCCCTTGTTGAGATATCAGGACTCGAACCTGAACTGGCAGAACCAAAATCTGTAGTGCTACCATTACACCATACCTCAATTCCATTCATAAATGGTATTCATTTTCTTCTGAATCTGCAAACCTTATGGC
>ULVI01003673.1_pt1 | contig 12012 bp, 10 predicted proteins | sample 1959331 | NCBI WGS metagenome assembly ULVI01 (sample SAMEA4835782, study PRJEB28245) | human gut metagenome | biome: gut microbiome; material: fecal sample | place: Denmark | collected 2008 | reverse complement strand
TCCGGGAGTTCGTGGATTTTGCCAATGTATTTAACTAACTCTCTATTTACAACATCTCTGTGCTGATAGTACCACTTGTAAAGTCTTGTCGGAATCGGTATAATATAGATAGATTGGGAGGTAAAAATATGCTGCTTACATTAGTACCGCTTTTTGATGAAAATATGGCCGTTTGTGCCTACTCCTTTTTTACCCAGAGGGAGAATTTCCTGTTGAATCCTCTGTTGCTTGGAACCGCACAGTTCGACGGGGCATCCCAGATCACGGGTCTGGAACTGATCCAGAAAATGGGTATTGATACCTTGTCTCAGGGAAAAGAAATCTTCGTACCGATCAGCAATATCTCGATTTTTGCGGATATTCCGGAGCAGTGCGATGCACCTCATGAAAAAATCGTACTTTTGATCGATAATACCATTCCGCCGATTGAAATGTATGTCAATCGTCTGAAGGAATTGAAACAGCAAGGCTATAAACTTGCCATTCGCAAGCTTGCGGTCAGTGATTTTGAAAATTACAGAGAAGTCCTGAAGCTGATGGATTATGTTCTTCTGAATAATCGTAAAATCGCCATTGACAAAGCCAAGATTTATTTCGGAAAATTATTCCCGAATATCAGTCTGTGTGCCGGTAATATTGATACCATGGAGGACTTCGAGAGACTGAAGGAGACCGGCGGATATCGTTTCTATGAGGGTAAGTTCTATCGAGTTCCCATTACGAAGGGACAGACGGATGTGGCACCCTTGAAGGGTAACTATATTGACCTGCTGAATATTGTGAACAGCCCGGATTTTGAACTCACGACAGCGGCGGATATCATCAGCCGTGATACCGCACTTACGATCGATCTGCTGAAAATGGTTCAGCCACTGGCTGTAAATTCGGAGATTACATCTATCCGTCATGCGGCTGCCATGCTGGGACAGCGGGAACTGAAAAAGTGGATCAACACGGCAGTAGCCAATGCTTTGTATGCGGATAAGCCGAATGAGGTCACCAGATTATCTCTGCTTCGTGCGAAATTTGCCGAGAATCTGGCGGAAGCGTTTGGCCTGAAGGCGCAGAAGGATGAATTGTTCCTGATGGGATTGTTCTCTGTGCTGGATGTGATCCTTGAGAAACCTATGGCAGAGGCTTTGAAGGTGGTCCATGTGGCTGGCGAGATCAGCAATGCACTGATCTACCGCATCGGCGTACTGGCACCGGTGTACGATTTTATGCTGCAGTATGAGACAGCCAACTGGGCGGAGGTATCCCGCCTGATGCTATTAAAGAATATTGATATGAATACAGTATATGAAGCCTATACATCGGCGTTGAAGTGGTATCGCACCGTACGTTGATTGTATTAAAAAATGTACTTGTGTTTTGTATACATTTATGTTATTTTCTTGAATGACTTGTAATTATATCCTCCGGCAGTCCAAAGGACGCCAGATGGAGGAATAGTAGCAAAGGCGCAAAAAGCGCGGAAAGGAAATTTCATATGAAAAAAAACAAGACACTTGAGATGGTACAATTGGCCGTACTCATCGCGATCATGCTGATTCTGGCGTTTACCCCGCTTGGGTATCTGCGCATCGGACCGTTAGCAATCTCCCTGATGACCATTCCCGTAGTAATCGGTGCAATGATCTTAGGACCCGCAGGCGGAGCCGTACTGGGACTGGTATTTGGACTTACTAGCTTTTACCAGTGTTTTGCAGGAGACCCTTTTGGAGCAGCTTTGGTAGCAATGAATCCGTTTTTCACTTTCCTGGTATGCATCCCTACCAGAACTCTGATGGGATGGCTGTCCGGCGTGATCTTCAAGGCACTGTGGAAGATTGACAAGACGAAGACCGTAACTTACTTCGTGACCGGTCTGCTGGGAGCATTTATGAACACCCTGTTCTTCATGTCTACTCTGATGATCTGCTTCGGTCATACCGAGTATCTGCAGAGCATGAATGCAACCGGAGCGAATCTGTTTATGTTCGCCGTAGCATTCTGTGGTATCAACGGAGCACTGGAGATGCCTATGAGCTGTGTAGTAGGTGGTGGCGTTGCGAAGGCAGTCAGCGTAGCACTGAAGAAGAATGCAGCAACAGAAGAGAAATAATCAGATTTCCCGAAACGAAAAATATATAAAATATACAAACAGACCCCCGGAGTATGACAGATGGTCATGCCGGGGGTTTTCCATGTGGAAATTTTGAATACGGAATTCATGTGCCGAAATGCATATATAGGCAGAAAGTATGGTCATTACAGCGACACCCACATTGTCTGCAGGGTATCTGCCGTGACAGCAACATTCCCCTGGATCATGGGAGCGGATCCGCCACCTTTTGCAGAAAGTTCCCGGCGCATGCGGTCTGCCAGTTCCTGACAGTTACAGGAAGCACTGCCTACAATAAATCGATAACCGTTTGTATCATCTCCGGCAAAGATACCACAGTAACCGGAATATTTTCCGGTCAGGGTATTCACAGCGTTTCGTAGGGCGATGGCATCCAGTTCACCGACGAAGAGAAGCACGTGGCGTACTTTTTCCGGGGAGGGAAGTGCGTCCATCTGTACGTTCAGTAGCTCTGCCTGCAGGGCATTGGCGCGCTCTTTTTGCAGCCTTGCATCCTCTTTGGCGCGGGCAACAGCACCTGCTACTTCCGGCTGTTTCGCTGAGAGCAGAGAAGAAATTGCCCAGACAGAATCCTGTTTTTCAGTATAATCTGCCAGAGCACGGTTTCCGCAGAGAATATTGATGCGGACACCGCCTCTGTGGCTCTGCACATTTACAACTTTGATGAGACCGATCTGTCCGGTGGTATCTACATGCGGAGCACAGCAGGCACACAGATCCACGCCGGGGATCTCGACGATACGTACATTTTCCGTGAGAGCCAGCTTGCTGCGGTAGTTTAAGCTTAACAGTTCTTCGGAGGAGGGCCAGCTGATGTTGACCGGAAGATTTTTCCAGACATAAGCGTTGGCCTCCTGTTCGATGAGACGCAGCTGCTCCAGAGAGACTTCTCCGTTCATATCCAGTGTCACTTCTCTGTCGCTTAAATGGAAGCCTACGTTTTCCAGTCCGAAATGAGAGTGCAGTAAGCCGGAGATCATATGCTCACCGGAGTGCTGCTGCATGAAATCAAACCGGCGGTTCCAGTCCACATGACCGGTGACCCGGGTGCTGACGGGAAACTCACAGGCCACTTTATGATACAGGATGCCCTGCTTGATGCTGACATCCAGTACTTCCTGTCCGTTTAAGGTGCCTTTGTCGGCGGACTGACCGCCCTCTTCCGGGAAAAAAGCGGAAGCGTCCAGAACGATCCTGTAATATCCCTCTTCCTTGTCGGGAACACATTCCATCACCACAGCGGTAAAATCCGTCTGGTGCACATTTTCATAATAGAGTTTGCGGGTTCCCTGGGAGTTCATTTGAGCATTTTCGATACGATCCATAGATGCCTGTCCAATCTGCTGTATGAAAACAACGTTTTGTGATAATTGAAAAATAGAAAATACATATCTATTCTATATCAGACCCAGGGGAAAAAGCAATGGAAAATGTAAGCTTTTACACAGCTTTGTCAGATTCTCCAAGGAGTATCGGGATTGCGGAGAGGTTTTTTGTAGGTTTTTATGCAGACAGGGTCTATTGCGACGCATTTTTTTTTGTGATATAATAAATCGATTATGCAGATACCAGATTTAAACGGCAGAGGCCGACCGTGCTTGCACGGGGAGGCAGGTGCCGATTTAAATCGCCAAAACATGAGGATGCAGTGGAATCCGAATGTTTTCAGAAGTGCGGGAGTTGCGAAGCAGCGGAGCAATTCGTGGGTATCGTAGACAATGCAGATACCCAGCGGAGCAATTTGCAGGTATTGTAGGAGACTGAGAGAAATACAAACGTCGCAAAAAGCGGCAGAATGTGAGGAAAGAATGAAGGCATTTTTGATTTTGGAAGATGGAACGGTGTTCGAAGGAACGCACATCGGTGCAGACAAAGAGATCATCAGTGAAATCGTATTTAACACATCCATGGCCGGATATCTGGAGGTCCTGACGGATCCGTCCTATGCAGGACAGGCTGTATGCATGACTTACCCCCTGATCGGTAACTATGGCATATGCAGGGATGACTGCGAGTCGGAGAAACCCTGGCCGGATGGATTCATCGTCAGAGAGCTTTCACGTATTCCCAGCAACTTCCGCTGTGACTGCACAATACAGGAATACTTAGAGGAGAACGGCGTGCCCGGTATCGCCGGCATCGATACCCGTGCGCTGACCAAGATCCTGCGTGAGAAGGGTACCATGAACGGCATGATCACCACCAACGAAGCCTATGACCTGAACGAAGTACTTCCGAAGCTGAAGGAGTATACCACAGGCAAGGTCGTGGAAAAGGTGACCTGCAGGGAAAAATATGTGGTAGCGCCCACTACGGAGCTGGCACAGAACGGACCTCTCTCCGGTGCAGCGCGTTTTGATAAAGAAGCTTATGAAAAAGGTGTCAGAGAGCCTAAGCCCGCACTGGTAACGGAGCTGTCCGGACAGGGACTGAAGGTAGCTCTGTTAGACCTGGGAGCCAAGAGAAATATCGCCAGATCCCTGGCAGAAAGAGGCTGTGAGGTGACCGTATACCCCGCAGGAACTCCCGCACAGGAGATCATTGATGATAATCCCGACGGTATCATGTTAAGTAACGGACCGGGAGACCCCAAGGAGTGTACCGGTGTGATCGCCGAGATCAAAAAGTTATACGATACCGAGATCCCTATTTTCGCAATCTGTCTGGGACATCAGCTGATGGCTCTGGCTACCGGCGCAGATACCCACAAAATGAAATATGGACACAGAGGAGGCAACCATCCGGTAAAGGATCTGATGACCGGAAGAGTATATATTTCTTCTCAGAACCATGGATATGTGGTAGATACCGACAAACTGGATCCTTCCGTAGCGGTTCCCGCATTTATCAATGTCAACGACGGTACCAACGAGGGTCTGTCCTACACCGGCAAGAACATTTTCACCGTACAGTTCCACCCGGAAGCATGTCCGGGACCCCAGGACTCCGGTTACCTGTTTGACCGGTTCATTCATATGATGAGAGGAGAGAACTAAGATGCCCAAGAATCCTAATGTAAAACGAGTAATGGTAATCGGCTCCGGTCCTATTGTCATTGGACAGGCAGCGGAATTCGACTATGCAGGTACCCAGGCCTGCCGTTCCCTGAAGGAAGAGGGAGTAGAGGTAATCCTGGTGAACTCCAACCCTGCGACCATCATGACTGATAAAGATATCGCAGATAAGGTATATATCGAGCCCCTGAACGTAAAGGTTCTGGAGCAGATCATTGAAAAGGAAAAGCCCGACAGCATCCTTCCTACCCTGGGAGGACAGGCTGGTCTGAACCTCGGTATGGAGCTGGAGGAGTCCGGCTTCCTGGCTGCTCATAATGTAAAGCTGTTAGGTACTACCGCAGCTACCATTCGTAACGCCGAAGGACGTCAGGAGTTCAAAGACCTGATGGAGCGCATCGGTGAGCCCTGTGCAGCATCCAGGGTCGTTGAAAATGTGGAAGACGGTGTGGAATTCACCAATACCATCGGCTATCCGGTCGTACTGCGTCCCGCTTATACCCTGGGAGGTTCCGGTGGCGGTATCGCCCACAATCAGGTAGAACTGGAAGAGATTCTGGAGAACGGTTTACGTCTGTCCCGTGTGGGTCAGGTACTGGTAGAGCGTTGTATTGCAGGCTGGAAAGAGATCGAGTACGAAGTAATGCGTGACGGCGCAGGCAACTGCATCACCGTATGTAACATGGAGAACATCGATCCCGTCGGCGTGCATACCGGAGACAGTATCGTAGTAGCTCCTTCCCAGACTCTGAGCGACAAGGAGTACCAGATGTTACGTACTTCCGCTCTGAAGATCATCAACGAACTGCAGATCACCGGTGGATGTAACGTACAGTTTGCACTGCATCCCACCAGCTTTGAATATTGTGTTATCGAGGTTAACCCCCGTGTCAGCCGTTCTTCCGCACTGGCAAGTAAGGCGACCGGTTATCCTATCGCAAAGGTAGCAGCGAAGATCGCACTGGGCTTTACCCTGGATGAGATCAAGAACGCCATCACCCACAAGACCTATGCCAGCTTCGAGCCGACACTGGACTACTGTGTCGTGAAGATTCCCAGACTGCCTTTTGATAAATTTATCACTGCAAAACGTACTCTGACCACCCAGATGAAAGCAACCGGTGAGGTTATGAGTATCTGCAATAACTTCGAGGGAGCACTGATGAAGGCTATCCGTTCCCTGGAGCAGCATGTGGACTGCCTGCGCAGCTATGATTTCAGCGCTTTGTCTGTGGAGGAACTGTTAGAGCGTCTGAAGATCGTGGATGACCAGCGTATTTATGTCATTGCGGAAGCTATCCGTAAGGGCATCAGCTATGAGCAGATCCACGACATTACCAAGATCGACCTGTGGTTCATCGACAAGATTGCCATTCTGACCGAGATGGAGCATGCGCTGGAGACACAGCCACTGACGGTTGATCTGTTGAAGGAAGCCAAGAGAATCGAGTTCCCGGATAACGTGATCGCAAGACTGACCGGCAAGACCGAGGAGGAGATCAAGAAGATGCGTTATGACAACGGCATTAAGGCTGTCTACAAGATGGTAGATACCTGTGCTGCAGAGTTCGCAGCTTCCACTCCTTATTACTATTCCGTATTCGGCGGCGAGTGCGAAGCCAAGGAGACCACCGGACGCAAGAAAGTCCTGGTACTGGGTTCCGGTCCTATCCGTATCGGACAGGGTATCGAGTTCGACTATTGTTCCGTACATGCTACCTGGGCATTCTCCAAGGCAGGCTATGAGACCATTATCATCAATAATAACCCGGAGACCGTAAGTACCGACTTCGATATTGCGGACAAGCTGTATTTCGAGCCTTTGACTCCGGAAGATGTGGAATCTATCGTAAATATTGAGCATCCCGATGGTGCTGTGGTACAGTTCGGCGGACAGACCGCTATCAAGCTGACTGAGAGCCTGATGAAGATGGGCGTGCCTATCTTAGGTACCAAGGCGGAGGATGTAGATGCCGCTGAGGACAGAGAACTGTTCGACAAGATTCTGGAAGAGACAGGGATCCCCCGTGCAGCCGGCGGCACTGTATACACCGCAGAGGAAGCTAAGGCGGTTGCTAACAGACTGGGCTATCCCGTACTGGTGCGTCCTTCCTATGTATTGGGCGGACAGGGCATGCAGATTGCTATCTCCGATGAAGAGATCGAAGAATTCATGGAGATCATCAACCGTATCGCACAGGATCACCCGATCCTGGTAGATAAGTATTTACAGGGTAAGGAGATCGAGGTCGATGCCGTATGCGACGGTACCGATATCCTGATCCCCGGTATCATGGAGCATATCGAGAGAACCGGTATCCACTCCGGAGACAGTATCTCCGTATACCCGGCTCCGACCATTGATAAAGTAGTAAAAGAGAAGATCGCAGAGTACACCAGAAGACTGGCAAAGGCACTGCATGTCAAGGGACTGATCAATATCCAGTTCATTGCCATCGGTGACGAGGTATATGTCATTGAGGTTAACCCCCGCTCTTCCCGTACCGTACCTTATATCAGTAAGGTAACCGGCATTCCTATCGTGGATCTGGCGACCGAAGTGATCATCGGCAAGACCATCCGTGAGCTTGGCTACGAGCCCGGCTTACAGCCTGAGGCAGAGTATTTTGCCATCAAGATGCCCGTGTTCTCCTTCGAGAAGATCCGCGGTGCCGAGATCAGCTTAGGACCGGAGATGAAGTCTACCGGTGAGTGCCTGGGTATCGCCAAGACCTTCAATGAGGCTCTGTACAAGGCATTCCTGGGAGCAGGCGTAGAACTGCCCAAGTACAAGAACATGATCATCACCGTGAAGGATGCGGATAAGGGTGAAGCCATTGAAGTCGGAAGACGCTTCGAAAAGCTGGGATACACCATTTATGCTACCAGAAGTACCGCAGCTGCTCTGAATGAAGCAGGTGTGAAGGCGAGAAAGGTCAACAAGATCTCTCAGGAATCCCCGACCGTGATGGATCTGATCCTGGGACACAAGATCGACCTTGTCATCGATACCCCTACCCAGGGCCGTGACAAGACCAGAGACGGCTTCCTGATCCGTCGTACCGCTATCGAGACCGGTATCTACTGCATCACAGCAATGGACACCGCCAATGCTCTCGTGACCAGTATGGAGCATATGAACGATTGCAAGGAACTGACACTGGTGGATATTGCACAACTGTAAGATATAAAATGGATAAGAACAGTGGAGTCGCGAAAGTTGCTCCACTGTTTGTGTTTGTGACAAAAACAAAGTGTTGACAAATGTCCGCGAAAGGAATAAAATACAAACAGTTAAAGACATAAAGGCTGTGAAGAGAAGAGTAGGAGAAGAGATACGTCGCAGAGAGTCCCGGCAGGTGGGAAGGGATATGGAAGGCTTCTTTGAACATGGTCTCGGAGCTTTGCACCGACTTCGTATTCGGACAGGATATCCGGCAGATGCGGACAGGCTGCAACGAGAGTACCCGTTATCGTACCTGACTATCGATGAGCGTTTGTTTGTCCGTAGTTGCAGAGGCCTGATCCCGTGAGAGATGGGCGAATTAAGGTGGTACCGCGGAAGAATGTTCCGCCCTTAAATTTTAATTTAAGGGCGGTTTTTTATTATGTCAAAAAGAGAAGAACTGATCAGAGAATATTGCAGACAGGTAAATGAAAGCCTGCATTTTATACAAAAATACATGGAAGGGATCGTTCCCGCTGGCCGATGCAGCGAAGAACTGTATTGGGAGACCAAGAAGATCAGTGAGGAACTGCAGAAGAGCAATCATGAACAGACCGCATTGATCCGGGCCTATCTGCGGGAGGCGGCACAACTGTACGTAGAGGGGGAGCCCTGGAAGACCCGCATTACGGACCGAAGACTTTGCCGTAATACGATCCTGAATCATTTACAGATGCTGGCGAATGTCAGCTTCTGGCTGAGAGAACAGGGAGAGCCACTGGCAGAGGAAGTCTGTGGATGGCTGTTAGCCCAGGAGACAGCGGATGTGCAGAAAGTTAGATCCGGACAAAGTCTGGAAGTTGCCAGAGAGATCTATCCGGCCGTGCAGAGAAAGAGAGCATAGGAGCGGTCGGCTGTAAAAGCACAAATTTGAAAATAAAATCCGTGGGGACAGCATATACTAGGCGTATGGTAAATATTGTATGATCGTAAGCCTGTTTCCCGCAGGCGGATTGGAGTCTCATGTTAGAAGAACATTATCCTTTTGTTGCGCAGCCTCTTCCCTACGAATATGATGCCCTGCTTCCGGTATTAGATGAGGAAACACTTCATTTTCATCACGACAAGCATTATCAGACCTATGTGGATAAGCTGAATGCCACCCTTGCCGATTATCCGCAGTTACAGCAGATGTCCTTGACGGAACTGCTCACTTCGGAGGATAATATACTTGCGTCCCTGCCGGAGGAAGCCCGGAAAAGCATTCACAATAACGGTGGCGGTGTATATAATCATCAGCTGTATTTTGACAGTATGCGAAGCCCGGCAGGACAGGAGCCCTGTGGAGCTCTGGAGGAGGCGCTGGTCCGGGATTTTGGATCGGTGAGACAATGGAAAGAACAGATGTCACAGGCAGCCACGGGGGTATTTGGCTCCGGATGGGCATGGCTTGTGAGTGACCAGGACGGTACTCTGATGGTCCTTACTACAGCGAATCAGGATGTCCCGGATCTGAAATTGTATACCTCCATATTTCCCATAGATGTGTGGGAGCATGCCTATTATTTACAGTATCAGAACCGCAGGCCGGATTACGTGGAAGGATGGCACAAGCTGATCCACTGGAAAAAAGCGGGACGACGTTACGAACAGGTACTTTGCAGACTGGAAAGAGCGGCCGGGGAAGCGGAAAAATTGCAAAATGACAGCCGCACAACAGAAGCGAACGACAGATAGTGTGCAACGTGCGGAACAGAAGAACAGAAAGAGGAAAATGACTATGGAGAACAGACCGATCATAAAAAAGGAACAGGTAGAGACCGTCTACGACAGCAGATTTATCAAGGTATTTGATCTGCAATATGAGCCGGGAAAACATTATTTTGATGCTACCAGAAGAGCCAAAGATAATCTGGCAGCGGTAAAGAGCGACGAAGAATTCAGACAGATGCTGCCGGATGCAGTCAGCTGCGTTGTGATCCTGAAGATCAGAGGACAAGAACCGAGACTTTGCTTAAGCCATGAGTATCGTTACCCGGCAGGACATTTTCTGCTGAGCGTTCCGGCAGGACTTTTAGACCCGGAGGATGCAACGGAAGAAAATCCCGTATTCCATGCGGCAGCCCGGGAGCTTCGGGAAGAGACCGGCATCACACTGGAAGAGAGCGACAGCATCCGTCTGGTGAATCCGCTGGTATTCAGTACCCCCGGTATGACGGATGAGAGCAATGCACTGGTGCAGATCATATTGAACCGTGAAGAGATGCCGAAGGTAAGTCAGGAAGGCGCCGTTGGAACGGAATGTTTTGATGGTTTTCTGCTGCTGACCAAAGAAGAAGCACAGAAAATCTTAAAAGACGGCGTGGATGACCAGGGATTTTTTTACCCGTTATATACCTGGGCGGCATTGATGTGCTTTGCGACGGGAATGTGGAAATAATTTTTGAATAAATAAGACGATGAACGAAAAGCGTGTGGAGAGATCTGCACGCTTTTTTTGAAATTTGTAACAAATAGCGAAAAATTCTTCGTTATGATTAACAAAGAGGAAGGTTGCCGTTCGCTCAATTGATTTTCCAATTGCTCAATTGTATAATTATGTCATTAGCAAGTACAATTGAGGAGCAAAGACATATCCTGTGATGAATTGCTGAATCCGGAAAAGACATTGGAGAGATTAGCGAATCCAGAACCGCAGAAAGGAGAGACAGAGGAAACGGACGGAGAGCCCCCGAAGAAAAAGAACAGCCTTATAGTAAAAACTGCTGTCCTGGTGGGAATACTGGTGATCGTCGGAGGACTGCTGTTGGGATATATGATAAAGCATAGAGAACCTACTTATCAGCAGATAGGCACAAGATACATCGATGATCCTGACTGGGGGAATGTATCTGAAATTTCGTATGTGGTAAAAGGGGAAGTAACGGCAGAGAGACTTAATGAGCATTTGCGTGAAGTGAGAGAAACGGTGGACCGGGAAGAACTGGGTACCAATGTTGTCAAGACTGTATACTACAGGAACAAGGAAGACGCCCTGGCGTGGAAGGATACGGATATGGGAGGATATACTTTCCTGAATGTAGAATGAAAGGAGCAGCTATGAAGAAGATTTTTTCAAATTACTACAAAATTATTTTGTCTGTTGTGATCCTGATTGTCCTGGTGGCACTAAAGGAGGATTACAAAACTTCTTTTGACGAAATGAGCGGAGTCCGGACGGTGGTACGTATGCTGCTCTATACGGCATGGGGATTCCTGTTGGCGACAAGGACCAGACGGGACAAAGCAAAAGGTGCGGAATATGTTGCTTTTGGCGTTGCCTGTGTGGCAGCGCTCAATCTGTTAATCCCCATCTGGAGCTTCCAGATAGCGTTTTATGCTTTTGTCGCAGGTGTTCCGGGACTCTATTTTATGGTATTTATTCTGACCGGAATATTAGGAGGTTACTTATGGGGACCGAGGGGTTACCGCATTAGGGATGACTTATATATTGCGGGACAGGAAGAATTAGGAGCAATTGACCTGAATGCGAAGGAGTTCCGCTATTGCAGGGAGGAAAAATCCTGGGGGGAAGATATTGCCCAGGGTGTAGAGATAGCAACAGCAGAGTAGAATGACGGAGGTGCTTATGGGTAAAAAATGGATTGAGGGTCTGATGATTTTAGCAGCATTATGGGCAATGACCGGTTGTGGAAAGCAGGAGATGA
>ULVI01114425.1_pt1 | contig 12044 bp, 8 predicted proteins | sample 1959331 | NCBI WGS metagenome assembly ULVI01 (sample SAMEA4835782, study PRJEB28245) | human gut metagenome | biome: gut microbiome; material: fecal sample | place: Denmark | collected 2008 | reverse complement strand
CTTGGAAAGCTGAAATGGTATCTCATTCAGTTTTAATATAGCATTAATCTGTGGTTCAAAGTCATCTGAGATACTATGTTTCGCAAAAAACTCTATTGCGTCCAACACACAAAATGGAGAATTAGAAAGTATGAATGCTTGCAAATCAGCAGTTTCAACATATTCTTTTTTATCATTATAACACATTGGCACATAAAATTGCCTTATTTCATTAAAAACATCCTCAGCTACTGTTGTATTATAATTCCATCCCGTTTCGTCAGTCGCTTGATATACGATATTATATCGCTCCAGAAACTGATAAATTTGATTTCTCGCTTTCCGCTTTATGGACAATACTATATTTTTTGCTTTTATGTCCTTTGCATTTCGTTGAGAATATGGAATAAACAACGTATTATCTTCTTGCTGATATATTCTCCATCCATAAACATCACGATTGGATATTTTTTCAGCAGGGTAAATCTCATAACCGTCATTTTGTAATAGCTTGTTAATTGCCACTAAAAATTCTTTCCAGTATCCCTTATCATATCGAACAGCAGGGTGAAATACTTCACAAAGAAATTTTAAATATACTTCATCGCTACCATCTTGTAAATTGAATCTTTTGTCTTCAAAAACCCAACAGTATGGATAATCATCATTATTCACTGTATGTTGCCAAATATCCTGTTCTGCATTTGCAAATCTTGAATCAAAACTTGGCATTCTCTCCAAATCATATAATCTTTTAAGAAAATCTATTTCTTCAAGGCGACCATAATAATTATAAGTAACGGTTCGGGTTTGAAAAAATTCGTCTATCTCTAATCCATTCTGAAATAAATCTAAAATATCTCGCTTTGTTATTTCTGTAATACGGTTCACTCCATTTTCCTCCTTTCAAGCATGTTCAACACTTATATATTGCTTCCCAAATATTTTAAAGAAAAAGCGTACCACTATTTTTAATGATACGCTCATCATTATTAAATCACTTCAAAATACTTCAATGCATCCTTTATCGCTTCCACTTTCTCCGCTGTCGGATGCTTCCTCGGCTGTTTCAATTCTTCTACCGCATTAGGAGCATCATACATTGGCAAGCCTAAATCTCTCTTTACCTCTGCGATATATGCGATATGTACCTTGAAGCCGTATTTTGCTTCTATGTACTCCTTTATCATTTTGTAGGTCACTCGTTCCCTGGGCTTGTATTCTTCGGCTCTTTTAGCGATATTATCAAGCGGTACTTTTCCCTCACCTTCGCCAAACTCAACTTTTACGTTGATATGTCCGTCTGGCTTTTTGTGGGAAAGCAGTACCACCGTCTCCACATGCTCCGTATGCGGGAACAAATCAAATGGCTGACATGCCGTAACCTTATATCCACCCTTAACCAGCACCTTAATATCCCTTGCCTGTGTATCAGGTCCGCATGAAATGTACACAATCCTGTCTGGCTTAATCTTAAGAAGAGAATTAAGAAATTCCGGTGTGCTTCCACTTCTTGGCGGATCCATGATAACAACATCTGCCTTTGCATTTTTCGCATACTCAACAAGGAAATCTCCTGCGTCAGCATTAACAAATGTGACATTCTTTATATTGTTAATTGAAGCATTTATCTTAGCATCTGATACAGCTTCTGAATTAAGCTCAACTCCTATAACTTTGCCAGCCTTTTTTGATGCGACTATTCCAATAGTACCAATTCCGCAATATGCATCAATTACAGTGTCATTTTTTGATATATCAGCAAGCTGTATTGCCTTTTTGTACAGCTTTTCAGTCTGCTGGTGGTTAATCTGATAAAATGATGTCGGGCTTATTCTGAATCTGCAGCCACACAACACATCCTCGATATAACCTTTTCCCTTAAGAACAATATTTCTCTTTCCAAGCACCATGCTTGTGCGCCTGTCATTAATATTCTGCACAATTGTAGTAATTTCCGGATGCTTCTCACATAATGCCTTAAGAAAATTGTTCTTTGATGGAAATGCGACTCCTGCTGTAACAATAACAAGCATAATCTCCTTTGTCGAAAATCCTTTTCTTAAAAGAATGTGTCGAATCATTCCCTTTCCCGCATCTTCATCATATGGCTGATATTTAAATGAAACTATTAGTTCTTTAATATCCTTAATAATGTCTGTACACTGTGAATCTTCAATCATACAGTCCGATGTATCAACTATTCTGTGGCTGTTTTCCTCGTAGGTTCCTGCTATTACATTTCTGGACTCATCAAGTCCCACAACTGCATGAACTTTATTGCGGTAATATATTGGTCTGTACATTCCAACAATATCATCAACTTTTACATATTCGCCAAAAAGTTCTTCAATGTACTTCTGCTTAACTGCAAGTTCATTGTCATATTTCATCCCGGCATAATCACAGCCACCGCATTTTTCTGAAAATGCACAGTGAATCCGTCTTTCTTTCTCATCATATCTATTCGTCATAAAATTTCAAACTCCTCATTTTTTCTCGTAGCTCATACTCCAGAACTTCGTTCTGTCGTTGTCGCGGTGCTCCTCGAATGCAAGCGATAATCACACAATACATGCAAGCATGATTGTGTGATTCCCGCTTGTATTCTCATCGCTACCAATTTGCCACATATGGCAAATCACAAAAGGGCAACCGCCCATACAAGCAGTTGCCCTTAACATCAGTCTTTGTTAATTATAATGAAGTATTCTCGTCTGTACTTCCAAGAATCTTAACCTTACCTTCGTAGAATTCTTTAACTGCGATTGATAATGGCTTGTCTTTCTCTGAACATCTTACAAGAGGAGTTCCAACCTGAAGCTTTCTCTCATCTTCCTTAGAGATTCTCTTCTCCTCAATCTTATCCTTGTCCTTTTCTTTCTCTTTTTCCTTGTTGCTTGCTTCAATTCTTGCCTTGGCAATCTTCTCCTCAACGCTTCTTGCATCGATGATTTCCTTAGCTCTGTTAGCAGTTGCCTTAACAATTGAATATCTGCTCTGTACTAAAGGCTGCTCGCCCTCTTCAACCTCACTGTTAATTACAGCCATTAATTCAGTATACGATGGATGTATCATTATATTATTCTCCTTTCGAATAAACCTTTAATTCTTCTTTAATATTATTAATCAGTCCAAGATTATACTTAGCTTTCATCTTCTCAGATAACACAATATCATGAATACGGCCGACACATAAATCGACTTCATCATTGATAACTATGTAATCATAATCCTCAACACCTTCTGCTTCCTCTGCTGCTCTTGAAAGACGGGCTTTAATTGTCGCCTCATCTTCTGTTCCTCTGCCACGGAGTCTCTTTTCAAGTTCTGCTGCTGACGGTGGTGTTATAAACATAAGCACTGCATCCGGGAACATTCTCTTGATATTCATGGCACCCTGTATCTCAATCTCAAGAATAACATTGTTGCCCTTATCAAGCTGTTCTTCAACATATGCCTTAGGTGTTCCGTAATAATTGCCAACATACTGTGCATGCTCTATTAAAGCATCTTCAGCAATCATCTTCTCGAATTCTTCTACAGTCTTAAAGAAATATTCTCTTCCATCAGCTTCGCCTTCTCTTGGCTTTCTTGTTGTAGCTGATATAGAAAGTGAATACTCATCATGAAGCTCTAAAAGTCGCTTCATAACAGTTCCTTTTCCTGCACCAGAAAATCCTGAAATAACTAATAATAGTCCTTTGCTCATATAATTACCTCATTCTGCACATAAAGTGCACAAGTTATTATACCTAACAAGCCCGAAACAATCAAGTAAATTTAATCAAAACCAATTAAAAATATATTGAAAGCCTACTCAATGTTCTGAATCTGCTCTCTTACCTTCTCAATCTCAGTCTTTAAGTCAATAGCTGCATTAGATATCTCAATGTCATTAGCCTTAGATAGAGTTGTGTTAGCCTCTCTGTTCATCTCCTGTGCAATGAAATCCATCTTTCTTCCAATGCCGCCATCCTCGTTAAGACATTTTCTTGCATGCTCGATATGGCTTCTTAATCTTACAGTTTCTTCGTCAACACATATCTTGTCTGCGTATATAATAACCTCTGTTGCGATTCTGCTCTCATCAATAGTTGTATCGCCAAGAAGTTCTTTAACCTTACTCTCTAACTTGCTGCGGTATTCCTTCATAATTTCAGGACTTCTCTTTTCAACAAATGCAACAAGCTCCTCCATGTGGTCTAACTTTCCTAAAAGATCTTTCTTAAGATTCTCACCTTCAAGAATTCTTGTATTAACAAACTGTTCTAAGGCTGCCTTCATGGCTTCCTCTATAAAATGCCACAGCTCCTCTTCGTCTTCCTGCACTTCATCCATTGTGATAACCTCTGGAAATCTGGCAAGACCTCCAACAGTCATATCATTTTTAAGATTGTATTTTTCGGACATATTATTAAATATAGCCATATATTCATCAGCTATATTCTGGTTGAACTTAAGATTAACCTGACTTTCTGAATCATCCTCATAATTAATAAATATATCAATCTTGCCTCTTGTTGCATACTTCTTAAGTAAGTCTCTCATTCTGCTCTCGAATACATTAAGCTTCTTAGGCATCTTGATACCTGCTTCAAGATACCTGTGATTAACTGACTTAATCTCAACTGAAATCTTTCTGTTACCTTTAACTATTTCACTCCGGCCAAAGCCTGTCATACTTTTAATCATTGTTTCTATCCTTCCATTCGCATATAATGCTTAGGAAAGTATACCAATTTTTGTGAAAGATAACAAGACTTACAGCAATAAGTATGTTAATATAATGCAATAAGATTAATGAATATTAATTAAAGGAGACATTATGGCATTCGATGGAATTACAATATCCAGTATTGTTAATGAATTAAACAACACAATTAACGGCGGAAGACTTTACAAGATATCACAGCCTGAAGCCGATGAAATAATGCTTACAATAAAGACACAATCTGGTCAGTACAGACTTGTTTTATCTGCAAATGCATCGCTTCCTCTTGCATATCTTACAGACGATAACAAGCCATCCCCTGCTACTGCACCGAATTTCTGCATGCTTCTTAGAAAACATTTGAACAACGGAAGAATAATATCTATAACACAACCAAAATTTGAACGTGTAATTGATATTGAGGCAGAACATTTAAACGAACTCGGTGACCTGTGCAGAAAGCACATAATCGCAGAATTCATGGGCAAGCACAGCAATATAATATTATGTGACGACAATAATACTATATTAGACAGTATCAAGCATATATCAGCACAGACAAGCTCAGTCAGGGAAGTTTTACCTGGAAGACCTTATTTCATTCCTAATACTTCTGACAAGATTAATCCGCTTGAAGCTGACAGAAAGCATTTTGACGAAACAGTATTTACAAAGCCTGTACCTGTTGTCAAAGCACTGCTTTCAAGCTATACAGGAATAAGCACATGTATAGCAGAAGAGCTTGCATACCGTGCCGGAGTTGATGGCGGACACCCTGCCAACTGCCTTGATGAGCCTATGAAAGATGCATTATACAACGTATTTGACGCACTTATGTCTGATGTAAGAAATGGTATCTACCACCCCGATATGGTAACTGACAACGGTGTGCCTGCAGAATTTGCCGCTGTGAAGCTTTCTATGTATGACAACCACACAGAATATGATTCGATAAGCAGACTGATTATCGATTATTATAGACAGAAAGAGATTGCAACACGAATCCACCAGAAGTCTGTTGATATAAGAAGAATTGTAACAACACATCTTGAAAGAGCATACAAGAAACTTGACATTCAGGAAAAGCAGATAAAGGACACTGAGAAAAAAGACAAATACCGTATCTACGGCGAACTTCTTACAACCTACGCTTACAGTATTCCTGCAGGTTCTAAGGAATATGAAGCACTTAATTACTACGATAATACTACAATTAAGATTCCGCTTGATAACACTCTCACACCAATTGAGAATGCCAACAAATATTTTGCAAGATATAACAAGCTTAAAAGAACCTATGAAGCCGGAATCCGTCTTATTCAAGAGATTACTGAAGAAATCAGTTACCTTGAATCTATTATCAATGCAATTGAGATTTCAGTAACAGAGGCTGATCTTGCTAACATTAAGGAAGAGCTTATTGAAACAGGATATATTAGAAGAACCGTTAAAGGAAAGCACAAAATCACAGCCAACAAGCCGATGCATTTTGTATCAAGCGATGGATTTGACATATACGTTGGAAAGAATAACATACAGAATGACGAACTTACCTTCAAGACAGGCAACGGCAATGACTGGTGGTTTCACGCCAAGCAGATGCCAGGCTCTCATGTACTTCTTAAAACAGATGGAAAGGAAGTTCCTGACAGGACATTTGAAGAAGCAGCAAGCCTTGCCGCCTATTACTCTAAAGGCCGTGAGCAGGAAAAAGTTGAAGTCGATTATGTATTAAAGAAAGAAGTTAAGAAACCTGCCGGTGCCAAACCGGGATTCGTTGTGTATTACACCAACTACTCAATGGTTGCAGACACCGACATCAGCAAAATAAAACAGTTATAAAAAATTGGCTGAATCAGAATCTGAGGTGTCACCTCATCTGACTCAGCCATTATTTTTATTTATTCACTGGTTTTAATGCAATACTTACAACTGCCAGTATAACTGACGCACAATCTGCCACAATCCAAGGCATATACTGGATTGCAAGCGAAGATTTACCCGAAACAATAATCATCAGAACTACGCTTATAACGACATTTATAATGAATATAAACGCCAGCTTCCTCATATCTAGAATTCCGCTTATCACAAGATATATTAATATAAATGCAGCTGTCATGCTCACGCAGAATGTTACAAGATACATGTAAAATGCGTTATCAGTCATGTCACATAATGATATATCAAGTGTAAGATATCCAAACAGTGCCGGTGGATTAAATGCATATATAACAGATGGTATTATCGTTACAAGTGCCGGAATACCTATACCTGCCAACATTCCTGCCCTGCCGCTTAATCCCTTGATAACGCCTGATTGTATAATTATACAAATAATGGTTGCTAGTAAAAGCATTATCATCCATGACCAGTTAAAGAATATTTTATTGCCAATGTAATATCCGGTAAGATATTCATTAACTGTCATTCTTTGGGAATCACCATTTCTTATAATTACAGACAATATATCCTGTCTTATAAAACCAGCCCACACATAAATTATAAGCGCCGGAACAAGGTAATTTACAGCATTTGTCTTCTTATTCTTAGCGAACATCTTTATGCGCATGATTCCAGAACTTTTCACCATTAATAATTCAAGAATTCCAAGAACTATTAAAAGAATATACAGCACAGGAACTTTATCAAGTAACTGGGTTGTCTTAATCTGCTCTTTCACTACTCCGTCAAGATACACAGAATCAATCATTGCATGCATGGATACTGATGACTCCCATATTCTCGCAAACAACAGCAGCATACCTGTCAATAAATTCAATATTGCAGATACAAATGCAGCAATTCCTGTATTACCGATTCTTAAAAGTATTCCTGCCACAGACATTGCCGTAAAAAGAATTGTAAGTGAAAAGAACAACTGATAAACAACATTAAAGCCTGTATAATAATACAGATTATATACTGAATTCTGGCTTTCCGGAATGTTGAGTGCATTATTATTCATTTTACTGATTATCTGAGCAAATTCATTACTTCCTACAGGAACAAGAAGAATAAACAGACTCAAAGCCATAAGAACGGCGAGGCTTAAAAGCCTCACCCTTGTAATCTCATCTTTTTTCATAATCCTTCCTTTTCAGGGAAACAATTAATTAACAGATACTTTAACGAAAGATTTCTTACCCTTCTTAACAACTACTCCGTCTCCTTCGAACATACTCTTAGGGAACTTAGCTGCTATATCTGCTACCTTCTCTCCATCTACAGAAACACCACCCTGCTGGATAGTTCTTCTGGCCTCTGACTTAGTTGTTGCCAGTCCTGCTCCAAACACAAGATTAATTGCATCAATTTCATCATCTGTAAAGCTGTCTGCTTCAAGCTTTGCTGTAGGCATGTTAGCTGCATCCCCACCAGTAAAGATTGCCTTTGCTGTAGCTTCTGCTTTCTTAGCTTCTTCCTCACCATGAACAAGCTTTGTAAGCTCATAAGCAAGAATCTCCTTAGCCTTGTTAAGCTGAGCACCTTCCCAGCTATCCATCTTGTCAATCTCTTCAAGTGGAAGGAATGTGAGCATACGGATGCATTTAAGAACATCTGCATCATCAACATTTCTCCAGTACTGGTAGAAATCGTAAGGACTTGTCTTATCCGGATCAAGCCATACAGCACCTGAAGCTGTCTTACCCATCTTCTTACCCTCTGAGTTAAGAAGAAGTGTGATTGTCATAGCTGAAGCATCCTTATCAAGCTTTCTTCTGATAAGCTCTGTTCCACCTAACATGTTGCTCCACTGGTCATTACCACCAAACTGTAAATTACAGCCGTATTTCTGGTATAACATATAGAAATCGTATGACTGCATAATCATGTAGTTAAACTCAAGGAAGCTTAATCCCTTTTCCATTCTCTGCTTGTAGCATTCAGCTCTTAACATGTTATTAACTGAGAAGCATGCTCCAACTTCTCTTAAAAGTTCTACATAGTTAAGATTAAGAAGCCAGTCAGCATTATTAACAAGTAATGCCTTGTCATCTGAGAAATCAATGAATCTTGCCATCTGCTTCTTGAAGCAGTCAACATTGTGCTGAATCTGCTCTGGTGTAAGCATTTTTCTCATATCTGTACGTCCTGATGGATCACCAATCATAGCTGTTCCACCGCCAATAAGTGCGATTGGCTTATTTCCTGCCATCTGGAGTCTCTTCATAAGGCAGAGTGCCATAAAGTGTCCTACATGAAGGCTGTCTGCTGTTGGATCAAATCCAATGTAAAATGTAGCCTTTCCATTGTTAATAAGGTCTTTGATAAGTGCTTCATCTGTTACCTGTGCAATAAGACCTCTTGCAACCAATTCGTCATAAAGTGTCATTTTTGTTTCCTCTCTTTTCATTTTTCTTATTGCTGCTCGCGCAACTTTGTAAGCCAAGTCTCTCCGCAGCTTTGCTGCTCCCGAGCCTTGATAATTCACAACTTCCGCACTCCGTGCTCCGTTGTTCATTATCTGCATTCGCCATATAAGACAGAATCTGTGCAAGCACATTCTGTCTTGCATAGCTCATTGCTTACAAAAAAGGCTTCCGCCCTTCTTTAAAAGGACGAAAGCCTGAACTTACGTGTTACCACCTTTATTCATGACAGACTCGCATCTGCCACCTCATTAAGTCCACCAGCATGGACTTATGCACTATAACGTGTGCTACTCCGGCTGCCCCTACTTACAAATATGCTTTCAGTTCGCCGCTCCGGAATGTATTCAGTTACCCTTACCCTTGCGCCTCTCATCAACCGGCTGCTTTCTGTAAGTTCAGTAATAACCTACTTGTTTCCATCAACGCTTTGTAATATTAATTGTGTATTACTTATAACATAATAGAATATTAAAATCAAGCCTCATTCCGAAACAAATGTATCAAATTAACACTAGATTGTAACTACTCTCATTGTGTTAGTAAGTCCTCTCTTAGATGAAGGATCAGAAGATGTAGCAATACCAGCAGAAACAATTACTGTATCTCCTTCTTCTACGAATCCAGCATGTTCAGAAACTACTAATGCATGCTCAATAATCTTATCAGTAGAAGCTTCTGTAGCAGTCTTAAGAGGTCTTACACCCCAGTAAATCTGCATCTTTCTAAGAACGTTATCGTATGGAGAGCATCCGATAATCTCAGCTTCTGGCTTTAACTTAGATGTAAGTCTTGCTGTAAATCCTGAAATTGTAGGACAGATAATAGCCTTAGCTCCAAGGTTATCTGCTGTCTGAACTGCAGCATTACATACAGCGCTTGAAATGCTTCTCTTGCTGTGAAGATTAGAATATTCTACTGAATGTCCCTTAATCTCCTGCTCAGTTCTTTCTGCAATCTTAACCATCATCTTAACAGCCTCTAATGGGTACTTTCCATTAGCAGTCTCACCACTAAGCATAACAACATCTGTTCCGTCATAGATAGCGTTAGCAACATCAGTAACCTCAGCTCTTGTAGGTCTTGGATTTCTGATCATAGAATCAAGCATCTGTGTAGCTGTGATAACTGGCTTATACTTAGCATTACACTTCTTGATGATTTCCTTCTGAACGTGTGGAACTTCCTCAGCAGGAATCTCAACACCCATATCTCCACGGGCTACCATGATACCATCAGCAACTCTGATGATATCATCTATATTAGCAATACCTTCGGCATTCTCAATCTTAGCAATAACTGGGATATCTGAGCCATGCTCCCAGAGAAGGTGCTTAATTTCCTCGATACATGCTGCATTTCTTACAAATGAAGCTGCGATAAAATCAAATCCCTGCTCAACACCAAAAATGATATCTTCCTTATCTTTCTCTGTGATGCCTGGAAGTCTGATGCTTACGTTAGGAACATTAACACCCTTCTTAGAACCAAGATCACCACCATTAATTACTGTACATTCAATTTCTGTACCTTCAACCTTATCAACCTTAAGCTCGATAAGACCATCATCGATAAGAATAATATTACCTGTAGTAACATCTTCTGGAAGACCTGCATAAGTTACCATATTAATCTTATCATCTGCTGGCACCTGTCTTGTTGTTAATGTATATTTCTGTCCCTCAACAAGTGTAACCTTCTTGTCATCCTTAACAGCACCTGTTCTAATCTCAGGTCCCTTAGTATCAAGAAGAGTTGCAATAGGGATATTAAGTTCTTCTCTTACACTTTTAATTAAGGCAAATCTTCCTGCCTGCTCCTCATGGTCACCATGAGAAAAATTAAATCTTGCAATATCCATTCCTGCTAACGCAAGATCCTTAATAAGGTTTCTGTCGTTAGTATTAGGACCCATTGTGCAAATAATCTTAGTCTTTTTCATTGTTTCCTCCAAAATAATTAAAATCTTTTCAAACACATACCTACAATATAATAACATATTTGCGTGTCAAATCAACTAAGTTTTTTATTTAACAAGCTTTACCTTATTTATCACCAGTTACATGGATGTGGGTATATAAGTGGTCGGAACAGTATTCGTAGTTGCCGGCGCATTTTGAGCAGAATCTGAATGTGAGGTTTTCGTCGTCAAGTTCTGTCCTTCCGCATACTGCACATCTGTGCTTCGGCACGCCGCGCTTCACGTGTTGTGCCTGACTTTGTTGTGTTCTGTTATCTGATGATGCTGTCCCATATGTGCCACCATTGCCCTGAGTGTTACCACTATTCTGCTGCCAATAGTCTTTTCTGGCGTTCTGCTGTGCTTTCTTTGCTGTTCTCATTGCTTTGTCGAAGTTTCTCTGTGTACTGCTCTTTGCAGGGCCTTTCTTGTACAGGAAGAAGAATATTATGAAATTCAGCATTGACACAAGCGCCGCCGTTGCATTGGCATAACACATAATTGCTGATGGTGCAAGAAAACCTGCTGCATACAGGCTGTACCATACATTTCTTGGAAGAAAAGGCACAAGATATCCGAATACTATAGTAATTCCGAATATTACAGCATCAAGTATTGCCATCCATTTAATCTTGATTGGGATAATGAAGAATAATAAAACCTCCATATCCGGCTGCTCCATAGCGAATGCCATGAACAAGGCAAGATTAATATAATTCGTACTTAATTTAAAGCTTAATCCCCATATAAGATAGATAATAAGTGATGCAAGTATATTAAGGATAACTCCTGTAAAGAAGTATACATTAAATCTGAACGAGCCCCATATTCTTTCAAGTACCGAACCAATCAGATAGTAGAAATACAGCACAAATACCACAAATATTATGCTGTTAGAAGGCGGTTGTAATATGAATGTGATGAGTCTCCATACCTGTCCTTTGAAAATCATAGCAAAATCAAGTGAAAAATATGCGTCATATAATCCATTAAAAAATGTATTCATCACAAATCCTAT
>ULVI01017484.1_pt1 | contig 12282 bp, 7 predicted proteins | sample 1959331 | NCBI WGS metagenome assembly ULVI01 (sample SAMEA4835782, study PRJEB28245) | human gut metagenome | biome: gut microbiome; material: fecal sample | place: Denmark | collected 2008 | reverse complement strand
GTACCGTCAAGCATATCTACTTTGTTGCTGAGACGAAAGGCTCCATGTCTTCTATGCAGCTCCGGCTCATTGAAGAATCAAAGATTCACTGTGCCAGAGAGCATTTCAAAGCAATCAGCAACGGAAATGTTGTGTATGACGTAGTGGACAGCTACCAAGCTTTAATGGACAAAGTCATGCGCTGACAAATAGCGTACAGCATTCGTGCAGAAATGCCAATCATACAGGAGGACACATCATGAATCGAACCATCACGATCAAAGGTATCGGAAAGCTGAGCCTGAAGCCAGATCAAACGGTTGTGTCGCCGACGCTGAAAACCGTCCGTGCGGACTATGACAAGGCCATGGATGAGGCAGCGAAGCATCTGGAACAGCTGCGCAGTGCCATTGCGGAAATCGGCTTTACCAAGGATGATCTGAAAACCACCAGCTTTGATGTGGGAACGGAGTACGAGAACGAGCGTGACAAAAACGGGAATTACAAGCAGATTTTTGTTGGTTACCGGGTCACCCATGGACTGAAGCTGGAGTTTGATTTCGATTCCCAGCGGCTGTCCAAGGTGCTGGGAGCGATCGCAGTCTGCATTGCCGAGCCGGAGCTGAATGTGCAGTTCACGGTGAAGGATAAGGAAGCAGTCGATGACGCCCTGCTGCAGAGCGCCTGCGCCAACGCAAAGGCAAAGGCCGAAATTCTGACCAAGGCCTCCGGCGTGACGCTGGGCGAACTGGTTTCCATCGACTATAACTGGAGCGAGCTGCATCTGTACTCTCTCACCCACTACGAGATGGATCCGCCCTGTATGGCGAGAGCCAGCGCCGCTCCGACTGCTATGGACATCGAGCCGGATGACATTGACGTCAGCGACAGCGTCACCTTCGTGTGGGAAATTCGATAAGTTTCTTTACCATAGAGCGTATCCCAATTCGAGTAAATCTTCTGCCGCAGCGGCAGCATCAAAGGGGCAATGTGTTTATGGCGAAATCCGTTACCTTTATCGACACGGAAGTCGGTGTCGATGACCACAAAATCCATGATATTGGTGCGATTCGACAGGACCGCGCCAGCTTTCATGCTGCCAATATTCGTGAATTTGCAGCTTTTGTGGAGGGAACGGAGTACATTTGCGGACATAACATTCTCCATCACGACCTGAAATATCTTCAGAATGCACTGGGCTATGAACTACCTGCTATCAAGATCGACACGTTGTATCTATCTCCGCTTTTATTTCCCAAACGCCCCTATCACGCTCTGCTGAAAGACGATAAGCTGCAGAGCGATCAGTTGAACGATCCGGTCAATGACTGCAAAAAGGCAGCTACACTTTTCTACGACGAGGTTAATGCCTTCTTTGAGCTGCCGTCGAAGGTGAAGCAGATTTTTTGCTGCCTGCTGTATGATCACCCGGAGTTTCACGGCTTTTTCCGCTATGTTAACTTTCGGCCGTACCACGTCAATGTGCCCGAACTGATCCGTGCGGAGTACGAAGGACAGATCTGCTCCAATGCGGAGCTTCTCCCACTGATTCGTCACTATCCGGTGGAATTGGCTTATGCTCTGGCCTTGGTTGGGGCCAAGGATGAGCACTCCATCACACCTCCGTGGCTGATGAGAAATTATCCCAAGATCGAAAATGTAATCAAATATCTGCGCGGGACACCCTGTGCAGATGGATGCGCCTATTGCCGCGAGGCACTGAATATTCACCGGGAACTCAAGCGGATTTTCGGATACGACAGCTTCCGCACCTATAACGGGGAACCATTGCAGGAAAAAGCCGCACAGGCTGCCGTCGATGGCAAGTCGGTGCTGGCAGTGTTCCCCACAGGCGGCGGAAAATCCATTACCTTTCAGCTTCCGGCACTTATGGCAGGCAGAGCTGTGCATGGGCTGACTGTTGTAATCTCTCCGCTGCAATCCTTGATGAAGGATCAGGTGGACAACCTGAACAGCATCGGAATCACCGAAGCAGTGACCGTCAACGGTCTGCTGGACCCGATTGAGAGGGCAAACGCTCTGGAGCGGGTCGCAAACGGATCGGCTTCTCTTCTCTACATTTCTCCGGAACAGCTGCGCTCCAAAACCATCGAAAAACTTTTGCTGTCCCGGAATGTAGCCCGCTTTGTCATTGACGAGGCCCACTGCTTTTCTGCCTGGGGGCAGGACTTCCGCGTGGACTATCTGTACATCGGTGATTTCATCCGGGAGCTGCAGCGGCAAAAAACAGATAAGAAGCCCATCCCCGTTTCCTGTTTTACGGCAACGGCAAAGCAAAAGGTTATCAGCGATATCTGTGACTATTTCAAGCGCAAGCTGGATCTGAGTCTTGAGATCTTTGCATCCTCTGCCACTCGGGAAAACCTTCATTATACGGTTCTGTACAAAGAGACAGACGAGGAGAAATATGCAGCGCTCCGTGATCTGATCGCGCAAAAGGACTGTCCTACTATCGTCTATGTATCCCGTACCAAGCGAACCCGGGAGCTTGCGGAAAAGCTGACCGGAGATGGTTTTCCGGCCAGACCGTTTAACGGGAAAATGGATCCCAATGATAAAATCGCCAATCAGGAGGCGTTTATCCGTAACGAGATACAGGTCATCGTGGCGACATCCGCTTTTGGCATGGGCGTGGACAAAAAAGATGTCAAGTTAGTTATCCACTATGACATCTCCAGCTCTTTGGAGGATTATGTGCAGGAGGCCGGACGCGCTGGGCGGGATCCGTCTATGGAGGCAGAATGCTATGTGCTGTATAACGACAGCGACTTAGATAAGCACTTTATTCTGCTCAACCAGACAAAGCTGAGTATCAGCGAGATCCAGCAGGTCTGGAAGGCTATCAAAGACCTCACCAAGCTTCGACCAAGCGTTTGCTGCTCTCCACTGGAGATTGCACGGCAAGCAGGGTGGGATGACTCTGTGAACGAAATTGAAACCCGCGTTAAAACAGCCATCGCAGCGCTGGAAAGTGCAGGATATATCAAGCGCGGAAGGAATATGCCGCACGTCTATGCCACCAGCATTCTGGCAAAGGATATGCAGGAAGCATCTTTTCGTATCGACCACTCAGTCCTGTTCTCCGATCAGCAGCGAACAAATGCGAAGCGCATCATCAAATCTCTGATCTCCAGTCGCAGTATCGCCAAAGCGGGAAATGATGATGCCGAGTCCCGAGTCGACTATCTGGCCGATATACTCGGCATGTCAAAGGAAGAGGTCATCAACTGCGTAAATCTGATGCGGCAGGATGGACTACTTGCCGACTCCATGGATATGTCAGCCTATATACAGGCAACAGATACGGAAAACAAATCCGCCCTGGTGTTGGATCGTTTTTCCAAACTGGAACAGTTTCTCCTGCGCCAATTGGCGGAGGAGGGAATCGAAATAAGCCTCAAGGAGTTGAATGAACGCGCACTGGCAGAGGGCATCACCACTTCCAGCGCGAAGAATTTGCGCACGCTCCTCTATTTTCTTACCATCAAAAGCTATGTGCGCAAGTCGGAATCCGGTTTTTCACAGACTATGCGGATCATTCCGACCATGGGTACTTCTAAACTTTTGGAAAAGTTCCACATCCGGACAGAGTTGTGCCGCTTTATTCTGGGGGTGCTTTATCAAAAGGCTGATCAGGTGAATGCCACCCAGAGGGGCGAGAAACCGGTTCAATTCTCTCTTGTAGGACTTCACAATGCGTATCAGGCATCCCCTAACCTGCTTCAACGACAGGAGGTATCTTTGTCGGATGTAGAAGATGCCCTACTTTATCTTTCGAAAATCGGCGCACTCAAACTGGAGGGCGGTTTTCTTGTCCTATATAACGGTATGGAGATCAAGCGTCTGGTCACGGATAATCGAATCAAATACAAGGTAGATGACTATCGCTTCCTGGATGAGTTCTACAAACAGAAGATCAGGCAGATCCACATTGTGGGCGAATACGCAAACCTCATGGTCCGTGACTACAATGCCGCGCTGCAGTTCGTGCAGGACTATTTCCAGATGGATTTCCGAAAATTCATCTCGCAATACTTCAAGGGAGAGCGCATTCGGGAGATCGACCGGAATATCACGCCGCAAAAGTACAGTCAGCTGTTCGGCGAGCTTTCGGATATTCAGTCACAAATTATTCGGGATGCGGATTCAAAGTACATCGTTGTTGCCGCTGGTCCGGGCAGCGGCAAAACCAGAGTTCTGGTGCATAAGCTGGCGGCGCTGCTGCTTCTGGAGGATGTCAAGCACGAGCAGCTGCTAATGCTGACATTTTCCCGCGCTGCTGCGACAGAGTTCAAAAAGCGCCTGGTGGCGCTGATCGGCAATGCAGCAAATTTTGTCGAAATCAAGACCTTCCATTCCTACTGCTTTGACCTGCTGGGGAAAATCGGCAGTCTGGAGGGTGTCGACGATGTGGTGAGGAATGCCGCAGAACTGATCCAAAACGGAGAAGTGGAGCAGGGAAAGATTACAAAGAGCGTTCTGGTCATTGACGAGGCGCAGGATATGGATGACAACGAGTTTAATCTTGTCTGTGCACTGATGCAGAATAATGAGGATATGCGCGTGATTGCCGTCGGGGATGACGACCAGAACATATATGAGTTCCGCGGCTCGGATTCCGGACATCTGCGCACACTCATTGAAAAGTACGGTGCGGCAAGGTATGAGATGACCGAGAACTATCGGAGTTGCCCGCCCATTGTTACACTAAGCAATGCCTTTGCCGCAACCATACAAAACCGCATGAAGACCGCCCCCATCGAGGCAATCCGCAGCGACAGCGGTACCGTGCGGATCACGCACCACGCAGGGAAAAATATGGAGGAAGCCGTCGTTCAGGAACTGCTGGCCACCCGCGGAGCCGCGCGATGCTGTGTGCTGACCAATACCAACGATGAAGCACTCCGCCTGTTGGGACTGCTTTTGCAAAATGGTGTCCGGGCAAAGCTGATTCAGTCATTGGGTGGGTTCCGGCTTTATAATCTGGCAGAGATCCGATTTTTCCTGAAAAAGATTGACCAATCCCTGAAGTCGCCGGTCATTTCCAACGACCTTTGGAATGCCGCAAAAAAGCAACTCTTTGCTGCCTTTGCCGGAAGCACATGCCTGGAAATCTGCGGCAATCTGATACAGGATTTTGAAACGACAAATCCGACAAAATACCGCACCGATCTTGAGGAATTCATCCGTGAATCCAATTATGAGGACTTTTACCGGGATGACTGCGAAACGGTATATGTGTCTACAATCCATAAGGCCAAGGGCCGGGAGTTCGACAATGTGTATATGATGCTGGCCGGAAATACAGCGTCAACAGATGAAGAACGGCGAAAGCTGTATGTGGGGATGACCCGGGCAAAGAACGCTTTGTATATCCACTGCGACACGGATTTATTTTCTGCCTGCAACCTCACTGGGATAGAGCACACAGAGGATGCAAGGCAATACGAGGAGCCAAAATCGCTTACGCTGCAGCTGACGCATCGGGATGTGGTCCTCGATTTCTTCAAGGATAAAAAGGAGATACTGCTAAAGCTCCGCAGCGGCATGGCGCTTTCTGTGGAGCACGATTATCTCCTTGCAGAGCTGAATGGCAGAACTGTCCAAATAGCAAAGCTGTCCAAGGCTTGCCGGGAGCGGCTGGACCGTCTGCGGTCAAACGGATACACGCCGTGCTCGGCCGAAGTTCGCTTTGTTGTGGCGTGGAAAAAGGAAGATGCCGATGAAGAGATCCCGGTGATCCTATCCGACGTCCATCTGCAAAAGAGCACCGCTGCGCAATAAGTGCCGCGGCATTTCAAAAGGAGGCAATATGAAAGCCCTGACTTACATAGAACACAACCATTTTGCCCTGCTGGAGAAGCCGGAGCCGGAGATCATCGATCCCCGGGATGCCATCGTGCGGGTGACGCTGGGCTCCATCTGCACCAGTGATCTGCACATCAAGCATGGCTCGGTGCCCCGTGCCGTGCCGGGCATTACCGTCGGCCACGAGATGGTGGGCGTGGTGGAGTCCGTCGGTGCAGCGGTGAAAACCGTGCGTCCCGGCGACCGGGTGACGGTGAACGTGGAGACCTTCTGCGGCGAATGCTACTTCTGCCAGCACGGTTGGGTGAACAACTGCACCGACCCCGACGGCGGCTGGGCTTTGGGCTGCCGCATCGACGGCGGGCAGGCGGAGCTTGTCCGGGTGCCCTATGCCGATCAGGGACTCAATAAGATTCCCGACAGCGTCACCGATGAGCAGGCGCTGTTTGTGGGCGATATTCTTGCCACCGGCTTCTGGGCGGCAAAAATTTCGGAGATCAAAAGCGAAGACACTGTTCTAATCATCGGCGCAGGCCCCACAGGCATCTGCACGCTGCTGTGTGCGGCACTGAAAGACCCCAAGCGCATCATCGTCTGCGAGAAGGACCCGGCACGACTTACCTTTGTCCGGGAGCACTATCCGAAAGTGCTGACCTGCACCCCGGAGGAATGCGAGGACTTTGTACGCACAAACAGCGACCACGGCGGCGCAGATGTAGTGCTGGAGGTGGCAGGCGGCAAGGATACCTTCCGGCTTGCATGGCGCTGCGCCCGCCCCAACGCTATTGTGACGGTGGTGGCGCTCTACGACGAGGCACAGACGCTGCCGCTGCCGGAGATGTACGGCAAGAATCTGACCTTCAAGACCGGCGGCGTGGATGGCTGTGACTGCGCAGAAATTCTGCGCCTGATCGAGCAGGGCAAGCTGGACACCACGCCGCTTATTACCCACCGCTTCCCGCTAAGCGAGATTGAGGAAGCCTACCGCATCTTTGAAAACCGTCTGGACGGCGTCATCAAGGTGGCCATTACGGCGGACTGAAGCAGGAGAAAGCCATGTTATCCATGAGACCAGACCCGGAGATTCGGGTACAAAAAGTCACCATTCCCGCAGGCCGACGCCGGATTCCGGCGCTGGTGCTGTCGCCGAATGAGGCTCCGGTGCTGGCTACCGGCGTGCTGTGGATTCACGGCGGCGGGTACATTCTCGGCATGAAGGAAATGGCGCATATGTCCCGGGCGGTCGATTTGGTGAAAAAGTTCGGGGCAGTGGTGGTGTCGCCGGGGTATCGGCTGGCTTTTGCTGCGCCCTACCCGGCGGCGCTGGACAACTGCTATGCGGCGCTGGTGTACATGAAGGCCCGCGCCGCCGAGTGGGGCGTTCGAGCCGATCAGATCATGGTAGGCGGCGAGAGTGCAGGCGGCGGTCTGTGCGCCGCCCTGTGCATCAAGGCCCGGGACACCGGTGACGTGAACGTCGCCTTCCAGATGCCTCTCTACCCCATGCTGGACGACCGGGACACGGAGACCTCCCGGGATAACCACGGCAAGGTGTGGAACACCCGGCGCAACCATTTTGGCTGGCGCTGTTATCTGCGGGGGCAGAAGCGGGACGGCCTGTCGCCCTATGCCGCTCCCGCCCGTCTGACGGGCTTTTCCGACCTTCCGTCTGCCTACACCTTTGTAGGGGACGGAGAGCCGTTCTACGCCGAAACGGTGCAGTATGTCGAGAACCTGAAGAAAAGCGGGATTCCGGCCAGCATGGACGTATACTGCTCCGATATGCACGCCTTTGACATGATGCAGCCGGACACGCCCCTCAGCCGGGAAGCCGACCGGCGATTTAACGAGCAGTTCGCCTATGCGCAGGCGCATTATTTTGCGGCGCAGGGATGACAGAACAAGAGATACCAAAACGGAAAAATTGACTTTATGGGAGGCGCAAAACCGATATGTTTTTTGCGGTCGATGAAAACGGCGTGAGAACGTATATCGATGATGCAGATGCAAATCGGAAATACTTTTGCCCTGCATGTAATGCGCAGTTAGTTCAAAAGAGAGGCAACATTGTAACGCACCATTTTGCGCATAAATCAAACGGTATCTGTGACCCATGGTATTCCGGGAAAATGTCTGCATGGCATAAGAAAATGCAGAATCTATTCCCGAGAATATGGCAAGAGGTCCTTGTGTATAATGACCTTGGCGAGTACCATATTGCAGATGTGGTATTCAAGAAGAATTCTATACCTTATGTGATTGAGTTTCAACACAGTTCTATTTCAAGCACAGATTTTATTTCCCATACAGGCTTTTATATGAGTCAAGGTTACAGAGTGATATGGATATTTGATTTCTGCAACGTATATCCATCCAAGCAACTGTACTATATTAAAGAGGATGACTCAAATGAAATTCATGTTTTCTGGCCCGGAAAAGGTCGTTTAAGGTTTTTGGATCGTGTAGATATCAGTCCCTATGTTAATAATCTGTATATCTTTTTTTATGTGAGTTCTGGGAAAGGCTATAGCAAAATCGACGATTATTACGGCCACACATTATGGAACTACATTGATCCATTTAATCGAGAAACGCTTTTTATTAAATTGGATTTATACTCATTCGAGACAACGAGAGATTTTTATGCCCTTCCATACTCTGATGAAGAATTTCAACGGGTGTTAAAGAATATTGGAAAATGTCAAGAGAAAAGTATGATTGATTCCAAAACTACAAAATCGGGAAAGGATTGGGTAGAATAGCAGCTTATGAATATTCGAGAAATCCACGAAAATAAAAAGCAATTCCTCTCGCTGCTGCTATTGGCGGACGAGCAGGAAAACATGATCGACCGCTATCTGGAACGAGGAACCATGTATGTGCTGGAGGACGGCGGCGTGAAAGCAGAATGCGTCGTCACTGACGAGGGCGGCGGGATTCTGGAGCTCAAGAACCTCGCCGTGGAACCGGAGGCGCAGAGAAAGGGCTACGGCAAAGCGCTGATCGACTTCCTTGTGTGCCAATATAGGGGCATCTATGATTTCTTGCAGGTGGGCACCGGCGACAGCCCGCTGACTGTGCCGTTTTATGAGAAGTGCGGCTTTGTCCGCTCGCACCGCATCCCAAATTTCTTCACAGAACACTACGACCACCCCATCTACGAAGCCGGAGTGCAGCTGGTGGACATGGTGTACTTGCGAAGAAATTTGTGAAGGTGAAGGATAACTCGGAATGAGGGATAACAGGATGGATAAAACATATCAGAATTTTTTACGGGCCGGTATCGATCTTTCTACCGTAGGCGTAGAACGCCGCACGGATAACGAACCATATTTTTGCACACCAAAGGGTGCGTCTGTATGTTTGTGTGGGCATTATCGGTGGAGCTGACGGACCAACAGTGATTATGGCAGGAGAAAAATCACAAGGTAGGCTTCATGCTGCTTGCTCGTCGCTGCACTTCGAGCCGGTTCAGGATGACGTAGAGTGGCACATAATGTTCAATATTAAGAATTTTGATGGAATGACGTTCCCCCTCATATAACAGGAACATGGCAACAACTTTCCGCCTGCCACACCAACTGAAAAACAATCGTAAACCACCCGAACCAATCAAGGAGTAACACCATGGATATCGACGCCAAATTGAGACCGCTGTATCTTCTGCAGATCTTGCAGGAGCGCACGGATGAGGACAACTATCTGACCACCGCCCAGTTGGCCAGCATTCTGAAGCAGCGCTACGGCATGGAGCCCCACCGGACCACCATCAAGGGCGACATCGAGGTGCTGCAGCAAGCCGGGTTCGGCATCGATGAGCGGCGCTCTACCCAGAACCAGTATCGCTACCTGGAGCGTGAATTCGAGATCGCCGAGCTGAAGACCATGATCGACGCCATTGCCTCCTCCAAATTCATCCCCGAAGAAAAAAGCGATGCCCTCATCAAAAAGGTCACCGCTCTGGCCGGTATTTATAAGGCTCGGGATCTGAAGCGCAATGTGGTGGTGGACGGCCGGGGAAAGCTGGAAAATAAGCAGATCTTCTACATCATCGACACCATCAACGAAGCCATCAACCAGCATAAGAAGATTCGGTTCCGGAAGATCGAATACAACGTGAAGAAGGAGCGTGTGCTCCATCACGGCGGAGAGAAATACACCTTCAGCCCCTACTCCCTGGTCTGGGACGGCGACAACTACTATGTGGTGGGTTATTCGGACAAGTACGAGAACATCGGCAGCCACCGGGTGGACCGCATTGCGGAGCAGCCGGAGATTCTCGACGAGCCTGTGGTGCCGCCGAAGGCCGGTTTTTCCGTCGAAAAGTATGTAAAAACCACCTTCCGGATGTACAATGCTCCCCGCAAAGAGGTGGAGCTGCTCTGCGACAACGGCGTAATGGATGCGATTATCGACCAGTTCGGGCCGGACGTGCACACCTACGCCGGAGATCTGCAGAATTTCCGGGTCATTGAGGAAGTTGCCGTCGGCAAGGTGTTCTTCAACTGGATCTTTGGCTTCGAGGGCAAGGTGCGCATCAAAGCTCCGGCGGACGTAAAAGAGCAGTACCGGCAGATGGTGGAGAATGCGGCGAAGGTGTTATAACTCGCAGGAGGATTCCCATGATAGAAGAAAAAACCAGGCCCCGCTGCCGGTGGTGCAACCTGGCCAACCCCCTCTACGTCCGCTATCACGATGAGGAGTGGGGTGTGCCGTGCCACGATGACCACGCCCTGTATGAGCTGCTGATTCTGGAATCCTTTCAGGCGGGGCTGAGCTGGGAGACGGTGCTGAACAAGCGGCAGCGATTCCGGAAGGTCTATGACGGTTTTGACTTGGACAAGGTCTGCGCCTACGGCGAGGAAAAGATCGCCCAACTGCTCTCTGACGAGGGCATCATCCGCAACCGGCTGAAAATCCGAGCCAGCATCAAAAACAGCCGCATCTTCCGGGACATTCAGGAAGAATACGGCAGTTTTGACTCCTATATTTGGGGCTGGACAGGCGGGAAAATTATCCACGAAAATGACCCCGCCGTTACCACCAGCCCGCTGTCCGATGCCGTTTCCAAGGACCTGAAAAAGCGGGGTATGACATTCGTGGGCTCCACCATCATCTACGCCTATTTGCAGGCCATCGGCGTCATCAACGCCCACAGTGACGACTGCTGGCTGCATACGGATCCGGTGTAAACGGAATCATCCATCATATTACCTAGTAGTTAAGCAATAGTGTATTGTTAAAATATCAAAGGCTAAACAGTTCGAAGAAAATAATTATACCCCATTATACCCTTGATTTCGAGGGTATAATGGGGTATAATTCTGCATAGAATAGTATCCCACAGGAGGTGCGCTATGGACTTATCCGAAATGCAAACCCGTGCGGCAGAGTTGGAACAGCAGATTTCTGCTTTGCCCGCTGGCTCTGTCACGAAGAAAACCGTCAATGGTAAGGAGTACTTTTACCACCGTTGGACGGAGAACAAAAAGCGGTGGGAGAAGTATATTCCCGCTGACGAATTGGAGAATTTCCGCGCCCAAATCGAGCGGCGGAAGGAGCTGGAGCAGGAACTGAAGGCGCTGAAAAAGCAGCTGCCCAAGGCGAGATCTGCGAACCCTTCCGCGTTTACCACCAATGTCCGCACCAGCGAGGCGCTGCGTTCCTTTGCGGCGTCTGTTCGCGGCTATCGCAGGCGCGAGTGCTTCCGGCAGCTGCACGACTTTGTCTGCGGCGAGCCGCAGGACAAGGTGTTTATTCTCTACGGCCTGCGCCGGACAGGGAAAACCACCATGATCCGCCAAGTTTTCGCGGAGATGAACGACGCAGAGCTTGCCAAGGCAGCGTTCATTCAGATCACCGCAAAAGACACGCTGGCAGACGTGAACCGCGACCTCAAGGCATTGGAAGCGCAGGGCTTTCGCTATGTGTTCCTCGACGAAGTGACGCTGATGGAGGATTTCATCGAGGGCGCGGCGCTGTTTTCTGATGTGTTCGCAGCCTGCGGTATGAAGATCGTGCTCTCCGGCACGGACTCGCTGGGCTTTCTCTTTACCGAGGACGAGCAGCTCTATGACCGCTGCGTTCTGCTGCACACCACATTCATCCCTTACCGCGAGTTTGAAGCTGTCCTCGGCGTTCACGGCATCGACGAGTATATCCGCTACGGCGGCACCATGAGTCTCGGCGGCGTCCACTACAACGAGACCTCCACCTTTGCCAGCAAGGAAAGCACCGACGAATATGTGGACACCGCCATTGCCCGCAACATCCAGCACTCTCTGCGCTGCTATCAGTACGAGGGGCATTTCCGTCATTTGCGGGATTTATATGAGAAGGGCGAGTTGACCAGTGCCATCAATCGGGTGGTGGAGGACATCAACCACCGCTTCACGCTGGAAGTGTTGTCGCAGGATTGGAAGTCACACGATCTCGGCATTTCCGCCAGCAACCTGCGCCGGGATCGGAAGAACC
>ULVI01021611.1_pt1 | contig 12558 bp, 8 predicted proteins | sample 1959331 | NCBI WGS metagenome assembly ULVI01 (sample SAMEA4835782, study PRJEB28245) | human gut metagenome | biome: gut microbiome; material: fecal sample | place: Denmark | collected 2008 | reverse complement strand
GAGGATGAGCAAACCCTTTTGGCGATAAAGCTTGCGCACGGCAATGCCGCTCTGAATGAGGACTATCGGGAGCTGTTCACCGGGCACAGCAATTTGAACATCGAGTCGGACAGCGGACTCATTGTGCACGACTGGTTTTCGGGAAGAAAGCAAACCCTGCTTTCGGATTTTGTTATCGGAACGGTCGATCAGCTGCTGATGGCGGCACTGAAGCAAAAGCATGTGATGCTGAAACACTTCGGTCTTTCCGGAAAAGTGGTCGTTGTTGACGAATGTCACGCTTACGACGCCTATATGAGCAAATATCTTGATATGGCGATACAATGGCTTGGAATTTATAAAGTTCCGGTGATTATTCTTTCGGCAACGCTTCCGGCGAAACGTCGTGCGGAGCTTGTTGAGGCGTATGTCGGACGGGGACTAAAGTGCATCGATGACGCGTGGAAGAGCAGCCTTGCTTATCCCCTGCTGACGTACACGGAGAAGAATTTTGTAAAGCAGAAGGCGCTTTCCTTTAGCGGTGAACAAAAGGAAATCTCCGTTAAAACGATTTACCGCGATGAAGTAACTGCGCGGGCAGGCTATGCCGCCGAACGCGGCGGGTGTGTGGGCGTGATAGTCAATACCGTGCGAAAAGCACAGGAAATTGCGGCTGAATTGCAGTCCGCTTTCCCGAAAGGCGAAGTTATTATCATGCATGCGCAGTTCATAATGACGGATCGTGCGAAGCGCGAGGAGCAGATACTTAAGCGTGTGGGCAAACACTCCACCCCGGAAAGCAGACGCGGACTGATAATTGTCGGAACGCAGGTGCTTGAACAATCGCTTGACCTTGATTTTGATCTTATGATAACGGAACTTTGCCCGATGGATTTGCTTTTGCAGCGCACAGGCAGGCTGCACCGACATAACAGGGTTCGTCCGCAGGGACTGGAAACGGCAAGCTGCTTTGTCCTCGATGAAACGGATGACAGTTTTGATTCGGGAAGTGCGGCGATTTACGGTGAATGGCTGTTGATGCGGACGCGGGCATTGCTGCCGAACAAATTGACGATTCCGAGCGATATTCCGCTGCTCGTTCAGCGTGTATACGATGAAAACGATGACCGAATGCTTGGAGAGCTGACCGAGGGGATGGAAAGTGCGCAAGAAGAATACGTGAAAAAAACAAAGAAAAAAGAGCGCAATGCATGCAATTGGTTGATTGGAAAACCGTCCGAAAGAAAGGGGAAATCGCTTGACGGCTGGCTGGATAACGCCATTGGCTTAAGCAGCGAACAGGCCGGCGAAAGAGCCGTGCGTGACGGAGACCCATCGATTGACGTAATTGCACTTATGCGCGATGCGGAAGGGCAGATACACACCGTTTCGGATGAATGCGAGCGGGTCATACCGGCGGACAGGCCGCCCTCAAGGGAGGAGGCGTTGCTCATTGCGCGGCAGAAGCTCCGCCTTCCTGGATTTTTCGGCCGACGGTGGAATATCGACAGCACGATTACGCAGCTTGAGAGTGAAACCAAAAGCAATTTTTCCGCATGGCAGGATTCGGCGCTGCTGAAGGAGGAGCTTGTTCTGCTTTTCGATAATGAGCTGAATGCGGTGCTTGGCGAAGTGCGGCTGCATTATGATATAAAAACCGGATTAACATACGAAAAGGAGTGAAATGATGAAGGAAATCGAATTCAATCTGCTTGACGAAAAATGGATACTTGCGCGGAAAAGCGACTGCACCGTTGATGAGCTTTCACTGACGGATGCGCTGCTGAAGGCTCATGAATACGTTGAGCTTGCGGGCGAGCTGCCGACGCAGGATGTTGCGGTGCTCCGACTGATGCTTGCGGTTTTGCACACTGTTTTTTCAAGATACTCACCGGACGGCGAGGAGTGGCCGCTCGAAGAGCCGGAGGATGCGGAGGAACGCTGGAAGGAGCTTTGGACCGCCGGTCGGCTGCCCGAAAAGCCGATAAGGGATTACCTTGAGTCCGTACACGAAAGGTTTTGGATTTTTCATCCGGAAAGGCCGTTTTATCAGGCGTTATCGGTAAACACGGATGAAACAGCGTCCGTTTTCTCTGCGAGCAAACTCAACAGCGCTATAGCCGAAAGCAACAATAAACCGCGTCTGTTCGCGGCGCGTTCGGGAGAGGAAAAGGAACGGCTAACAAATTCGGAAGCTGCAAGGTGGCTTTTGCACGTTAATGCATTCGACGATTCTTCAAACGAGAGAGGCAAAAGCAAAAAAATCAATGCCTCATCCGGAAAGAAATTAGCGGGAATCGGATGGCTTGGAAACCTTGGAATTATTGCAGTACACGGCAAGAATTTGTTTGAGGATCTTTTGCTGAATTATATAGCTTTGAATTACGGCGGTAACAGCGTTTGGGAAGAGGAGAAGCCAATTTGGGAGGAGAAAGTCCGCAGCAGGCCAAGAGTTGAAATCGCCATGCCGGATAACCTTGCGGCGCTTTACACTCTTCAGTCAAGGCGAGTAATGTTGGTTCGCAGTGAGGGCTTTGTTACGGCGTACAGAATATGCGGCGGAGATTTCTTCACAAGCGAAAATGCTTTTTTGGAGCCAATGACGATTTGGCGGGTCGATCGTGAAGCCTCAAAAGGTGGCAATGAGGTATGTAAGCCGAAAGCGCACAATTACGCAGCGCAGATGTGGCGAGAGTTTTCCGTCTGCTTCGATTTCGGTGACGGAAATCATACCCCGGGAATCGTTGGATGGATCAACTATATAAAAAAAGAGGGACTTATTGACAAAACGAGATTGATAAGCTTCCGAATCTGTTCCGTTCAATATGATACCATGAAGAGCTGCTACACAAACATCCTCTCCGACTCCCTGACATTCCACACGGATCTTATCACAGAGGTTGGAGAACATTGGCGGGACAAAATCGAAACCGAAATCCAAAACTGCGGTGAAACTGCCAAGGAAGTTAAAAACCTTGCCGTCAATATTGAAATCGCAGCCGGCGCGGACGATGAATCTGCAAAGAAATGCGCTGCCGTTGCACGCGCACAGGAGCAGTTCTATTATGAAATTGATGCGCCGTTCAGAAGCTGGCTTGAGTCGATCGATCCGACTTGGGCGATCAGCTCGGAGCAGGAGCGCGCAGCCATCCGAAGGTGGCGCGAAACAGCAAAACGAATCGCATTGCGCATCGGTCAAGAGCTTGTTGAATCGGCGGGCACGGCGGCAATTGTCGGCCGTGCGGTAAAGGATAAGAATGATAAAGAAAGGTATTATTCCGCTCCCGACGCCTATCGTTACTTTAAGGTCAAATTGAATGAAATTTATCCGAAGGAGGAGAACAATGACTGAAAAAGAAATAAGAATCACCGCTTTTATGAAGCGAAAACTCGAGCGGCTCAGAACGCTGCCCGAGAATCAGCGCCGAGCGGAGCTTGCCGAACTGCGGCACGGAATCGGGCACGCCCCGGGGGAGCTTCCCGCAATTTGGGGTGCATTCCTGACCGATCTTCCGGAGGAGTTTTATCGGAACGACGGTAACGCTTCGCCGGGGGAATGGGCGGTTTACACCGCATTGACCATGTTTGCACTGCATCAGCAGGGGCATGATTTCAGGTCCGAATGGATGAATGAGGACGGAATGAAGTTCGGGGCTTCGGTGCGAAAACTTGCCAAGGACGAGGATGAGTTGAAGCGCATACGCGCCAGATTCAACAAGATCGCAACGGCATCGGATCTGCCCGAACTCAACCACCACCTGCGCGGCGTGATAAATCTTCTCAGCGGCAACGGTATAAAACTCGACTATGCGGATCTTGCCGTTGACCTGTATAATTACAGCTATGCGGAAGGAAGAACAAAAGTAAGGCTCAAATGGGGACAGGATTTCTGCCGCCAAAAAAAAAATGATGAAAACTAATGTGGAAAGGAACCAAAACTATGAAAAACAGATGCTATCTTGATGTACACGTACTCCAAACCGTTCCGCCGAGCTGCGTCAACCGCGACGACACCGGCAGCCCGAAAACGGCGATCTACGGCGGCACGACCCGTGCGCGCGTTTCCTCACAGGCGTGGAAACATGCAATGCGCGAAATGTTCCGCGAAGAACTCATTGAACCGGATATGCTCGGGGCGAGAACAAAGAACGTTATAAGCATGGTTGCAGAGGAGATTCTGAAACTGAACCCCGATGCGAAAGCGGCGGAACTTGCGGAAAAAGTGCTTACAAGCGCCGGCGTGAAATTTAAAGACGATAAGAAAGGTGAAACAAAGGATAAAAAGGCGGAAGCACTCTTTTTCATGAGTGCGGCACAGGCAAAAGCACTTGCCGAGATCGCAGTTTCCGAAGGCACGGCGGATAAGGACGCCTGCAAAAAAGCCCTCAAGGACAACCCCTCCGTTGATATTGCGCTTTTCGGGCGAATGGTTGCTTCCGAAGCAACGCTGAATTGCGACGCCTCCGCGCAGGTTGCGCACAGCATTTCAACCCACACCGTGCAGAACGAATACGATTATTTCACCGCCGTTGACGATCTTGCTCCGGAGGATAATACCGGCGCGGGTCACCTCGGAACGGTGGAGTTCAACTCTTCAACGCTCTATCGCTATGCAACGGTCAACCTTGTTGAGCTTTCGAATGCCCTCGGGAAACAGGTCACGGCGGAGACAGCGGCAAAATTTGTTGAAGCGTTTGTTCGCTCAATGCCCACGGGCAAACAGAATACATTTGCAAACCGCACTCTTCCGAGCATGGTCTATGTCACAATTCGACGCGATCAGCCCGTTAACCTTTGCGGTGCGTTTGAAAAGCCCGTTTCGGCAAAGAACGGCGGTTATTCGGAGGAATCCGAAGAAAAGTTTGTTGAATACGCAAACAAGGTTTACGATAAGTACGCCTCCGCGCCCGATCGTGCATTTGCAGTCGGTGAAGCCGTCGGAGAGCTTGCGGAATGCATGAGCCTCGACAGACTGCTTGGGTCGGTTGCGGAGTGCGTTAAGGAATATCTCGGCGAGAGCGAGGGCATGTAATGGCTGTTTTGCTTCTTCGGCTTTCCTCTCCGCTGCAGGCGTGGGGAACCGAAAATTCAAAATTTGAGATCCGAAAAACGGGAAGGGAACCGTCCAAAAGCGGCATTGTGGGCTTGCTTGCAGCGGCACTCGGCATTCGGCGGAACGAGCCGGAAAAGCTCCGCGAGCTGAATGCGCTGCGAATCGGCGTCCGCATTGACCGCGCGGGAAAGCTCCTTCGGGATTTCCATATGGCGCATGCAGAAAAGACTTCATATCTTACCGAACGTTATTATCTTTCGGATGCCGTCTTCCTTGTCGGATTGGAGGGAGAACGGGAACTTTTGGAGCGCATTGAATTCGCGTTGTCGCATCCGGTGTTTCCGCTGTTTTTGGGCAGGCGTTCCTGCCCTCCGACGCTGCCGATCGTTCTTAACGATATTAAGGAGGACGGGCTGATTAAAGTGCTGCGGACGTATCCGACGCTTGACGATTCTTCACGGATGAAGTACAATATGACAGCGCACATATATGCGGATTATTCGGAAGATGATGAGCAGAATTCGGATGCGGACGAACCGAGAGCGATCGGACGTGAAGCGCGGCGTGACCTTGCGGTTTCGTTTGACCCGCGCTGCCGTAAACATACCTATCGCACTGTTGCGGCGTATGAATCCGTTAACAAGGCGGAGAAGGATACGGACGCAGCGGAGCATGACGCGTTTGCAGAATTGGAGGACGCAGATGTATCTTTCGAGAATCAAGCTTAACACACAGAAACGCGAAACAATGAAAGCACTTGTCAATCCGCAGCAGATTCACGGTGCGATTGAAGTTTTGAACGGAGAACCGTCCGAAGCTTCCGATGCCGCGGATGAAAAAAATCGTGCGCGCAGTCTTTGGCGCATAGACACGCTCGGCGGGGAGATGTATCTGCTCGTTTTGACGCAGGACAGGCCAAAGCTGTCCCGTGCGGCGGAGCAGCTGGGTTACGGCGGAATTACCGTTGAAACAAAATCATACGATCCCCTGCTTGCACGAATTGCGGAAGGCAGCCGCTGGAGGTTTCGCCTGACAGCCAATCCCACAAAGAGCATCAAGCGCGAAGACGATCCGCAGGCTCGCGGAAAGGTAACAGCCCTTATTTCGGTCGGACAGCAGGAGGAGTGGCTTGCTTCTCATGCGCAAAGTTACGGATTTGAACTCGCGCCCGATGAATTCCGTGTTGTTCATTCAAACAGGTATTCTTTCAAAAAACGCGGAAAGAACAAGGAAGTAAGACTGCTTTCCGTAACTTTTGAAGGCATTTTGACAGTTACGGATGCAGCCCGCTTTCGGGAAACTTTGACTCAGGGCCTCGGCAGGGGAAAGGCTTACGGAAACGGACTTATGACAGTTGTGGGCATCGGGGAAGGCGTCAATGGCTGAAATTCCGGGGATGATCCGCCCTTCCGTTCAGTCTCTGCCGCAGATTGGCGACAGAATGACCTTTCTTTACTTTGAGCACTGTAAATTGAGCCGTGCGGACAGCGCGATAACCGTTACGGATGAAAAAGGGATCATTCATGTTCCTGCCGCTGCAATTTCGGTGCTCATGCTCGGCCCGGGAACGGATGTGACTCACCGTGCAATGGAGCTTATCGGTGATGCAGGTGTGAGTGTAATCTGGGTCGGGGAACATGGTGTTCGGTACTACACCGGGGGCTGTGCTTTGACGGGAAGTTCACGTCTGCTTGTGAAACAGGCTGCTCTTGTGACGAACCAGCGGGGGCATCTCAACGTTGTTCGAAAGATGTACAGTCTGCGGTTCTCCGGAGAGGATGTGGCTCACCTGACTTTGCAGCAGCTGCGCGGGCGTGAAGGAAGCCGTATGCGTTCCGTTTATCGGCATTGGTCAAAGGAAACAGGCGTTCCGTGGCATGGACGAGACTATGATCCGGAGGATTTTTCATCCGGAGATCCGGTAAATCAGGCATTGTCCGCAGGGAATGCCTGTCTGTACGGCCTTGCTCACGCCGTGATTTGCGCACTCGGCTGTTCCCCCGGCCTCGGCTTTGTGCATATCGGCCATTCGCTTTCATTCGTTTATGATATTGCTGATTTGTACAAGGCGGAAATCACGATTCCGATCGCATTTCGGCTTGCGGCAGAGTCTCCGGAGGATATCCCGTCCCAAACAAGGCGCAGTGTGCGTGATGCGCTTGCAGAAAGCCATATTTTGGAGCGAATGGTGAAGGATATCAAATACCTTCTTTCCGATGAATCCGATTTCGGCGAAGAAGGCTGCAAGCCGCTCTATCTTTGGGATGACCGCAGCGGCAGTGCAGAATACGGTAAATCCTATCGGGAGGATTGACGTTGACAGTGATTACTTTGAGCGACTGCCCGCCGAAAGTTCGGGGGGATCTGTCCAAGTGGTTATGTGAAATCAGCCCCGGAGTGTATGCCGGCAATATTAATGCGCGCGTTCGCACGGAGCTTTGGGCGCGGGTATGCGAAAACCTGAAAAGCGGGCGCGCAACCATGGTTTACAGTGCGCGTTGCGAACAGCAGATGAAATTCGAAGTTCATAATGCTCACTGGGAGCCCGTTGATCTTGACGGAATACTGCTTATGCGCCGCCCGCTTCCGAAGCCGCATAAGGCAGAAGACAATTCGACAGGGGCTCCGCAAAGCAGAGCCGGAAAAATGCTGCTTGCGCGTCGTGCTGAAAAAGCGCGCAGGCGGGCTGACTATGTTGTTATTGACGTTGAAACAACGGGGCTTTCGCCCGAGAGGGACGGCATTATTGAAATCGGTGCACTGCTGATAAGAAACGGAGAGGAGTCAGAAGAATTTCAAACGCTCGTCAGGCGGGATTCACCGCTGGGTGCGGATGTTGTCCGCCTTACGGGAATTACGGATGAAATGCTTGCAGCTGAAGGCATCCCTCTGAGCGAGGCAATCAACGGGCTTGTTGCATTCGTTGCGAACCGCCCGATTGTTTGCCATAATGCGGATTTTGACTGCGGGTTTCTGATTTCGGAGGCAAAACGCTGCGGCGTGAAGTTGTTTCGCAGTTCCTGCACAGATACTCTTGCCTTGGCGCGCAGGCGCGTGAACGGAGTTAAACAGTATTCGCTTGGGCATCTTTGCGAATACTTTGGGATTGATGTCGGAGAACGTCACCGTGCGCTTCCGGATTGCAAACTTACATTCAGGCTGTTTGAGAAGTTAAATGAAATTTGAACGGCTCAGGAACAAAAAGGCTGATTTCTAAAGGATCTTTTTAGTGTTTTCCCCGCACCTGCGGGGGTGATCCGCGTGTGAAGCTTTGGGATATGTGTTGTATTGTGTTTTCCCCGCACCTGCGGGGGTGATCCCATGCGTCAAAAACCCTTATCCCATATAGCTTTGTTTTCCCCGCACCTGCGGGGGTGATCCCACTTTTTGCCGTAGCGGTTATCGTATTCTATCGTTTTCCCCGCACCTGCGGGGGTGATCCTTATCAAATCATAGTGGATTGCGATAACGAAAAGTTTTCCCCGCACCTGCGGGGGTGATCCTCTCCTGCGTTATAGCGTCAATCGGGGTCACGGGTTTTCCCCGCACCTGCGGGGGTGATCCTGGGCGATGTTTGTCCGGTCGAGGCCGCAGGGTGTTTTCCCCGCACCTGCGGGGGTGATCCCGCTGACGCGCTGCTTGCAATGACATCGTACGAGTTTTCCCCGCACCTGCGGGGGTGATCCACGTTTGGATGAAAAAACTATCTGCATGATAAGGTTTTCCCCGCACCTGCGGGGGTGATCCCTTTCTCAGCCGAACGTCATAGCAATCTGTACGGTTTTCCCCGCACCTGCGGGGGTGATCCACTACCTCCTCCGGCAGGATGACGAATTGAGGGGTTTTCCCCGCACCTGCGGGGGTGATCCCAGACTGCGCTGGACAATACAGCACATATCACAGTTTTCCCCGCACCTGCGGGGGTGATCCCCAGGCAGCCGCCCCCGAGACAAGCCCCGCTGGGTTTTCCCCGCACCTGCGGGGGTGATCCTTTTGCTCATCGCCTCGCTTTATCTTCATCGTTGTTTTCCCCGCACCTGCGGGGGTGATCCCCTCCGACGCTGTCGTGCCAGAGCCGAAAGCAGCGTTTTCCCCGCACCTGCGGGGGTGATCCTTGTGTTCTGCCTTGCGGGGCAAACTGTGACGAGTTTTCCCCGCACCTGCGGGGGTGATCCTATGATTTTACCCAAAGTAAAGCCATCGTTTTCGTTTTCCCCGCACCTGCGGGGGTGATCCTCCTCTGCGCCGGTGCGGATGCACTGCACGGATGTTTTCCCCGCACCTGCGGGGGTGATCCTCGGCGCGCCTGCCTGTGTGCCAATCCTTCAACGTTTTCCCCGCACCTGCGGGGGTGATCCTCCTTAATGATTACATTTCGAAAATCGGAGGTGGTTTTCCCCGCACCTGCGGGGGTGATCCTGATTTGCTGCGTGTCTGTCTGCGTGCGGCTGCGTTTTCCCCGCACCTGCGGGGGTGATCCTTCGGCGTACTTTTCATCATGATACTCATCAGAGTTTTCCCCGCACCTGCGGGGGTGATCCTTCAGCGCACTCCAAATCCGGTGATACAGTTCCGTTTTCCCCGCACCTGCGGGGGTGATCCTATTGGGGTTTGCTTTGCGGATTTCAGTTGCATCGTTTTCCCCGCACCTGCGGGGGTGATCCTATATTCAGACAAATCCCTGCTGGTCCATCCCTGTTTTCCCCGCACCTGCGGGGGTGATCCTGGGCGTTGACCCATGCAAAAAGTGTACCAACTGTTTTCCCCGCACCTGCGGGGGTGATCCTATTATATATGAATAATAATTACGGAATATGGGGTTTTCCCCGCACCTGCGGGGGTGATCCTATATATTGGTTTGCGCTGTTCCCATTCTCCGAGTTTTCCCCGCACCTGCGGGGGTGATCCCAGGTTCGATAATAACATCCTTTACATTAATTTGTTTTCCCCGCACCTGCGGGGGTGATCCCGGCATGGGCGTTGAAGAAAAGATTGCATTGCAGTTTTCCCCGCACCTGCGGGGGTGATCCTTATACTTTGATGTGTGGCATGGTCCATCGACCGTTTTCCCCGCACCTGCGGGGGTGATCCTCGCGGCTTTGGCGCTGATCGGAGATTTTTATGGTTTTCCCCGCACCTGCGGGGGTGATCCCGGGTGCGCATACTCGATGTACCCCCATGCAGAGTTTTCCCCGCACCTGCGGGGGTGATCCCAGGAAGAACAGGATAATCCAGAGCCATTCTTGGTTTTCCCCGCACCTGCGGGGGTGATCCTGCCGTATTCATTCCACCCGTCATTAAGTGTTGGTTTTCCCCGCACCTGCGGGGGTGATCCTATAATCACGGTAAGAAACTACCGTAGTACCGGGTTTTCCCCGCACCTGCGGGGGTGATCCTGCTTTTTCAGCATTGCGGATGCCTTTGCGGTCGTTTTCCCCGCACCTGCGGGGGTGATCCGAAGAACCTCGCACTCAATGCTGCCATTCTTTAGTTTTCCCCGCACCTGCGGGGGTGATCCTGCAGGCGGCACTGAATGCGGCGGGCTACACCGGTTTTCCCCGCACCTGCGGGGGTGATCCCGTGCGTGTCAACCCTTTTTTGGGCAAAAAATAGTTTTCCCCGCACCTGCGGGGGTGATCCTGAGTAAAACCTTGCTTAAGAAAATCACGATGGGTTTTCCCCGCACCTGCGGGGGTGATCCGCACATTGCAGGCGGCAACTATACCTTCACGGCGTTTTCCCCGCACCTGCGGGGGTGATCCTGAGATTGCACAGAAAATTGTTGATGCAAAATGGTTTTCCCCGCATCCGCGGGGGTGATCCTTTACGCCCGACGGGCGCTGCACACCGCTGACGGTTTTCCCCGCATCCGCGGGGGTGATCCCATTCTGTATCAGGGCAGCGCAACCGAGACCTAGTTTTCCCCGCATCCGCGGGGGTGATCCTGGCGCGCTTTGGTTGGATTTGTCCCCGAGCGCGTTTTCCCCGCATCCGCGGGGGTGATCCTAAATTTTTTTGCGTTTGGCGGTAGGATTGCTCGTTTTCCCCGCATCCGCGGGGGTGATCCCATTATCCGTCACCGGGCAGACGATTTCATCCCGTTTTCCCCGCATCCGCGGGGGTGATCCTGCTACCGTGGGAATTTGCGAAAGAGATTTTCAGTTTTCCCCGCATCCGCGGGGGTGATCCTGGATTCGATATACACCCGCATTTTGTCCTCAAGTTTTCCCCGCATCCGCGGGGGTGATCCGATCAGTCTGCATCGCCCCGAATTATATCAGGGGTTTTCCCCGCATCCGCGGGGGTGATCCTCTTCCGACCGGTGCCGGGGTGGATCGCGCTCCGTTTTCCCCGCATCCGCGGGGGTGATCCCATCTCGCAATCTTGCAATTGTTGAATACAATTGTTTTCCCCGCATCCGCGGGGGTGATCCTTTTCGGTGTTTTTTGGCCCTTTACATTAACATGTTTTCCCCGCATCCGCGGGGGTGATCCCGTAACAAGCCGAACGGAAAACACAGGCCGAACGTTTTCCCCGCATCCGCGGGGGTGATCCCAGCATGCTGTTCCGCGCATGTCTCGCGGTTGCGTTTTCCCCGCATCCGCGGGGGTGATCCCTTTGAAAATTTGATGGATGAACAGCAAGCGGGGTTTTCCCCGCATCCGCGGGGGTGATCCTTTACTGCGTTCTTCCCCAGGCTGTTGGCAGTAAGTTTTCCCCGCATCCGCGGGGGTGATCCTATTTTTTGTAAAATGCTCTTTTGTACGTGTCGGTTTTCCCCGCATCCGCGGGGGTGATCCTCGTGGCGCGGTGTACGGAATCATTGTCGCGGCGTTTTCCCCGCATCCGCGGGGGTGATCCCACTTCACGCCGCGCCTGCTGCTTGGATTCACGGTTTTCCCCACATCCGCGGGGGTGATCCTACTCCGCGTCGGTTTTCTGAATGTTTGTTTCGGTTTTCCCCGCATCCGCGGGGGTGATCCCGCATGAGTTTGTGCGCCACCGCATTGCAAGCTGTTTTCCCCGCATCCGCGGGGGTGATCCCCGAGCAGGTGTACGTCCATGCGTCGCGGCCGGGTTTTCCCCGCATCCGCGGGGGTGATCCCTGCACTGTATCGGATTTGTCAACGCCTTTGCGGGTTTTCCCCGCATCCGCGGGGGTGATCCCATGAGGTTTTTGCCGAGTTGGTCGCGGAACACGTTTTCCCCGCATCCGCGGGGGTGATCCCCCAAATCCGCGTGGACGGAGCGTCGGAGATTGGTTTTCCCCGCATCCGCGGGGGTGATCCTATTTCAGCGGCTGCCGTACAAGTTCTTCACGAGTTTTCCCCGCATCCGCGGGGGTGATCCCGTATCGTATGCCGCAAGCCCCACCGAATAAAAGTTTTCCCCGCATCCGCGGGGGTGATCCTGCGAAGAGCGAACAGAGGCAAGCGAGCGCAGTGTTTTCCCCGCATCCGCGGGGGTGATCCCCGCAAGCGCAGATGCAGCAGCAACCACAAAGCGTTTTCCCCGCATCCGCGGGG
>ULVI01001637.1_pt1 | contig 12571 bp, 5 predicted proteins | sample 1959331 | NCBI WGS metagenome assembly ULVI01 (sample SAMEA4835782, study PRJEB28245) | human gut metagenome | biome: gut microbiome; material: fecal sample | place: Denmark | collected 2008 | reverse complement strand
TAACTTTTAAAATCTTATATAACTTTATATAAGTGTATATAACTTTGTACCTATTATATAACTTTATATAACTTTTGCCAAGCACAAGACGCCTTCAATAGTCAAAATAAAATGGATAGAGAACGTTATGATAATGGAAGCACTTACTTGATAGAAATGAACACGGAATGGCGGAATTGTGCATTTTTGAGAAAAGTACAGGCTTGCGCAAAAATAATAACTAAATATTGCTCAAAAAATATATGTAAAACTTCCAAAAATATTCAAAATACACAAAAATGGTTTACTAATGTGAAGCAATAGTGCTAATATATAGTACATAGTGTTGTAAGAGCTTACAAATGTAATCGTTTATAACACATGCTAAGTGGAGGTATGGGAATGTTAGGCAGGAGAGGAAGAAAAGAGAGAAAACGACTGATGGCATTGCTTCTTGCGGGAGCCATGGTGCTGTCGGGAATGGGAATCAGCCCCATCTCTGTACAGGCAGAGGAAACGGAACCTGTGGTAGAACAGGTAAGTGAGACGGTTTCTGACGGAAATGCGAAAACAGCCAGAGAAGTGTTGGGAGAGGAAAAAGGTATTGCGGCAGCTTCGACAACACAGGATGCGAATGCAGCAATGGCTGCTGTGCAGAGTGGAACGGAAAAAGACCTGTATGAATTGGATCTGAGCAAGGGTCTGACAGCAGGAACAACGTATGATGGCGGAATTTCTGTTTTGGGAGATATGAAATATAATAAGGGGGCGATACAAGGAGGTTCAAATCCTAGTCCCAGTAATGGAAGTATTCCTGAAACCGGAGCAGCACTGAAACTGCAAGCAATAAAAGATGGATACCTGAAGGTTACAGTATCCCTTGCTACTAAGACGTATTATTTTTTGGAAGAAACGGAAAATGGTCCTAAACAAATTCTCAAATTAGACAACAAAGAGTCTGGTAAAAAGGATCTCGTTCTTCCGGTAGAAGCAGGAAAAACATACTACTTATATGTAAGCGGTTCGAAAATAAAAATAACCAGCATTACTGTAGACTATAGAACTGCATTGGATTGGAGTGAGATTAAGGATCCCGTTTTAGGAACTCCTTCTGTAAAGGGAGGAACAATTTCTGTTCCTTACACTGCACAGGTAGGTGGAATTTATGCAGAGACCTTGGATGTGACTATGTACGATGCAAATGGTAAGGCGGTAAATAAACAGTCTATAACTGCCGAAGGAGAATCCGGAGTAGCAGAATTCACACCGGCAGCATCCGGTACTTACAGCTTTAAAGCAGAGTTGATCCGTACCGGCGAAACTTCTAAGGTAAGTAATACGACAACCAGCGTTAACTTTGTCCTTCCTATGGCAACTCCCGCAGGCTTAAACGCCGAGAACAAAGGCCATGGCAACGTGAAGCTGACCTGGCAGGCTGTTCCGGAAGCGGAGAACTACACAGTATATGTGGATGGCAAGGTATATGCAGAGGGTGTGACAAAGTTATTACAGAAAATTTCAGGACTGACCGTAGGACAGGAATATACTTTCGGAGTTGCGGCAGTCAGAGGAAATGATATTTCCAAACCGGCAGAGGTGAAATTAACGATAACAGAAGATGCAGTAAAGACGTGGAATTATTCTGCATTCGGTTCCAGCGTAGATACGATGTCAGAAGGCGGCAAGAACAATGGTTTCAGCGGAAGTTATGATACCCAGGATCTGAAAGTATGGAGTATGAACAGCAAGGGTAAGCTGGTACCGAACTCCACCGATGGTGTGGCATTCTACTATACCACCATTGATCCTGAGACAGAGAACTTTACGCTGTCCGCAGATGTAACCGTAGATAGTTGGAAGTTTACCAATGGTCAGGAAGGCTTCGGCCTGATGGCAGCAGACCGTGTGGGAGAGAACGGTTCCGGTAATTCTTTCTGGAACAACTCTTATATGGTAAGTGCGACCAAGGTGGAATATTTCTGGGATGCAGAGGCCGGTCAGGTATCTGATGCCGGAGATAAGTACACCATGAAGCTGGGTGTCGGATCTCAGGAGAAGATCGGTGTAACACCGGAGAATCTTGCGGCAGACACTGTAGTAGATGATTTCCAGACGGCCATGAGAACACTTGAGACCAGTGCCGTAGCAAGTGGGCAGGGTGCCGGAACTTATAATATGGTAGGCGGATATGAGGCAGCATTAAAGGATATCACAGATGTCAATCCACAGACAACCTTCCATATGACGATCCAGAGAAACAATACCGGATATTTCTTAAGTTATACCAATGCAGCTACCGGAGAGACCGTGACCAACAAATATTACCACGGTGACAACGGTGATGAACTGACCAGACTGGATGAAAACAATATTTATGTAGGTTTCTATGCTTCCAGAAGTGCTAAGGTAAGCTTCAGCAATATGAGCCTGACCACAGTGGCTCCGGAAAACGATGCACCTGCAGAAGCAAGACCGATTACTTATGTAACCCCGAATTTCAGCATTGAGTCTGCCAAGGTTGCCAACAATGCAAACTATGAGATGGTATACTACGGCAATGCCGATGGCGTTCTGAGTATTACGAACAGCAAGGGAGAGGCAGTGGTATCCGGACAGCATGTGGATGCCAAGACCAAGTTCCGTGTCAATACGGTTCTGGAGCAGGGCAGCAATACTTTTGCAGTGGAGTTCACACCGGATGCAGATTACAAGCCTGCAAAGTATTCTCTTTTAAGCAGTTATGATACTGTGAAATTTGATTTCAACGTAACCTATAATGTAAAAGACAGAAGTTATATTTATGTAAGTCCCGACGGCAGAAGCTATGGAAGCGGTGCCAAGGATGATCCTGTAGATATTTATACCGCAGTGAAGAGTGCTGCTCCCGGACGGACGATCCTGTTAAAGGGCGGAACTTATGCACTGGACAAGACAGTCATTGTAGAAAGAGGCGTTAACGGAACCGCAGATGCGAAGATTTACATGATCGCAGATCCGGAAGCTGCCACACGCCCGGTACTGGATTTCCAGGGAAGATGTGCGGGTATGATCCTGGCAGGCAATTATTGGTATTTCCAGGGATTTGATGTTACGAGATCCGCAAATGCGCAGAAGGGTATTCAGGTATCCGGAAGCTACAACACTGTGGACAACGTAGTGACCTACAAAAATGGTAATACCGGTCTTCAGATCAGCAGATATAAGAGCACAGATAACTGGGAAGACTGGCCGTCCCACAACCTGATCCTGAACTGCACTTCTTATCTGAATGCAGATGCGGGATATGAGGATGCGGATGGATTTGCGGCTAAACTGACGGTAGCAGACGGCAACGTATTTGACGGATGTATCGCAGCATACAATGCCGATGACGGTTGGGATCTGTTCGCCAAGGTAGAGACCGGAGCTATCGGTCAGGTGGTCATTCAGAACTGCGTGGCATTCAAGAACGGTTATGTACTGGATGAGAACGGACAGGAAGTAGATGCCGGTAACGGTAACGGTTTTAAGATGGGTGGTTCCAGCATCAGCGGACATCATATTTTGCGCAACAGTGTATCATTCGGCAATAAGGCAAAGGGTATTGATTCCAACAGCTGTCCGGATATTGAGGCATATTCTTCTACCAGTTATAACAATGAGTCCTTTAACGTGGCATTCTATACAAATGACGCAAAGAATACTGCATTTATAGCAAAAGGAATCCTGTCCTTTAAGGATAGCAGCAATGCAGCAGGGCAGACGGTTGCAGAACAGTTCAAACCGAAAGGAACTCAGGAGACCAGTGCCTACGAAAATGCAATGAACTATTATTGGAGAGGCGAAAACTCTACCAACAGTGAAGGAATAGCAGCTACAGCAGAATGGTTCCAGAACATAGATATGAACAGTGCAATCCACGGAGGCATTCGCAGAAATACGGACGGTACCATCAATATGAACGGTTTCCTGGCAGTGACTTCCGCAGTACCGGAAGGTGTTGGAGCCAGAATGACCGGAACCCCTTCTGCTGTATTTACGGTAGCGGCAGATGTGGTGAACAACGATGATGACGATGACGATGATGATGACAACAGAGGTTCCTCTGCAGCACCTGCAGTAGACTGGACGGATGTAAGCAACTCTGTACAGGATAAGGTGGCAGAGATGATGAAAAATCCTGCTATTGCAAGTGTCAACATGAACTTTGTATGCAGCGGTGAAGTCAAGGTGCCTCAGAATGTACTGAATACCATTAAAGGTACGAAGCTGACGGTGGCATTCCACAGCGGAAACGGTGTGGCACTGAGCATCAGTGGACAGGATCTGAAGAATAAAGATCTGTCAAAGATTCAGAATATTGATCTGACAGTAGACCAGACGAGCAACACAATCCCGGCAAATGTGGTATCCGCAAAGTCCGGAACCGTGAACAGACAGCTGGGTATCAGAGATACCGGCAGCTTCGGAGTGAATGTCAACATTCATGTAAATGTAGGCAAGGACAATTCCGGCAAGAGTGCAAACCTGTATCGCTATAATACAGAGAAGGGACGCCTGGAGTATTGCGGATCCTTTACCGTAACTTCCACCGGACAGTCCATGTTCGCATTGAAGCGCGGCGGCAATTATCTGGTAACTGTTACTGACCGCAGACCTTCCGAGAGCATCTGGTATACAGAGGGCGGTTATACGGTAAAGAGTGGTGATACGCTTTCCAGGATCGCTAAGAGAAATCACATGACTCTGGCACAATTGCTTCGCAGAAATGTACAGATTACAAACCAGAATGTGATCAGAGTTGGTCAGAAACTGAATCTGGAATGATCGTAAAAACTGTAAGAGATAGAGAAAAAAGACAAGACGGGAAACTGAAAAACGAGAAAAACGGATGGCTTGGGAGGGCCATCCGTTTTTTGTGTATACGATGAGTCAGCCTACTCGATTGGAAATATTTTATTGCACCTGATTGGGGCTCTTCTTTCCACTTTCGAAATCCAGAGCATTCTGCAAGGTAGTCTCTGCAATGGCTTCCAGTGCTTCTTTTGTGAAAAATCCCTGATGGGATGTGATCATGACATTGGGGAAGGACAAAAGCCTTGCGGTGGTAGAATGCTCCAGAATCTCATCGGAACGATCCTCGAAGACGTTTTTCGTCTCTTCTTCATAGACATCCAGACCGACCCCGGCGAACTTGTGCAGGCGGATGCCCTCGATAAGATCCTCGGTCTTGACCAGAGCACCCCGGGAAGTGTTTACCAGAATGACGCCATCCTTCATTTTCTTGATGGTGTCAAGCTGGATCAGGTGGTAGGTGGAATCCATCAGCGGGCAGTGAAGGGAGATCAGATCACTTTGCGCCAGTAATTCGTCTAAGGTCACATAGGTGACGAAATCTTTCAGATCCGGGTTCTCGTAGACATCGTAGGCGATGACTTTCATGCCGAAACCGTTACAGATCCGGCACATAGCTGCACCGATCCGGCCGGTTCCGATGATTCCGGCAATCTTACCATAGAAATTGAAGCCCATGAGTCCGGCGAGGCTGAAATCATTTTCCCGGACCTTGTTATAGGCTTTGTATAAGCGGCGGTTGCAGGCCAGAGCCAGAGCCATGGCATGCTCTGCGACAGCTTCCGGAGAATAACCGGGGACACGCATGACACATATGTCATATGCAGCTGCCTTTTCCAGATCCACGTTGTTGTATCCTGCGCAACGCAGCAGGACCAGACGGACACCTTTTTCGTGGAGAATTTTTAATGTGGCTTCGCTCACATTGGAGCTGACGAAAGCACAGACGGCATCGAAGCCGTCAGCCAGAGCAGCAGTACGGGGATCCAGATCCGACCGGATGTAATCAATCTGGATGCCGGGATATTTTTTCAGAGTTGCCTTGAAAGATTCTTTATCATAGCTTTTGGTATCATAAAATAATATTTTCATAACAGTCCTCCTCGGGTTGATTTTTATAGTATGTGTATCGTTATTTTTAATCATACCCAGATTTGGCTTTACTATAGCTCAAAATATGGGAATTGTCTATCATATTTAAAAAGTGAAATCGAGAAAAATTATAAAAATGATGCAGATATGATGCAATCGGCAGATATACTGGCATCAGGAGGCAAGGATTATGAAAAAAATATTTTTTGCAGCAGTATTTGCGGGAGCACTGTTAGGTTTTACATCCTGCGGAAACCGGGAGATGGTGACGGATCCGGAGATGGAGACAGTTATAGACAGCATCAAGGAGACACAGAGCGGTCAGACGACGGAAGAGACGACGGCCGGGACTGAGGAGACTGCGGAAGTGTCCACACAGACGGAACCGACAGAAGACCAGAGTGAAATACAGGGAAGTGAATGGGTGCAGTTTACCACAGAGGATCACGAGGGTAGCAGTGATCCCGAAGACAAGACCAGAAGTTATACCTATTACTATCCAACAGTTACAGTGACGATTCCGGGCAATGAGACGGTGCAGATGAAGATTCAGAAAGAGCTGGATGAATATGTAGACAGTTTTGTAGAAGGAATCGAGAACGGGGAGTTTGGTACACTTTATGAGGATATGCCGGTGTATGAGCAGAGCTATGAGGATCTTACTTTCCGTGTGATCCGCGCGGATGATAAGGTGATCAGCCTGTCGTGGGGGCTGGAAGGGTATGATCAGGGGGCTCATGGATGGTATACTTTGTACTATATGAACTATTATACGCAGACCGGAGAGAGAATTACTTTTGACAGTCTGGGGAGCGGATTCCGCGACAAAGCACTGGAACTGGTGACAGCAAAGGCAGCGGAAATGCAGGCAAAGGAGGACTGCTTCTTTAACGATTACGAGAAGAGTATCAAACTGGTGGTGTTGGATGGTACGGAAGATTTGAATGCTATCTATCAGGAAATTTATGGGCCGGACATTGCAGGTACGGATAATGGCCCCGCAGACCCTACATTCTACATTACAGAGGATGGCTTTGTATTTGAATCCGGCCAGTATGTATTACAGTCCTATGCAGTTGGAATTGTTGACTTTGAGATTCCGGCAGCAGATTTCGGGGATGATCTCACAGCAGATATTTTTTAATGGAGTACAGGATGCTGGCGGGGATATTTGCAAAATATAGGACTTTACATGGGCGGGCACCGTGTATATAATAAGAACATCGGGAATGAGGTTCTCCCGGAAGCACAGGCTTCGAACCGCCGGAATTTGAACATATGAATTCGATTTGGCTGATGACTTCTGCAGAATATGCAGGGGACACCAGCCTTTTTGTTGGAATTCAAAATGTCCTGCTGCGAGAAAACGGAGGAATTTTTATGCTTACATCACTGGGACTGATCTTTTTACTGGGATTACTCATGGCGGCGGTCTGCCAGAGGATTCACCTGCCCCGTATTATCGGGATGCTGCTTACGGGTATTATTCTGGGGCCTTATGTGTTGGATCTGCTGGATGTGTCAATCCTGAATATCTCATCAGAACTGCGGCAGATCGCGCTGATCATCATTTTATTAAAGGCCGGATTATCATTGGATCTGAAGGATCTGAAAAAAGTGGGCCGCTCCGCAGTCATGCTGGTTTGTGTTCCTGCCACTTGCGAACTGTTGGCTTTTGTGATATTTGCGCCCATGATCCTTAACATCAGCCGCGTGGATGCGGCAGTTATGGGAGCAGTCCTGGCAGCCGTGTCACCGGCAGTGGTGGTGCCACGGATGGTGCATCTCATGGAGAACAGCTATGGTACGGAGAAAAGCATTCCGCAGATGATTCTGGCTGGGGCTTCCTGTGATGACATCTATGTCATAGTATTGTTTTCCACTTTTGTTGGAATGGCACAGGGTGGACAGGTCAATGCCCTGGATTTTGTGAATATCCCGGTATCGATCCTGACGGGTGTGCTGTTTGGTGCATTGGTGGGTTGGCTGCTGGGGCAGCTTTTTGAACTGTTGTACCGAAAGGGCAGTTATGTGCGCAACAGCATGAAAGTTATTATCATCATGGGTTTGTCCTTCTTATTAATGGCTTTGGAAACCCTGTTAAAGGGGACCGTGGCGTTCTCCGGCCTGTTGGCGGTGGTGAGCATGGCCTGCGCGCTGAAAATACGGGCACCTAGGGAAGTCACCGGCAGACTGTCTACTAAATTCGGTAAACTGTGGCTGGCAGCGGAGGTAGTACTGTTCGTGCTGGTGGGCGCGGCAGTGGATATCCGCTATACTATGGAAGCTGGACCGGCAGCGGTGGGGATGATCCTGCTGGCGCTGCTGTTCCGTTCCGCCGGTGTAGCACTGTGCCTGTTAGGAACGAATCTGAATAAGAAGGAGCGTCTGTTCTGCATGATCGCTTATTTACCGAAGGCTACGGTGCAGGCTGCTATCGGCTCTGTGCCGTTATCGATGGGATTGTCCTGCGGCAAGATCGTTCTGTCCGTGGCTGTGCTGGCCATCCTTATCACAGCCCCGCTGGGAGCACTGGGAATGGATGCCACATACCGGAAGCTGCTTCAGAAAAATGGAGAAAATAATATCATTTGACAGCCATCCGACACGTGATCGAGTCCCGGAAGGAAGCCGCAAAAACGTCCACAACATCTACACCATAAGAACCGCAGGCACGCTCTCGCTCTGGCGCAGAACGTAGCGGTACATAATTGACCCCAATACGGTCAATAAGTACCGACGTCTGCTTACGGCCTGCTTGTCCTTATGGTGTAGATGTTGTAGCGCAAACTACGAATATCCAATGCAAAACCCCGGCAGCTACAACAACTGCCGGGGTTTTAAGGAGGATAGAAATCGTTTTAAACTATGTACATCAGGTTTATTAACCCATGGTAATAACTACGTTGTACTCTTCTTTGCCCTTTTCGTAAGGAATGATGTGTCCGTCAACAGCCTTGCCGTCCACGGTCATGGATACGACACCCTTTTCCACGTTCTGAGGGTTCTTCACCTGAATGTGATAGATGCCCTCACGGAACTTACGGGTGATGGAGAAATCACCGAAGCCCTTGGGAATACAAGGATCTACGGACAATCCCTGATGAGTGGGATATACACCCAGTATGTATTGGGAGATATTTACGAAAGTCCATGCAGCAGTACCGGTCAGCCAGCTGTTCTTTGCCTCGCCGTAGAATTTTGCATCCTTACCGGCTACCATCTGGGAATATACATAAGGCTCGGTACGATGGATCTCGCTGATATCCTCAATGTATGCGGGACAGGTCTTGCGGTAGATCTCGAAAGCTCTGTCACCTCTGCCCAGAACGGTCTCTGCGATGGATACCCAGGGATTGTTGTGGCAGAAGATACCGGCATTCTCCTTATATCCGGGGGGATAAGAGGATACTTCACCAAGTTCGAGGTGATACTCCGTGTATGCAGGTTGTAAGATCATGACACCATACTTGGTATCCAGTCTCTCTTTTACAGAATTCAATGCCTTTTCGGCAAGTCCTTCCTTCACACCGACACCGGCCAGTACGCAGAAGCCTTGAGGCTCGATGTAGATCTGACCTTCGCGGCATTCCCTGGAACCTACTTTGTGGCTGTAAGCATCGTAAGCACGTACGAACCAATCGCCGTCCCAACCATCCTTCAGGATCGCATCGTACATTGCCTGTACTTCCTTACGTGCGCGGGCTGCTTCGGCATCGTCACCCATCAGCTCGCACAGCTGAGCATATTCTTCGCCGTATTTTACGAACATACCGGCAATGAATACGGATTCTGCAACGGGTCCTTCACTGGGACCGAAGGTCTGGAAAGATTCTCCGGGATGAGCGGAGAAGCAGTTCAGGTTCAGACAGTCATTCCAGTCGGCACGGCCGATCAGAGGCAGATTGTGAGGGCCTTTGTGGTTGATGATATAGTCTAAGGAGCGTTTTAAGTGATCCATCAGAGGAGCAGCTACGCTCATATCGTTGTCAAAAGGAACCATCTGGGTCAGGATGGAGGTATCGCCGGTCTCTCTTACATAAGCACTGGTACCTGCAATGAGCCACAGAGGATCATCATTGAAGCCACTGCCGATATCGGAGTTGCCTTTCTTGGTCAGAGGCTGGTACTGATGGTAAGCACTACCGTCCTGGAACTGGGTGGAAGCGATATCAATGATACGCTCTCTTGCACGGTCCGGAATCAGATGTACGAAACCGAGCAGATCCTGACAGGAATCACGGAAACCCATACCACGGCCGATTCCGGATTCGTAATAGGAAGCGGAACGGGACATGTTGAAAGTAACCATACACTGATACTGGTTCCAGGTGTTGACCATACGGTTGACTTTTTCGTCAGCGGAATCTACCGTGTAGCGTGCCAGCAACTGTTTCCAGTAAGCCTGTAATGCTGCAAAAGCCTCATCTACCTGTGCATCGGTCTGGTATTTTGCCAGCATTTCTTTGGCACGGGTCTTGTTGATCACACCGTAGGATTCCCATTTCTCGTCTTCGGGGTTCTCGATGTAGCCCAGAACGAAGATAAAGGTCTTGGTCTCACCGGCTGCCAGATCCACGTTGATCTGATGGGAAGCGATGGGAGACCAGCCGCTTGCCATGGAATTCGTGCACTTGCCGTTCTCTACAGCTTCGGGAGAATCAGCCCCCCTGTAAGCACCCAGGAAAGCATCTCTGCTGGTATCGAAACCGTCAATCTTCGTATTTACGGAATAGATCGCATAATGATTACGACGCTCACGGTACTCGGTCTTGTGATAAATGGTGGAATCCTGTACCTCGACCTCACCGGTGCTTAAGTTACGCTGGAAGTTCTTCATATCATCGTCAGCGTTCCACAGACACCACTCTACATAAGAGAATACGGACAGCTTCTTGTCCTCGGAGCTACCGTTGGTCAGGGTCAGCTGGGAGATCTCGCAATTATCGTTCAGAGGAACGAAGGAGAGCACGGAAGCCTTGACACCGTTCTTGGAAGAGGTGAAGCGGCTGTAACCGATACCGTGACGGCACTCGTAAGAATCCAACTCGGTCTTCGTGGGCTGCCAGCCAGGGTTCCATACGGTGTCCCCGTCCTTAATGTACAGATATTTACCGTTGATGTCGGCCGGTACGTTATTATAACGATAACGGGTCAGACGCAGCAGCTTTGCATCTTTATAGAAAGTATATCCGCCGCAGGTGTTGGATATCAGACTGAAAAACTCATTGCAGCCCAGGTAGTTGATCCAGGGAAGCGGAGTCTTGGGAGTGGTGATGACATATTCCTGATGCACATCATCAAAATGACCATACTTCATAAGAAAATCTCCTTCTTTCATGTTGTTGTATGTTGAGTGTTTGTTTTTTCGCTGCGAAGTGCTTAATGTTAAGTAAACGATTAAGTTCTCCGGATTTCTGATTTGTATTATACAGAAGCAAATGAAAAAATGCAATACGAATCTTGAAAAAGCCCGTAAAATGCGCAATGTATACAAAAACAGTGGGGAAACATGGGCAGAAGATACAAAATGAAAGAACCTTCGAAACACCGGTTTTACGAAACAAAATAATAGCAAACGTTATCGCACACTTTGCCTTTATATAGAAGAAACACAATCTATGTACAAGCCAAATGTACAAAACAGCCTATCTGAAATTGTTAATTATAGACAAAGTGGATACTTTTTTGAAAAAAACTGCAAAAAAGTATTGCAAAATGCTCAAAGGTGTTATATATTAAAACTACGAAAACGATTAAGTTACAAAACAGGTCGGACGGAATGACGAAGACATGGAACAGGAGAAAGATATGGCATCACTGAAAGACATTTCCAAGATTTGTGGAGTCTCCGTTGCAACTGTCAGCAAGGCACTGAACGACCACAAGGACATTGGAGAAGAAACAAAAGCAAATATCAGAAGGGTCGCAAAGGAAATGGGATATTCCCCGAACCTTTCCGCAAGAGCTTTGAAGACGAACAGGACCTACGGCATCGGAGTCCTCTTTGCAGATGAAGCCAGAAGCGGTCTTACCCACGATTACTTTTCCAGTGTGCTGGACAGTTTCAAGAGGACGGCAGAGAAGAGCGGTTACGACATTACATTCATTAATAGCTGCAAGAACCGGCCGGATCGGATGTCCTACCTGGAACACAGTAGGTACAGAGGCTTTGACGGAGTGGTGCTCGCCTGTATTGATTTCGGAGATCCCGAAGTCATCGAACTGGTACAGAGTTCCATCCCGGTAGTCACCATCGACTACCTGTTTAATAATCGTATCGCAATCATGTCGGACAATGTTGCGGGAATGAAAGAACTGCTGGAGTACATATATAGTAGAGGACATAGGAAAATTGCTTATATTCACGGAGCAATGTCAGCGGTTACCTCGGGACGGTTGTCCAGCTTCTACCGGACGGCGGAACGTCTGGGATTGGAGATTCCGGACGAGTATATCAGAGAAGCAGCTTACAGAGACACAACAACAACCTATCGTGTGACCAATGAACTGCTGGATCTCCCGAATCCACCGACATGCATCATCTATCCGGATGACTTTGCTTCTTTCGGAGGCATCAACGCTATCAGACAGAGAGGATTACAGATCCCTGAAGATATCTCGGTAGCAGGCTATGATGGCATACAGGCAGCAAGGCAGTTGGAGC